>Ga0153924_1000409_pt1 | contig 27283 bp, 34 predicted proteins | sample TSNJ008MetaG_FD_104709 | JGI IMG/M metagenome (GOLD analysis project Ga0153924, IMG submission 104709) | Attine ant fungus gardens microbial communities from New Jersey, USA - TSNJ008 MetaG | ecosystem: Host-associated > Fungi > Mycelium > Unclassified | place: USA: New Jersey, Wharton State...
ACGATTTTCTATTCTTGATTCATATCAAAGTACTAACCTTGATCCATATAGGTGAAGCAGCTGTCGGGAAATCCTCAGTTGTCCTTCGCTTTGTACGTCGAGTCGTCGGGAAATGACTTTTTTATAACTTATCCTACGGTTCTTGTCTTCAAGGTCTCAAATGAATTCCAACCAAATAAAGAACCAACCATCGGTGCCGCTTTCCTCACTCAGAAATGCCGCTTGGAGGATCGTATCCTGCGGTATGAGATTTGGGATACTGCTGGACAAGAACGTTTCCATTCTCTTGCAGTATGTCTTTCACCTTGAAATCCACTCCGTCTGTCTGATGAAAAAAATCTATCAAATTCCTTTTCCCTTCGGCTACAGCCTATGTACTATCGTAACGCACAAGCAGCAGTCGTAGTCTACGATGTCACCAAAGCTACTAGCTTAGAAAAAGCCAAGTCTTGGGTAAAGGAACTACAGCGGCAAGCCAACCCAAACATCGTCATTGCTCTTGCTGGTAATAAAGTTGATCTTGTCCAACCTCCTGCTCCCTCTTCTGGTTCTCCCGAGTCTGAAGATGAAGCTGATGATGTCCCTGCCACACCTGGAGAATCTTCAAACTCCCCAGAAGAATCTGAGAGCTTGCGTCAAGTTCCAAAGGAGGAAGCCCAAGCATATGCCCAGGAGGCCAGCCTCTTATTCTTCGAAACTAGTGCCAAAACAGGAGAGGGAATTGTTGAGGTCTTCACGGAGATTGGTAAGTGGGAAATCAATACTCATCAAGGATGAATGATACGATCCAGTGTGTTTAGCCAAGAAAATACCGATTGAACACATCCTAGCTGCATCTCGTAACACGTCGGGCCGTTCAGGTACTGGTGGTCGTGGTAACAATGCAAGAGAGGAGAACGTTAATCTGCAAGATGATCAAGCAAAGACGAAAGACGCTTGCAGCTGTTGAACTCCTTTCAAAGTGCCCCCCTCCTATATGCATCCTCCTGTTGCCTCTGATAGTGTCCTATTATTGCTTTTACATCACATTTCCATTACAATGGTCCTTGTAATATCCTTCCGAATATACACGTCTTAGAGAGGAATGATGACACTGGTGAAATGAAATAAATCAATCCACATAATAATAGGGTGGAGGTCTGGTGACATTCTCTTGATCGTGATGTCCTTCTGTATTAAGATAAGGTGGAGGGGCATGACCAGGTGTAGTCTGGACATTATCCGTGAGTCCGGATGGTGGTGGCGGTGGCGGTGATGATGATGGTGGTGGGAGGGATTGAGGAGAATGAGGACGTTCGAGAGGATCGGGTCTTCTAAAACCAGAATCATCTATCAGAGGTGGTGGATCCGAAGGATCATCCATAGCAGGGGGTGGAGGTGGTGGTTGGTCCTCCAGAACCATACCTTCCTCACATTGATCCAAAACCAACGTCAACCCTTGCGATGACTCTGATAATTCTGTCAACACAGTCAGATTAGCATCTCCTACAGCCATTTCCACCGACGGCGGTGGTGTTATGGATCTCTGCATATCCTCTGAATGTCCATCGAATTGATCTTGAGCATGAAAACCAAATTTCACACCTTCTCCTTCAATTGCAAACGACATGGATGTAAAATTATGATCAGACGACGTAAATGTCGAGTCTGGTAGGAGAACCTCTGTCTCAGATTCAAGAAATGTTGGCAATCTACTTGAAGATGAGGCTTCTGCCGTGGGACTGAAAAAGGGTGGAGGAGCATCTCTTTCCTCAAATGGTGGGGGGGCAAGAGTGGAGATCATACTTGGACCCGCTTGACCTTCAGAGTAATGAGGGGCTGCCCTATCAAATTCATCGTATCGATTTGTCTTGACAGGAGGCCGATCGTGTTTCTTGAGATAGGCCTCGTCAAAAGTCTGAGAGATCTCAGGTAAACGGGCAGGTGGTGGAAGTACATTGAGCGGAATGGCCAACGTGGATGTGCGTTCTGACTGTTCTTTTGTATCAAGAAATGAAATGTGTGCATTTAGAAAGAACGCGACAGAGTGGAGCAATGTCGTCTGAGTTATCGATCCAATATCTGCGTCACATCCCGTTTCTGCATAATCACTTCCAGGAAGACTACTTTGATCCACCGTCGGTGATCTCGTGGCTAAAGGCGGATGAAGGATGAATCGAAGACGGATAGACCGAGATGAATGGAAGCGGCAAGAAGCACCAGAACGCGCAATCACGGTCTTGTACGACGATCCAGGGAACAAAGGAGACAAAGCAGCCTTGGCAGACGGCGACTGTGCACAAGCGCCCACACCCGAGGTGCTATTTGAAGTTCCGACAAGACCTTGAGCCCCACCACTGCCAACCAGGAGCAAATTTGTATCCTCTTCTTGATCAAATTCAAACTCATCTGCAACTCCACGCTTAACTTTGATAACCCTGACCAATTCAATTCGCACGTTCCTCAGTCTAAGGCCCCTATCTACGACAATACCTGTGGGCGGCGGGGGAATGGTAACATAGACTGGTACGAGTTCTCCAGTTGTGAAAGAAGAACGAGGAAGTTGAACCTCCACGCGCGTTGGGTCTTCAAGTAAATGTAGTTCAGGAGAGATAGGGAGCGTATGTGCATGAGGACTATAGCGCCGCGTATAAACTGTGATACTTGTTGAAACAGCAGGTGCAGAGTCGTCATTAGGATGAAGACAAGCCATCAGAGTATGTGCAAGTGAGGAATGGGTTGTTTGGATCGAGTGTGGTGTGTCAGGAGGAAGAGGGATCGAAAAAGAAAAGGACGTTGGGAAAGGATTTAGAGCACTCTTGGGGCGCAAAACAAGTTCTTTCGAATTGAGCTCAATTTCCTCGTCGTACGCAGCTTCGTACGTCCTGAGCGACACAGTACTAGCGCAAGCGTCAAATGGCGCAGGATTCCATTTTTTTCAAGGACCAGACTTGCTTACAGCTTTGACCAGCGGTGCTGATCAGCACCCTTGACTTGGATTTCTCCCTCTATAGCTGCCCGTTCTTCTTCGACACCCAGATAACCTTTCTGGAAATTGACAGTGTCAACAGTCGGCAATATGAGAATTTCTGGACAGTGGAATTCATTTTGGGCGGTTCCTTGACCAAAACAAGTTGGGTCTTGTTGTGAATAAATGGGAGGGGGATGTGGATCTGCCATGAAGAAGGGTCTGAAATTAATTCTCGCGTTTCACAATCTGTTGTCACGTGTAAACGTTAATGATACAAAACTACATACTACAATCTACACTCATTGGCATTCTACACGCGCAAGACTATCAAGTTCCTTGAACATGCTCTCATCACCAAAAACTTCTCTCGTCATGAGGATGTCCCAGGTGGCATCCCGTTGACCTACAAGCAAGCCACTTCCAATCTCCGTTGTACTCTCACTGGAATCCACAAATCCCATGCCGAAAGACAAGTTTGGGGTGGTCGCTTCGACAGTATCGAATAGATCGCCTTCATCATCGAGAACTTTCATTGTCTCAACGGCCCTGCGACAGCATAGAGAAAATAATGATCGCAACTCAGGATTTGGATTTGACAAACACTTGTGCACGAGTCGGAACATCACTGGTTTGAAACCGAGCCTCCGGTCTGCTTTTAAGTGATGTTTAAGTGAGGGCGGGGAGAAAAAAGCGAGACAATAAAGGGCCATGACTGTTTTCTCCAGATAACTCAGCCAAGTTTCTCGCGCACAGATCTGAAAATCGGTGTCTGTGAGAGGAAGTCGATGGACAAGGGCCTCAAAAAATTGTTGGATGAGCGGTTTGGGAATAGTTTGGGCAAGTATTTGGCGGTTGGCATCGGATAGACTGAAGCGTGTGAAAACATCGAGAGCTGCGTCAGTCAGAGATGAAGGCTTTGGTGGTGGAGTAGTGGTGAGCTGTCCTGCAACCTGGACAGATGCAAAGGGGGAGACAGCCTCAGTAGGGTCTACGAGATATGACGCGACCAGTTCAAGCACACGGTTCGATACAATTGCCGAATGAGATGGCTCGGGGGGAAGGGGGATGAAGGGGGCAAGATTGACGAGAGTATACAAGGTATCTTTACGTATCTGAAGTAGATCAGACAAGGAGAGGACAGGTGAGGCAGGAGCTGGGTAACCATCAACTTGGCGGATAGTGCATATGCGTAGCATGACATAGACGAGTCTATCATGATGTGAAAGAAATTGCCAATTGTCTGGAACCACGGAGAGATTTCGCAAAAGATTGGTAATGGTGAGAATGGTATCTGCTGTACGGGGAACGGGACCGGCAATGGGATTCTTGGAACCTTGATGGAAAACCAAGGCAGCGAAAGGCTCGAGTTGAACATCGCAGATCGTATTAACTAGTTGACGATAAGTTGTGATTTGACGGGATTCGTCGGTGGAGAAATGATCTGGCACGTCGGCAAAGGCAAGTTGCTCTAAAAGGTCGAGGAGGTCGTCAAAAAGATCGGGACATTGGAAGATGGGGAAGCCAGATCCGGGACTCTGGCCGCGCATTGTTGAGAAGATAGTGAGGGTGGTGAGGGCATAGGATAGCTCAGTCGGAAGATTTGAGCAGAGGGACATTCTGAGGGCTTCGATGTCAATCATTCCCCAATCATTGATGTCACGAAGAGGCCTTTTCTGGGCGAGTGTGTTGTACTCGTGGTTGATGATGCGGAGGTCACGGCCACCATGGGTTTCTAAGGGGCGTGCCCAGGGGATGTACTCGATCTTGCGGCGAAGAGGCTGGCGTGGGCGTGTTGAGATTGCTGTTTGAGGGGGTGGATCAGGAGGGTCTATGAAAAAAAAAGTAAATCAAGATAGGGAGAGGGATTGAAGAAACATACCTGTTTTTTGTCTGGTACGCTTAGGTTCAGGGTCATCGACGTCGAGTTTGCGCTTGATTGGCTGGATGTCATTGTCGAGGAGATTGGGGTCGGAAGGGGGTGCTGGGCGGGATCTCTGGCCGGAGCGTTGTGGGAGTTTCGAGGCGAGTTGGGCTTTGCGCTGTTGTTCGTGAATATTTTTCTTATAGAGATCCTCAAAGGGGTAGAGGATAGCGTTGTACATTTGCTCGAGCATGTGAGCAACGGATGTGGAGCCATTGGGCTGCACGTGACCAAAATCTTGAGGCAGGCCAAACTCGGCGCAGACTTGCGGCCACGCATTGTTGGCTTTGAGCTGGGGTTAGGGTCAGGAAAAAACCAGTGCAACAAAAGAGAGACATGCTGCGTGTGCACCGCCATATTGCATCACAAGGCCCCAGAGCTTGAAAAGGCTGACGTCGTGGTTGGTAAGACGGAAAGAACCTATGTGGGGGGACGGCTCAATATAGGACCAGGGAGAATTGGTAGGGTCATAGTTGGGTGAGGGCACGCCTGTGAGGGATGGAGGCAACGGGGTGTTGCGTTTGGCCATCACACTGGCGAGGCCATTGAGGAACGACTGCTGGCGGTGATGCAGTGAGGCCATGAAGTCACGGTCTCGTCACAGGTCACATTCTCATGTCCGAAATCGACGCCATTTTTGCGTCCAAGGAAAAGCAAAGTGAAAAGGAAAAGGGAAAGGAAAAGGAAAAGGAAAAGCCTGTCTCCTCCCCTTCCCAGAAACGGCCCAGGAAGCGTCCTGCAGGCCGTGTAAAGCAGCTTCAGCGATTCAAGGACTCTCGCGGAACCGGTCCCAGTGCGAATCCCTCTTTCTCTTTCTTCTGCCAACCCTCTTGACCATTCTTCTAGGACGCAAAACAGAGGAGGGCTGGAACGTCTACAAGGAGGACGAGCTTGGGATAACATCCCATGGGGGTGGTAAGCTAAACCTCCTTCTCCTCTTCTCTCTTTTTTACACGGTCGGCCCAGACACCCCCTTGTGTCCATTTGACTGCCAATGCTGTGCGTCCCCTCCTCCATCTCCATTTCTCGTCCTAATTCACTCCAGGTTTTTGATAACTGAAATACATGACTTTATGTGACCCCTTGAGCTCCTCGGCATTTTCGAAGCCTTCCGTGCCTCATTCACACCCGGGAGGTCAATATCTTGCCAAAAACAATCCCATATTCCTTTGGAGGGCATGTCTCTGAGCAGATCCCTCCAGGTACAACTTTATGGATACATGTGTTGACTAGTCATCGTCCTCATCGTCGTAATCTACAATATTTTTTTCTCGCACCTCATCTCCAAACGGATCACCTTGTTCCTTCTGCATCTCAAGTACTTTTTTCTGTCGTTTCTTCTCAGCCCTCCTCTCTTCCTCCGCTTGCTTGGCCAAGTATGCCTTACTACCAACTATCTTTTCCGGATTTTTGCATAGCCTCAGACGTCGATCAATTTCTCGAACCGCCTCGACATCCGGCGCATGCCCTTCTGTCAATATCATCCTTTTGATCCTTTCCAAGACTTGGAATAGCGCATTAACAGATAATTCCTGCGCTGTGGCCTCCCCTGTCACTTTTGTTCGAACCCATTTCTCTGCCAAGTCGGCTGCTCCGAGAGAAAACGCCGCCAATGCTATCTGTGACGGTGAATACAGTAGCTCTGCGTCAGTCAGCCGAGAGGCTCGAATGTGATCTAACGCAGTGTCATAGATAACAGGCTCCTGTACCTCTGTGAAGCTCTAGACAGATCAGATTTTTTCCTTAAAAAATTTGACATTCCATAATACTCACCTGTAAGTCCAGCCAAATTCCCCATAGTGCACGATGAGCATGCCACACTGTGAATTCAAAATTCAAGCTTTGAGCCACCAGAAATTCGAGGTCTAGTACATCCGAAGGGGCTGTTTTTGGTATGTGCGTAGTGTATGTTTCCAAAGAAATTGGGTTGTTCGTGGTTTTGGTGGCAAGAAACAATGCTGTCAACCTGTCTCTCAAATCAGTTTCCTCCTGAAATCGGGAGAAGCATCCGCATACATTACATTCTTCGGGTGCCAGTCCATCACTGTATTCTTGAGATAGAATCGCTTGAGGTACGAGATAGCCGTAGCCTCAACCTCTTCCGGGAATCGAAACATGGCGCATAATTGGGGTATTTTGGTCAAATACAACTTCACCAGGGTCACTTCTTCATTTGCGTGGAGGAATGAAACATGAGCCGAAGACCCTGGCTAATGAGCACAATCATCATAAACGGGAAAAACAAAACTGAGAGATGGAAAGGATTCTACGAAGCAAAGTTTTTTTTCTTTTACCTCATCAACCTCGAACGTATTTCGAATCGCAGCGACGGCAGTTTCATTGAGTTTCTCTCGTATTTGTGTCAGACCTTCCTGTGAAGAGCGCCAGTTTTGAAACTGGGTACTAGCTTCGTACAAGGGTTGTCTGGGTTCTGGATACTCCGCGTCAGTGGTTCCGGACGACATTTGGAAAGCATTGTCAACATGAACGCACAAGCCTTCTTCAAGGTGACAAATAGATGTATATAGCCGAGGCTCTTTGTCCTTGTACTATCAGCTCATCAGCTACTGAACAAATCTTCGTTCGTGGTATCCATGAATTCATGTTAGGAAGATCTTACAAAGAAGATCTCTTGAAAATGGATTCCCTTCCCGCCAAATCCTAGCCCATTTCAATTTTGGACTCTTGCATCCAGAATATTTTCTTCAAGTTAGTCTCAAACAGAATATTGAACTTGATAAGTTCTTCTTGGACCTTGGTTAACCAACCTCCTTGCACAATGCGACGAATCTTTACCCCCCTTGGAATCGACCTCAACTTCAAGAGCAATCTCAGCCTTCAAAACCAATCTCCTTTTCTTTCTCAAGTCCTAGATTGTTATTAGCAATGGCCAACTCGCGTCAACCGATTCATTTTTCTGATTCGAAGACTGATTGTCGGTTATATCATCATGCGTACAACTATGAGTCCAATTGGGCGTGGTACTTTGTGATCATATCTCCTCGTCATCACTATCGTTGTCGTTGCTGTCATTGTATGGACTATCACATTTGCACTGAGGCTATAGGAGATATATATTCGGTCTGACAGTAGCGTGGATGGACCCCAGTCTACTCTTGTTAACATTGATGTAAAGATGAAATTATCACCGTAGTCATTTGACTTGCACCATCCCTTTCGCAATTTCTATAAAACAGTATACATGATTACAGAAGTCCAAAACGACAACCTAATAAGCTTGGTAATATGAACAAGATGGAATGAATCTTACCCCTTATTCTTCAGGGTGATCAATCCTCCAAGCCTGAATCCAGTCGATGATCCTGGCAACATTGGATTCAAGCTGCTCCGATCCTTCACTTTGCAACTCGACGACAGGAAGATCGGGATAGGACGACCGTGCTTCGTCAAGTACGACCTGCAGAATCTCGACTTCATTGTTTTCCTGTATTTTCTTCAAAGGATATCCTCTTGCAAAAATAGGTGTTTTTGAATAACAACCAGATGAACCCTCGAAAACTTGAGACCTACCTTTTTTCTAATCGTTCCCAAAGTAATGTATGGTCACATCGCAGTACGACCACGAGATCAGGCCATCTTTCGGGATATATGTCACAGGTATGCCAATCAAGGATAATTCCACCCTGAGCAACCATTGGTTCTAATTCGTCTAATAGCTGTTTTTTTCATCCCTTGAGATTGATAAAATTGACATTCAGAAGGAGATTCTCCTATTTGAACCATACCTTATCTTCATCTACAGTATAACTCTGCCATTTATCATCGTAGTTCTCGTACAGCCCTTTTTCCTTGACCCAATCGCCGACATTGATATGTTCCAGTGGGATTGGTGACTCTTTCGCCAGCAATTGTGCATGTGTGGTCTTCCCAGTTCCAGGCGTCCCTGTTATGACGATGACAGGTCCTTTCTGAGTGGTCATCTGATGAGGGAGATGAATAAATGCTAACCGGATCAGTTACAACATTCGGATTTTCCCGGGATGTATTTCATCAACCCTTGAAATACGTATCTCATCATATGGAATCAAGCCAAGGAGCAGACGAGCTGATAACTGTCTTACCTGTTCATTTCACCAATGCACTTTCTCCCAATGTCCAGTTACATCAATTTCCTCTATTAAATCGTCCTCTTCAAGTTCCCCCAAGTGCTCAGATGAGCGGCAAAAGAATTACCGCTCGAATCAAGCCAGGAATACGACGAATAGAACTTCACGTCCCGGCAGATACACGTCCTGAAGTATGGAGCAGTGACAAATCACGGGATTTTGGTGCAGCGCGGATTGAATACGATGTAGAAAAAAGGCAAGAGCGGAAAGGACTCAGAGAAGGAGAGGAACCCCGTTTAAGAGAAATCCGACTGCAAAGCGAAGAGTTGCCTCAGCGAGGTATTCAGATGCTTGGAATTATGCGAAATGGTCGGCAATCAATTGATTTCCATTTCTTTGTCTTTTGAGAACTCACAGTCTTGACGATCTAGGCAAGCTGAACCTCCATCCAATCAAGGAGACACATCAGTTCCGGCCAACCCTTACTTACCTTGATATACTGTCGCGTCGCAATAGACGCGGGCGGCAAGATGGATCGGACTCAGAATCTGATGATGGGCCACCCCCGGATCCAGATGATCCATTGCCAGTGGAAACACCAAAAAAAGAAAAAAAATCTACAGGACCTGGAAAAGAGATCCAGGTTTCTGCCCGAAAATCTGACGACAAGGGCGCCACTTCGACCCTCGGCAGCCTTTCAGTGATTCGCAGGGATATGTTACGAGTCATTCGCTTGGAGGAGGATGAAGAGTGGCAGGAGCTCCGTTTTTTTGATGTGGCGGTTTGTTGTTCTTGATTCTTGAGTAAATGCCTTTCTCAAGATTAATTCTAGGAAAATGAGTCTATGGAGGCTTTTGAATCAGTTTTTTCCAAGAACACAGAATGCCTTGTTTCTAACGACGATATTACGCAATTCCTGGAAGGAATTGAAGGTTTAATGCCAAAAGTGGACACTTGACAGCTTAGAAACGAGTGATCAACTCCGCCAGAATTATTGAATTTTTTCTTGCCTTCATACACATTTTCTGCTGCGTACATGAGCGACACCGAATCTGATCAGGAAAACGATAATGCGAAGGTCGATTTTGATGAGATGTTTATGTTTAAGCCCAATGTGGGTGAGAGTGCCTCGTTTGCGCTGGACGCCATTCTACAAACTCTTGCAAATGACGATCAGGCATATGACCAGTCCATGGATTGTATGCATTCTTATCATACTGTAACCACCTTGCGTTGACTGTTTAAACGTCTAGCACTGAGTGCTCTGGTTGGACAGTTGGATTTGCTTTTGCAAGAATACAGTCATGGGCTGAAGCAACGAGCTATTCTTGTCTTTCAACGTCTAGGTACGATATATGCCCTTATAACACACCATAGACTCAATCATTGTTCATTTTAACCAGTAACCGGAAAAACAATAGATCAGCTGCTCCAATTACGGTTCAAATTACGCAGCCATGGGATTATCTCGAGAACTTGTTCTCCCACTTTGATTGATAAAGCTATCTCTCAAATTGGCTCTCTAGTGTTGCTCGTGGCGAATGATTCGGATGAAAACTGGAGTCACGCAACACCAGGTCAATCTCTCAGAAACCAGATGGTGCTTGATTCTGTGAGAGCTGCGAGTCAACTACCAGGTACCCACATGGACACTCTTGTCTTTTAACGTTTGTTGAACTAACAACAGATCATTGGAATGATATGGCATCCACGCTCACCTTGCATCACATATCTCCTGCTGCTAAACGGTTGATTATTCGCCTCCTATTTGGTGTCCTTGTTATGCAACCAGACCTTAACAGGGGTAGAGTGTCCTCGAGGTACCCTCGGTTGCGTCATCGAATCGACAAATTAGATCCTGATTCCCGTTAGTGATCATGATTATAAGCTGCTCTCTTCAGCGCTCGAAACCATCATTGGAGAGTATGTCACCTTCGATGCGATGACAGGGTCTCCGATCATACACAGAGATCACCTTGATTGCGCGTTCTTTCTCAATCTTTACGCTGTGAGGTTTTCAGTAAATTGAAAATTTTTATTTACTGAGTAGGTATTCTTTTCAGACAGTTCGGACGATGAATCCAGATCCAGCTGATGATCAGGCCATCTGTAAACCATACATTGAGTCCCACATGCTTGCTTTGATCGACTTGGTCCTCTTTCCCACTTATGATGCCTCGGAAAAAGCACCATCGTCTCAAATTGCATTTACTGTTTGTTTCTGTTGGGGAAAATTACTATCCTGGAGCTGGGTGACATGGGCTGACCAACGGATCGTCAGCGCAGAAATCATCTGCTTTATGGTGAGTATATCCAATGCGAAACTCTGACATGTATTCTCATCGATTTCAAGACTCAGCAATGGCTTGAAACTATCAAATGCGATGCAGCTTGCTCGAAACACAGAAAATGTGTTCTCGCGTTTGATTATTTATCAGAAAACATGTTTACAAGCTTCGCCGTGCTCTCTGTGAGATTATCAAGCTGTTTTTCGGACTGTCTGCTAACTATGCTCAGGATACTCTTGCTCGCTCTGTAGGACAGTGGCAAATAGATCATGAAAGTCAACGGCTAAAGTCGCTTGATCAAATCTGCTCCTTTGTATTGTCAAGTCTTCACAAAGGATCTAGAGGAGATGACTATCAGTCAACTGATCGCCTTCGACCGTATGCATCAAAAGTATGCCGGAGCGTTTTGCTCCTGTGTATCAGAGAGGTAGTTTTGAACGACAGGGACAAGGGTATGCAATTACCCTTTCTTCACCATGCTACGATTGACATGCTTTGATCAGCGAGAGACAACTATTTAGACCTGCTACTCTCAATGGACGAAACCATTTTGAGACAATCTCTTGCAGAGCTACAAACCGACCGAGCGGCTCAGTTCTCCGGCAACTTGGACCGTAGTTCGTTGTGTTATGATATTAAGTGTGCTCCGATTGACTCCTTCGCAGTTTACTCTGAAGCGCAGAGGTGGGTAGATGGAGTGCATCAAACAGCCGATTGCTGTATCTCATGCGACTATAATATTCTTAGTCACTTGGATGAAGTATTGATTTCGCCGGCACGTCTGTCGATGATCCGCTTTGCTCTTGGGTTCCTAACTATCCTTTGCAATGCTGATATACGAGGGCTGTTTCTTCGGGAAAAAATCTCGTCCTTCTTTATGAGACTATTCAAGCGTCTAGTCGATAATGAAGGATACAGGAAAGCCATGCTGGGTCCTCTGTTAACAGCACTTGCAGCAGCTGAAAAATATTTCAGTCCCTCCAAACCATTTTCCTCCCTGACAGAGGATGATGGTTTCTGGAGATTGTGTCTCAGGCAACCATGCGACAACTTCCATTCTAACAGTCAGCTGTATCTCATATAGGCCCTTCTGACAGCTAACTGATGATATCTTCCAATTTTAGTGGCATTAGCCCAGTACATTCTCCAGTGTTCGTACTTTCCTGATAGTCTCCTGTTACTGGAGACCTTGGACCACTTTCGTACCATTGTCCTGAAGATCTTAGGGGACGAGTTGCCACGGGATTGCCGGGATGTCCTCAGGTTATCTCTTCCGGTTTTCTGTCAAGTGATAGTCTACCTCCTTAGCCGAGGAACTGAACCTTCACGAGCTATGAAGCAATATTTCGTCAGTTCTCCGTGGACCATGGTGCTTCTGAGGGAGACAAAGCGGATGCTTGCCCATCCACCTGTGTCAACTGCATCTGGCGAAGAACTCTACTTTCTGTGGGACATGATAAAATCTGCTGGAATACTCCTTGAGCAGGCAGTATGTGAACAGTACCCCTAAATAACCAATCTTATAGTAGCCATTCAAGCTCTCGGACGACGCTGTAGCGAGTCAAATGATAAAGGTGAATAAGATGGCCATGCTACAGAGATGCTAGTTAACTTCAGTCAAGGTTCCCAGGACCAAACTTCTCTTGTATCAATCTCAGATCATTGTCGTTGCAGTTTCGTAGATAGTTGAAGCGATGCCCAAAGACATTGTCATAACAGTTCACTGCTACAACGGCCATTGTAGTGTAAAGGTACATTATGAGATGGGCTCAATTGCTGTTGATGTGTCGATTGCGGCCATTATAGTATGAAACCGGAGACAGGAGGATCTATGGAGCAAGAAGAAAAATCTCTACAGCTGTCAATGCAAGGCCTCCGTTGATTGGATGATAGAATTGACCTCGTTTCTGAATGGTGGTCATTGGTATGTATTTTTCATTCAGGCTATCAATTGTGCCACCAAGTCAACTTGTTCATCTATTGATCGTTTGGTGCATTGTTGACAGAGTGACGTCTGAACCAACTAGCTGCGTAACATGCGGTAGTACCTTGTGCGATCAGACGTTTACGAATTGTGGGGATACATTTCCTCTTTGGTCGTTCTGGTCAACGTGTTCTGGACAAGTCTATTCATTGAGGATTTAGGATTACTCACGGTCTTTTCTGGTCTGTATCGGTAATCGCAAGGAGCCCAGAGTCACATTGAGGAACATCTATCTTACATACCACTGGAAATAGTGGCTAGGGTTGTATGTGTCATGATGCGCCAATATCAGGTCGCTTCGTGAAATGGTGCCTAACATTATAGTCCTGTGCTGATGCTGACACGCGAGAATAATTGATTCTACGTTGTGTTGTCGAGTGCTCTCAATTTCTCAAACCTATATAGCAGCATCATGACGTCATTTGCGTGCAAGACTAATTGATATTTATCACGCATCCTTCTCGAGCCAGTATGCCCCAGTTTCCTGATTACTACAAACTTTTGAATATCACACCAAGTGCTACACAGGAAGAAGTACGTCAAGCATATAGGAAGGAATCTTTAAAGTCGGTTCTACCTTTGTGCTTAGCAAGAGCTGCTACTTCAATTACATTAACCCAGGACTCACCCCGACCGCCTTGCTAACGCTAACCCTGCCGAGAAACAAGAGACGACAGAAAGATTTCAGGTCAATTTACTATCGTTTTTCTCTGAGCCTAACATACTGACACGTGGAGCTAGGCCGTAGCAGACGCCTATTATGTCCTTTCCGATTCCCAGAGACGCAAGGAGTACGACACTCTGTATACCGCCCGATCAGACCGCACAGACAATCCAAGCTCAACTTACAATCTTTTTGCCCAGTTTGCGAACATTTTCAATGCAGAAGCTACTCAGGCCTCTGGTGAGGATGGTACTCAGCCAAATGCAGACGGGGTGTTTGCCGATGTGTTCGAAGAGGTTGGCTCACTACTTGTCTATGATGATGAACCAATTCTTAGTGCCGATTTGACAGCTCCTACGTCCCGAAGTTGAACGGCGGGTCCCCATCTGGGGTTGGGTCGGTGCAGCGTGCGGTGGTGGACTTGGATTCATCGTTGCCAATGTTCCCGGATTGATGCTTGGTGCCTTCGCCGGTAATCGATTAGGAGCAGTTCGTGATGCGAAAGGAAAGTCTCTTGCCGCTGTTTTCAGTGAACTGAGCGGGAACCAGAGGGCAGAGGTAAGTTATCATAACCGACTCTGATCCCGACTGGATGGTCTGCATTTCTAGATCTTACGAGCCTTGGCTTTGAAGGTTTTAGGATCTGCTTTATCCTAGCTTACCGATACACGAAGAACAATGTTGTGCAAGTTCTGATGGGAACATCATTACCTTAGTTATGCATAATTGTAATTATTAATTCAATACCATAGGCTTCTGACCTCTCGTCATCAGAGTCTCAACTGCTAAATTGATCGAACCTTTTGTTTCGCCACCTCCATCTTCGCATCGCTCCCGAGGAACTGGTTTAAAGTTCAGGTATTCTTCTCGTTGTTGTTCGTTTTGACCCCAATGTTCGAACTTCATTGCTCGGCTGCGCAACAGCCTATGAACGGTTTGTCGTTTTCACCGGGTGCAAACAGAGATCAAAAAGAAATACAAGAACAACCGTACGCGACGCTAATGGGCATGTCCAATTTCAGGTCATAGCTCCTATCATGACAAACTGATATTCTCCTCAAAGATCGTGTTTTAATCACACCCATGAAGAGACACAGTATGTCCTGAATGGTTCCCTAATCAGTCTATGGTTCCGGTCCGAGGGACATGCCCAGGTCATTCACATCTGCATATCCGAACCAGTCGCTCAAGGCAGACAACCCCTTCACGTTCTTTACGCCATCGTCCGGAGCGCACGACCTCTAATCATTTATGTACGTCAAATCTAGGATCATGTCCATCTTGACCTTCAAAACTCAACAGTTGCACCTTACCCCAAGAGAAATCTAAATAAGAAAACGCCCCCTAGGACACCGAACAAGAAGATGCGGCGGAGGTTAAGCGGTATGACATCCTGGATTTACAAGACCTATAAACTGAACCATGATGTGTTTACCCTCGATCGAATGCAAACAGCACAAGGATATCTCAATGGGTTGGTGGCAGAGAGATCAAAAGCACGTTTGTTGCTAAATAGGCCGGTTTCACCCAAGCGACCAGGGAGATGGACTAGTCTTTTTTGTCGCAGTGGCCCTCTGTCTAAAGATACTGAGCACCAGAATTCATCTTTGGATTCTAACGCCTGTTCCTCGGCATCAATCCCTTCGGAAGAAGTCACTACTAGCCTGGCACAGGGCAGCTCCACAAACATCTATTCGGAGGAGAATATCCAAGGCTTCCATGAGATGGATCTCGAACTCGATTTCCAAGGTTTGCACATCAGGGAGCAGACCGTTGGTATTGAATCAAGCGATTCTTGGTTGACTCCCGGTTCAGCTCACGACGCCGAGGATATCTGTATATCTACACCCGGTAATCCCTGGGTTACGGGAACCTCCCGGAAAAGTAAATGCATTATCACACGTTTGTACCTTTGTCTAGTGTTTCCGGTCTTTCTGCTTACATTTTTCCGTTTTATGGATTTTAATGTCCACCTCAACTCCCCCAAATTGCCCGTTCCTCTGTTATTATTGGATTATATGGACCCTTTCTTGGCCAGGTTTACGACGTGCATTATTGGCAGAAACGCGTGCTCGACAACGTGCTGAACATGAGCGTCTAGAGGAGATGAAGCGTCGAATTGAAATGGAGGAAGTTGTCGCTCAATTGCAACGTGAACGAGAAGAATTGATACAATTGTTGGCAGCTCCGGCTCCGGCAGCCAGCTCACCAGTCCTTCTGCCCAGTAGCCCCTGCATTTCCTCGAGGATCATTATGACATCAACTCTCGGATTTCCGACATCTACCTCATAGTAAGTAGATTCCAGGTATCATATTTAAATTAACCTACATCTCAAGAACAGGCACTGAATTTGGTCTCAATCAACGATATATGTTCTGATCTAGTTCTGATCTATCCAGGAGGATTAATCACGAACATTTTAATATGTATCCGTAATATGATGTACATCCACATCAGAATAGTTACATGATCGAGAAAACTACAGAGCTTGTGGTAAAAATCGAGGGACTGCATAAGTATACAAGGTCTGCCGAGTAATGAAATGAGAAGGAGCACAGTGACGTAACTTTAAGTTTGATATATATACCAATAATCCTGAGGGTAGGAAATTTAGATTAAAATCTGTTCTGAGCCAACAAATCCTGCTTGGCATTAACTGTATGGTTAATGCCAAAGTTCCCCTGATTCGCCTGCTCCCATGTGCTCGAAACTTGTGAGATTTTGGAGATGGCTATAATCCCTGATAGCACCTGCTCCATTTGCGAGGGCAAGTGTTATTTCAGATATAACCTTGTCGGAAGATAGGGGAGGTGTATGATCAAGGGAGGAGGTCGAACCTGGGGGCGAAAGAGAGGAGGAAAGGGAAGACATATCGCTATCGGGGTGTTGGAATTGAATGGGAGACGAGAGCAAAGATGGATTGGTAGACGAGAAGGAGAACGCCGAGGAAGAAAGAGAAGAATCAGAGATAGTTGGTAGGGAGTTGCCTTGAAGCATCGTGGAGGGTGGCTGATTTTGATGAAGAAATTGATTATACTCCTGCTCGCCACTTGTCAAACGGTGATATGAAACATTGATTGATGTAGACTGTTTTCCATGGCGAGGGGAGTTGGAGCTGGGAATAGTGGACAAATCCCCGGCGAGAATCTGGATGTCCTCCTCGTCATCGGATTCATCAGTATCAGCAGTATAAGATGTGTGTGGAGTAGTCTGTGGATGAAGTCGTTTGCGTGGTCGACGAGTAGGCTCAAGTGATTGGCACGAGCGGACATATTCGTAGTCGCGCATGCGCTGGACGAACCCCTCTCCATTCTCTGTGATGTTCTGATGCAACTCCCAGAATGCACTAGAGCGAAGATGAGTTAATTCAGATTGACTAAGCGAATTTGAAAGCCCCGGTTCAGAGCTAGGGAGTGAATAGCTTGCACGACGCTTTGAAGATCGATTAGACTTAGGAAATAAGTTGAAGTCAGCAGACGATGAGGGTAGCGTAGACCCTGAGGGTACAGTTGTACAAGGAAGCTGCTCCGGGACCTCAGGAAAACTCATGCTAGTCTCTGGGGACTGACCATGGGCGTCAGCAACGAGGATAGGCAAGAACAAGTATGAGATCTACCGAAATACCGCAGCGCTTCCGTTTTCCGTGCCTCCAATTGATGTCCCAGCTATGTGGCAGTGAGATATTACATGGACCAAGGATGGGATATACACGCTTGGCTATCCTGAGAGAAAATTCGGAGGAATGACGGACAGTGGGAGAGGAGACCGAAGCTGAGCGAGATCTACGACGACGAGCTCCAGAGCGCGCAAATGCCATAACAATGGGGACCTTGTTTCTTGATCCAGGGCCAGCTGCTATATATATGAACACTGACGCCAGAGCCCACGTGATCGGGACTCATACTCCACCTGTGATGACACAAAAGTATTTTGCTGCATGTCGACGTAATCAAGGCTGGTGCATCCATGCACCATCTTCGTCACTGTATATAATTTGATGCATTGTATTCCTCATCTTACAATGAACTTCACTTTTATAATCTACAAACATATGGAAAAATGTAAATAATCGGAGTGTTTTTGTAGGGGTGGCGCAAATGGCGCGTAAGCCACTCATGCACCATTCGAGTTGTATCGACGTCCAGAGAACTCGCGATTCGAGGAACTCAATGCGATTCAAACCTTCCCTTGAAGACTGGCTACGAAACTTGCGCGCCCAGATAGACATAACGCATCACACAAAAATATCTCATCCAGAGTGACTTCAAACCTCCCATTGGTTCGAGACACTTGGACCAGTGAGTTGTTTGACTAGGAACATTCCTCTCCCCTCGTCGATGCTCTTGGAATTCCGCATACCTATGGCGCTCTTGGGCCTTACTTGAATGCTTGTATTGTACTGTTTTGTTGGGCTCAAGCTTCTTGTAGTACTGATTGAACCACCTGTGAGCTGTTTGAGGAGACCAGGCTCGGCTCCAACACCACCCCCTAATCCTGTGAATTGACGAGCGAGTGTAGTGCCGCTAATTTGTCGTGAAATTTTTCCATCAAGTCCAACGGGAGTAGACATAGCATATGTTTGTTGTAGGCCTCCGACTCCAAGCATTAACTGAAGTCACAATTTTAAAATCACAGTCGTTGGCAGAACCAAAAACTCACCAAACATTCTCTACACCAGATGCGGCCGTTTGCATCGGTCTTCGCGGCACTATCAAGCTTCTTTCCACACCCGGGTCCTTTTTTCTTTTCTTCCCCTCGACCCAACATCCAAGAATTAGACTTAATTTGAGGCTGTTTTCCGCCACAAACCAAACAATTGACGTGCCATCTCGAGCCCTGAGGACCCGGTATCACCCCTCTTTCCATCAGAGAAACTGACTTGAGGCATCCTGGGCACGACGTCCGACTACCGAAGCGAGGGGATGGGACTGTGTTAGTTCCTGCTGAAGTGGGACGTTCATAACGACTAGAACTTCCAGCTTTCCGTGGTTGAGAAGGCAAAGGACTCGTGATGTTGTTGGTTTTGAGAGGACTTCTCTCACGTGAGAATGGCAGAGAGCCAACACTTGGAGACTTATGAACTGTAATCTTTTCCGGGGGTGAACACTTTTCATGCCAATCAAATTTCAACAACTCGAACGACTCAACAGTGACGCACCTCGACATGAGCGGGTCCAGCATGGGATTTCACAAAGATTGCCTGACCAGTCGTGCTTTCGCTGAATACGCCATCACAAAAGGTGCATCGAAAGCAGTCCCGATGAAAAGTCTGAGATACGTCGGAGCCATTCTCTCCGGGAACCGTCACAAATTTCCCTCCTTCCCTTAATGTGAATAATTGCTTATGGCATTTCGCACAAGTGCTTGATGCCGATACATAGCCAAAAATCTTCCCAGATGTCTCAGATGGTAATTTCTTTTCTGTTTCTGATGTTCTCGACCGGAGTTTGACAGTGGATTGAGGGCTTTGATTGAGTATATTGGCCTCTTCATCAAAGATAACGTCTTCAGGACTCATGAGAAGTTCATGACATGATGAGTGACTGGGCAATGATTCATTGATATTGAGAGGTGAGTCTATCCCTGAAAGGGACGATTGAGTTAGAGTATCGGAGATATCAGACATGAAATCGGGTGTCGAGGAAGAGGAAGAGGAGGATGCAGATGCAGATGCAGATTGTGTTTGTGATACTGGCATCTTGGAACTGAAGCTAGATGTCCCAGTATTTGATGGAGGAAGGGGGGAAGATAAAGCCAGTGAAGACTCAGAGAGTGCTACCGTTGATAAAACAGGGGATACAGTTTTGTGACGAAAAAATCGTTTCTTCATTTCATCGATAGCCTCTATTGTAGGTGCAGGACTACCAGAAAATTGACGGTGATTACCGAATACCGAAGATGAACCACCAGGTGATTCGTCGGGCTCGGGACTCCGAAGACGCTCTAATCGACGAGTGGGACTTGGACTGCCCTCCGCACGTCCGTAACGTGACTGTAAGGGACTTGAAGGATTCGAATATCGGGGCTGGTGGTTCCTACCAATCGAACTTAAGCGCTGACTGAGTTCTTCGATTGCAGGACTACTCTCGCGCCTCTTCCCAATACCTAGTCGCCGTTCTAACTCCTCGATTGCTGGGCTAGAGTCCTGAAACTTATTCGGCGTATTTGTTGATGAATCCCAACCTTTAAGATCACACCTCTCTGAGGAATTGTTCATTTTTCTCGCGTTCTCTATTGTCTGCTTGGGCGTTCGAGGCTCGCGAGAAAGGCAAGTATCAAAACATTCAGGGCAGGAAGGACGCCCAAGTAAATCGACCATGGGAGAGTTACCTATGTTCTTTGAACAACCTTCGCAATTGAAACACTTCTTATGCCAGTATTTGTCTGTAGCATAAACAAAACCGCCCTCTGCCTTAAGGATCGTGACTGGCTTGTTGCAATTCGGACAAAATCCTTTCGAGCCTCCATTAATGATGAAGCATTGGCGACAAAGGAAACGAGGTTCATCGGAATCAGATAGGGAGGGGTCAGGGTATATGGTAGCATCGGGGAGAAATGGGGTTGCACAAGTAGCACAAGAGTGCGTCACGAGTGACTCTTTCGGTTGTAATACAGATCCATAAACTTTGGATAGTGCCGTTTCGTTTGGTGCCAAAGATGGCAAAATACCGGACTCGGGTTTTGGTCCAGTGATAACGGGTTTGAGAGCTAGGTAGTGACTGACTTGAGAGGTACTTGAGGCAATGTGATCCGTAATGCGGTTGTTAAGTGATGTTGAACCAGTAATTTGAGCATTGATGGCCCTGGGGAAGCGGCGGCTGGAAGTGGTGTCCAGACGGGTAGGGGAAGGAGAGACATTTTCTGATGGTCCCTGACTCTTGGGCCGGACTGGGGAGGTCGACCTCTCACGAGACACGTAAGTTCGAGACCATTTGTCCTGATCTTCCTGTGAATCGGTCTGAATCCAGGAAATAGTAGGAGCTGCATGGAGTACAGATGATCAGTCGGACTGCAATACTCCACCGGGTGCCTGCTCACCAACTACGGAACCTCCACACTTGTTGCATCGCTTATCATTAACGATGTCACCGCATCTACGGCAGAACCCCATACGAGCAACCAGCCAGCAGGCCTGAACTAAAGGAATGCCATATAGAGAGGGAATAGCAACTTCAACCCTGTCTGTCACGTGACCTTAATTAGTGACCCGAAGTGCCGGATTTTCTCTCATGCTCTCTCCTTATTTTTCCCCCGATAAAAGACATGGGGTACGCCGCCTTGTGAACGACATTTCAACCAAAAAAGATCAAAACAAAAAGCTTAATTGTCAAGTAGAACCCGTCTTCGACCATTTTTCCCGTCACGATCCCCTCTTCTGCTTCTACTTTCGCAAGTTCCTCGATCTCTATCAACTTCTCTCCGCTCTCAAACCGATCCTTATCCAAGGTATTTTAATTCTGATATTTATCGCCTTAATATGAATCCTCCCTTCTAGAGTCTGTTGCGGGCAATCCATGGAAATTACTGGTGGCCGTCACTTTGCTCAACAAAACTACCGCCAAGGTCGCAATTCCTGTGTTTTGGGATTTGATATTGCGCTGGCCGAATCCATGGGCTATGTCTCAAGGTCAGGAGCTCAGCATGTCAATGTGTAGTGTTCGTTCAACGATCTGGACAAAAAGCTTCCGAAGAGGAACTAAGAAGCTATCTTTACCATTTGGGAATATACAATGTTCGGTCACGAAGGTTGATCGAAATGTCGAAAGCGTACATTGTTGATCCACCCTCCGAAAATGATGCTCGCCCTCCCAGAGCTGCCCTTCGAATAAACCAGCACACGAATTCACTACACAGCAAGAGTTATCTCTCAACCCCGATTTCGCATTTACCAGGCACGGGGCCCTATGCATTAGACTCCTACCGTATATTCTGCCCAAGTCATCAAAACTTATTTTGCGAAGAGTGGAAAACGGTACAACCTACCGACAAGGAATTGGTGCTCTACCTGGTAAGCTCGCTCGTGCATCTCAAACTTGACTCTTAACGTATCAAAGCGCTGGAAATGGGCATCTGAAGAAAGAAAGCAGTGGTTCCCGTTGACGGGTCGTGTCATACCTGCAGATCTTGAGTACCTCAACTCACTAGCGAATGAACTGACTGGGTATCATATCAAACAAAAGCAGTAGTGAAGGAAAAGATATCAATATATCTCAAGCATTGTAGTATATCATGAGACCTTGGAGTTTCCTGTACATAAGATTTCATAGCTTAGTTACCAGTCTTGGCTGCCAGTCGACACGTTCGACCTGTGAAGAAACATAACCCGTGCCTCTGTGATCGTATATACAAGTGTACTTACCATTTCAGGGCGTAAATCTTCTATAGTCGCTGCACCAACAAGCCTCATGGCTATAACAATTTCCCGACGAAGAATCTGGGTAATTTTTACAACGCCTGCGACCCCATACGCCTGATGCAGGTTTGTCGCTATTGATTATCTACGAGAGGACAACACTTACACTTTGAGCATATAGGAAAGGCCGCCCAAGCCCCACCGCCTTAGCCCCGAGGCACAGTGCTTTAATGACATCTGTACCCCTGTGTATCCCGCCTAATTTTTTTGGTTACTGAATTCCCTGTAGGGCGTTTAAGCCACATACCATCAATGTACACTGTATTATATTGATCAGCTCGGGACCTAGACTCAAATGTTTAATGCACACCTTCTACCTTGTCGAACACATCAGGACGCTGCAGGCGGAGCTTATATAACACCTCCAGTGGTGGAAAGGAACTGTGATCAGTGTCAAGCCCCTACATCTTTCCTTGTATCCACTAGGTAGCACAGTAAACCACTTACTATTCCAATTGTCGTCCTAGGTGAAATGGGATGGGAATCGAAGAGAAAACTACGATTGTATAGACATACCTCCGTGGTTTGAAAGAAGGATTCCCTCAACTCCGGCATCGACTGCAAGAACTGCATCCTGTAATAGGACAAAATGAGAAGCTACTCAGTTGCGACAGATGCGTTTTACCTCAACACATTGGATGCCTTGTGATTGTCAAGACTACGTGTAATCATGAAGCGTGCCCACTCGCCTTTGATCACTATCGGCAAACTTGTTAAACCCCTCAGCCATGGAATTGTCTAGAGCTCAATGTCATAAGACGGAGGCAAAATGGCTTTATGACACACCTTCTCCCATGTCATATTTCGATCATCATTGGCTATGAGTGCACCAGCTGTACCCATTCCATCTACTTCTTCCAGATCATCACTCTCCGACCAGTACGTCGGAGTACCCTTCTCCTCATCTTCCGATTGCCACGGATTACGGATATCTCTTTCACGATTGCCAGCCACAATTGCGTCAACCGTCAGAAAAATAGCTTTGTAGCCAAGACTGTCAATTTCCCGAACCCGCTTTTCAGCAACCGAATCTTTAGCATTTTTGTAAAGTTGGAAAAACAAGGTCTGGGACGGGATGGCAGCACTCATGATCTCACTATATGATAGTGATGAATTTGAAGACACCATTTGAATAATCTCGGACTGTGCTGCACCCTTTGTTATGTTGACTTCACCTACAAGGGCATCTCAATCATCGAACGTCCCCGAAGTATAGAAAGAACAAGACTACCGTCTGGATGACCAAGTTTTGCAAGTCCAGCTGCACTGACGAAGACAGGGATAGAAGATTTGAACCCAAGAATACGAGTTGAAGGATCACATCTTGCGACTGGTCGCATCACTCGAGCATTGAAGAAGAAACGTGAAAATGCACGGGCGTTCTCGGCGTGGGCTACTCGTTTAAGATGATGAGCTCATTTGGATGGCTTCGCTAAAAGAGGAGATATTACTTATTTCGTCGTCCGAGGCAGAGGTGTAGTAGGCCCTAGCTTTACTGGAGAGCGTCTGACATGCAACAACCTGAAGATACTGGTTGGTGACATTACAACACACTTCCATGTTAGTTTACCTCCATGTCTCTGAGACTGAGGATTCTGCCCAGAGGCGGTCTTTTTTGAGCTGCCTCTTCAACGCGCTGTTCATCTTTTGTTTTCTTGCGATTTTTCTGCTTGTCACTCAGGATCTGAATGGCTTGAGCATTCAGTGGGCCGAGATGCTTTGAAGAGGGTAGGTTCTTCTGCAGGGCATCGGGCGGATGAATAGGTACGTAGGCGGCGGTTGCATCTTGTCCGGCGTATTTGAGTATGATTTTCGCTCCTCCCGGGTGTTCCTTCCAGCAAGTTAAACTCGACCAGGGTAGGATACACGAGCAGGAAGACGAACTGGGAGGAATTCGGTCACGTCATAGACGCAGTTCTTGATGATAACCCAACAAGACCTATCCATGCATTATAGATCAAGTCATTCATATTCACATTTGAAAACATACTCCAAAGAGCCATGTTGAGCGACCTGGTCTAACGTCCAAGCTGGCATGATGGATGGAGAGGAGGAAGAGGATGCGTGGAAATGAATTAAATGACCACAGGCGGACGATGATTAACCGCTTAGATTACCACCGGGCCGTCCAGCTATTTTCAAGCTGAGACGACCCGGGCACTGAAAATTGCCACATAAATTGTAATTCCCCATTTGAATGATTTGACTACGATGGATGCTTTACCACTAAAAGCGATCTAAGGAATTACAATACCGTAGGTGCACCTTGTTGTGGGGCACTCAACACGTGACTGCGCGTTGTTTGCTTTTGTTGAGAAGCAACCGCGCTCTGACTGTTATTGTCATTGTTTTGTCCTGCTGTCCTCAATGCCGACTCTACCGACCTTACAGGAACTCAAATCAATGAAGTACAGAGAATTGCAGAAGACATGTAAGGTGTGTCTTTTCCCTCTATCCACGAATTGAATTCATGTTTGCCAAGGATTTCGGTCTTAAGGCAAACCTCAAATCTCACGAGATGATTGGTATGCTGTTGGAAGCACAGTGCGTTTCCGCTCTCATTTGGAATACACAGAATCTGACTTTTACAGATTACAGGCCACTCCAGGACCTGCCCCCACTTCATCACCTCAACCTCCGGTGCAGCCTATATCTTCGGCCAGACTGTTAACAACCAAGGCTGGATCATCACGGTTGTCTTCGGTAATCATTCATGATATACCGGAGGAAATGAATGGACAAGATTCTCATACGGCAACAAGACTGGAAACCGCAGTTCCAGTACCTTTGCCGCCAGCCCCACCTGTTCGGAATCAAAAAGCAAAAGAATTGCAGAGGAGGCTGGGAGTAGGAAGGCCAATTGCGGCCGGTGGCACTGGTGCACGAACGGTGACACAATCCACCGCCTTCCCGAGAGAGGGGATAAGACATAGTCGAAGTGAACAAATGAAAGCAACTATTCCCGAAGGTAAGCTTCCAAAAGTGCTATTGTACCCTCGTAAGCCTCTGAAGTATTATGCAGATTCCGAATCACCTGGTATTTTTGATACACAGCAAACTACTATTATTTCGTCGTTTCAGGACCCATCATCTAGTTTACGAGGTGAAGCAACCCAAGAGAAAGGTGAGACAATAAAATCACCCGATATTGAACATTTACTTTCTGAATTTGTGAGTTGAGTGATATCATATATATCAGGTATTGACAATGACAACACAGGTCAAACCTCTTCAAGACCAAATAGATACACTTCGAGTCGAGGTGAAGCGGCTGCAAGCTTTGGAAACGGAAGTAAAGACTTTGAATGCCATAGTAAAACAGGAAAACTCTCGGCAGGTCAACAATGAAGCACAAATATGGTCAGCGACTTTTGGCACGCAAAAGCCGTACCTAGCCGAACCCTCAACCCCTCCAACAACGTCCAATGTTCAATTATTGTCATCAAAAATGCTGATATCGGCGGGATATACTCCCGCTTTCCTTGGGAACCGACAAACAAAGTCTTCTATTAGCGAGCCACGGGACGTCCAAAGGGACGACACAGAAAAGATTTCTCTCGATACTTCGAGTCCAGTTAAGAAGCGTCTTAGACTTTCAGGAGAAGGGCCATCTAATAAAGGCAAGGAAGTCGAGCGAGTGGAGAATAGCAGGGATTATACCTCGACCACATTGCCTCCCGCTGCAGGCTTTGTCGTTTACAATGACCCTCAAGGAGAAGAAGAGCTTCTACTACAAACCGATCACTTGCCCGATACCTCGCGATCGAATGGTCCTCGAGGCACAAGGCAGGGGTTCACGACGAGTTCCATGAGTGCGCCAGAGAATCAAAACCCTTTCAGTTACTTCCTCCCAGAACCCTCAACACCTTTGTTTACATCCACATTTCCGTATCCAGAACCTCCACAGTCCCCGACACCCGCAGGATTTAGTCTTTCGGGAACCCTTTCTACTCCGGATGATCGTTCGGACGTGTTCAAGACTTTCGGTTTACCTCCGCCAGAGAGAGCAAGGCCCTTCCCATCTGGATCATCTAACAACCTGGCCGATCCCGCGTTTTCACTTAATCCACCACCAAAGCGACGTCCCCCTTCAGTTGATGAACCTCGCTCTACCTTTGGCCTGATGCCTACATTTGCAGGTCTGGATCCAAAATCCGAAAAGTCATCCGTAACTTCGAAAACAACCATGTACGGGACTGAGCTTGAGGGCGATACTCGGTTCGGAGATTTTGGAGTTGAAGGTGTGGCCATGGGATACTGGAGTGGTGGTCGTTTTTAGCTTTTTCTTGCATCTCTTTCATTTCTGCGTTTACGATATGTTACGGGATATTTAGGGCTGCATTTTGCAATATCTCAGGTCTTTTATTTTTCATGCTTACCGTCTTTTGATCCAATAGACAATGGATCGAAGAATGCCATGACAGATAATTAAAGCTGAGCTCTTCAGAAGCACATCATATAATGATACTACATACAATGTTAAAAGACATACACCTATTAATTCTGGGTACATAGATGACCTGTGATCTAATGATTGCGTTCGGGCCGGCTCAGTTCAATAGTCGAACGATAGATAATTGCAGAGGCATGTTGTTGAAGAGGACCGCCGCGGTTACACCTTCGCAGAGTCGGGTGATGGTAGCAATGTCGTCATCAGTACCATATCAGTTAAGGAATCCCTTTACACATGCTCGATCTACCTATTCTACAATATGAGGCCAGATCCACCACATGGACAGTCAGAAGTGGCAATGGAAAGTAGCGGTGAGGGAGGGGTCATGTCGTAAATGCTAACCTAGCATTTCTAGTCCAAATTTCATCAAGTGCTGTCAACCTGACCTAAACAGTCATTGTAGTGCTGGAAGTGATTAGAGCGCTGCAAATGCTTCGAGTTCTTTAATGGCGCTATCATCATCACCTTTACTGCAGTCCCTGCTTAATTCCTATGGAACATCCTAATGGCACCCCAAAGTCTTGTCGACCTAATATCCATGA
>Ga0153924_1000411_pt1 | contig 27221 bp, 23 predicted proteins | sample TSNJ008MetaG_FD_104709 | JGI IMG/M metagenome (GOLD analysis project Ga0153924, IMG submission 104709) | Attine ant fungus gardens microbial communities from New Jersey, USA - TSNJ008 MetaG | ecosystem: Host-associated > Fungi > Mycelium > Unclassified | place: USA: New Jersey, Wharton State...
TACAATTCGATTGATAGAGGCTTAGTTCAAGCCTTTTTACCCTTTTTACATTTAAGGTTTTTCTTCTTTATCCTAATTCACTTCTTCTTTTTGCGTTTTCACACAGCCTGATAAATAATATACGATCAGTATTCTTAGATACTTATTTATCATATTTATTGTACCATAATAGTTTTTGGTAAACAATGAATACTTATTAATCAATACTCATTCAATAAATAAAATTATGCCTTTGTCAATAATCTGAAACGGATACCGCGAGGTATCCGTTTCTTGATATTAGTAATTGGTATGATTGACGAGATGCTTATTTTAAATGTTTATCTGCGGATACATAATTGTAGCTAATCTTATTATCTGAAAATTTAACGCAATCCCCGTTTTCAGTAAAAAATATATCTTCCGCAAACCTTGTTAGTTTTTGATTATTACAATAGAGCATACCATTACGCGGGATAACGGAAAGTTTCCATGAACCGCCGTTATACATCGTTTCATAAAGCCCAACATAGCGATAAAATTCATTTGTTAACGGCTCGCAATCTTCTTTCCCTGAGTCCTGTAAATCAAGTAAATCATCCCACATATTTCTGCAAATTCGGTGATTGATAGTTGGATGATTAACGGAATTGGTCAATACTACTGCACCAAGTCCCGCGTCAGGCAATATATCCTGAGTTGCAAAAAAGCCAAATCCACCTCCATTGTGATTTACTAAAACGTGATTTTTCCAGAGCCCTACTTCTACTCCAAGATGATAAATACACTCATTAGAAATAGGATATTGGTTATACATTTGCTTAAGAATATCGTCTTTTACTATGCTTTTTCCATTATGCATCCCATTATTTAAAACACATAAAATAAATTTTACCATATCATTTGGACAAGAATACATTCCGCCTGCGCCTAACATTGATATGGGATATTTTATGAGAGAAGTCTTATCGTGCCCGATTGCGCTGTCGAAACGCAGCAAAATCGCCTCTTGATCAAAAGTACTGTTGTCCATATCAAGAGGAGCAAACACCTTCTTTTGCATAAATTCTTCAAATGGCATATCGTAAATTTTACCGAGTGCATATGCCACAAGGTCAATGCCAAGATTGGAATATGAATATTTTTCATCTGGCTTAAACCGCAAAAATGTATCGTTGATGCTTTTTATATGTTCTTCAAACGAACCATATGTAAAGTTATTTCCAATCGGCGCTTCATGGGCAAGCCCTGAGCGATGTTGAAGGAGTTGCCGGAAAGTAATTAGAGATGAATAATCCTCACCATCTATATATTTCACAGAAAATGACGGCACATATTTTATCAGTAACTCATCTAATGAAACCTTGCCGTCTTGCACAGCAAATATAAAGCCAAGTGCTGTATATGTTTTTGATATTGATTGTATGCTAAATGGCGTGACAGGGGAAATCGGCGTAGTCCGTGACAAATCTGTATAGCCATATGTGTCAGAAAATATTACTTTTTCTCTATCCACCACGGTAAAAGAAGCGCCGGGTATACCATGTTCTCTCATCAATAGAGGTATGGCTGTTCTAAGCTGCTCAAAATAGTTATTATAACTCATATGATTACCTCGCATATTTAAAGTCTATTCGTATATTGTCTTGCCTATGTCATGTTACTGATATGTCTACTTCATGCTTTATTAAATAATCACGCTCTTCTTTGATCTTAACGCGCCAAACGTTTTTGTTACTACTACTTAATAATAGCAAATTATACACCAAAGCATATCCTGTAAAAATAATTAATCTATAATAATATTAACATAGCCAATATGCATTTACAAGCACCTAAACTCTTGATTTCAAACACTTTCACGCCTGCAAATCTATATCCCCAGCTATCAAATTTAACAAGTCCATTAAGCAATCCCAAAGCAACTATAATATAGTGAAAGTCGGCATAGACTAATATACCATGCCGACAATTGCGTTAAATGTTTTCCTATGTCACCACTTCTAAAAGAGGCGCTCTTCTATATTAATCTATCATTATCAGCAGTCACATCCCCGATTACAATCATTACATCGGGAACCCGCTCGAAAACCTTCTTCAAATCCAAGTTTACGGCCTTCCTCACATCCAACAGCACATCCTTCAGCTCTGCCTTCTCTAAATCCAAGTCTACGACCTTCTTCACATCCAACAGCACATCCCTCAGCTCTGCCTTCTCTAAAACCTTGTCTTCTTCCGGCAGCAAAAGCCTCTCTTATTCTGTCATTACAGTTACATTCACAATTATTATTACGACATCTACACATAGTTCATTATTTCCTTTCTTTATATAGTATACTTTAATATATGTAGTGTCTAAAGAAAGTTTACATTTTGGTTCGTTTTCTCAATGAATATAGCCCATAATTGTTTCAACGATTTCCTCTAAGCATCTATCAAAATCATTATTTTCATAACGCTTTTCTATAGCGGCCTTCTTAATATATTCTTCACTAAAGTCTTCTTCATCTGCTAGAAATCTTCTGCACATTTCCTGATATTTGGGTATATCCTGCTTTCTTTCACGTATTAATGCCCGTTCCAGCCGCAAGCCATTTTCTACTTCTATATAAATAGGCACTACGTTTTCTTTCCCAAAATATTTTACAACCTGCTCATAAGATTCTAACGTCCCTATATATAAATAATTTCCGTTCTGTAGATTGATCTGTCCATCATCTACGGTAAAATAATACCAAATGCCATGGATTGTATGATAGGATCTTTCTTCAATTACCTTCTTCTCATTTCTTAACTGCTCTAACCTATCTACTGTAACAAAATAGTATTCTCTTCCGTCCTGTTCCTTCATGCGGATTGGTCTTGTCGTATAACCAATTACTGTTTTTAGATTCAGTTCCGGATTTTTGCTTAATTTATCATAAAATGTGTCTTTACCGGTTGCACTCTTACCTATCAAGAAAAATATTTTTCCCATATCTTACTCCTTTCCGCCGAGTCAAATGTTAGATTTGGCGATGGCATCATTAATTTAATCATAATCCATAAATCTGAATCCCAGTATCTGCATACTCTTTTAATTTATGCAGTATTTCCCTGCTGCATATTTCACCCGGTACTAAAATGGGGATTCCGGGCGGATATATATAAATATAATCATCTGCGGTTTTGCCATATAATAAGTCAATTTTCCTATTCACTTCATCAATACCGCTATTATTATCAATTATATTTTCATTCACCAGATTTAGTTCCAACATTCGATCAATTTTCTCTAGTGCAAGATATAATCTTTCAAATCCTTCCTTTGTATCCATACAGGAGGTCATTGCCAAAACATAATCCACACCTGCCATCTCAATTTCTAATCTATCCTGCTGCAACAATATTTTTTGCATCATTGTTCCGGTTATCTTTTTAGAGCTGTCTTCTAACCCGTCATTATACGATTTGACTGAGATTACTAATTTTGCAATATCTTTATTATCATAGGAGTCGATATTAATATGCTTCAATTGATTTGATTTTGTATAAAAACTCTCCAGTAAATCAATATAAACTGGGAAAATTTTGTCTTTATTGTTTTCCATATATCTAATACATCTATCAATGCTCGCCATTAGAATATAAGAAGGTGAAGTGGTTTGAAATATTTTCAAGTATTTTTCTACATTCTTTATGTCAACTAACTTACTCCTAACATGGAGTAATGCTGTTTGTGTTAAAGATGGCATCGTTTTATGTAAACTCTGGACTACAATATCCGCCCCCAACTCCAGCGCGGACCTTGGAAATTTGTCATGATACCTAAAATGAGCCCCATGTGCTTCATCTACTATTAAAATCATGTTATATTCGTGCACCAGTTTACTGATGTTAGCAATATCAGATACAATACCTTCATATGTTGGAGATGTAATTATGACTGCTTTAGCGTGAGGATGTTCCAGTATCGCTCGTTTCACAGTCTCTAAATATATCTCTCCATTGATACCTAAATCATGAATAACTTCTGGATAAATATAAGCAGGTTTTAATTCTTTTAAATAGATTCCATGATATACCGCTTTATGGCTGTTTCTTGCTACAATAATTTCGTCTCTCATATCTGTTATTCCACATATTGCAGACAATATTCCACAAGAGCTTCCATTAACAAGAAAATAAGTCTTATCAGATCCATATACTTGACCTGCATATTCCATACATTCTTTTAATATTTCCTTAGGATCGTGTAAATTATCAAACCCTTCAATCTCTGTAATATCGATACCATATGGCAGGTCAGCATTACTAATTCCTCCATTAAGAAAATTTCTTTTATGACCCGGCATATGGAAGGGGTAATAATCTTTGGAACAGTATTCGCTTAATTTATCGTATAACATAAACCCTCCTCCGGAACCGGGTTAAGTTCAGTCGTGACCGGGTCACGACCGAACTTAACCCGGTTCCGATTAAATCAAAGTCGACCACTCCGCCACGTTCCATACTTCTGTTGCCAACCCTTCATAAAATTCAGGTTCATGGCAAACCATAATAATATTACCTTTATAAGCCTTTAATGCTCTTCTTAGTTCTTCTTTTGCTGCAATATCTAAATGATTTGTCGGCTCATCCAGTACAAGCAGATTGGACTCTCTATTTATCAGTTTACATAATCTTACTTTTGCCTGTTCTCCACCACTTAATACTCTGACTTGACTTTCTATATGTTTTGTAGTCAAACCACATTTCGCTAATGCCCGGCGAACTTCATACTGACTAAGTGAAGGAAACTCTTTCCATATCTCTTCAATACAAGTAGCGGTATTACCCGCTGCCATCTCCTGCTCAAAATATCCTATATATAAGTAATCACCTAAACTTACTTCACCGGAAATCGGTTTAATTTCTCCTAAAATACTTCTAATCAATGTTGTTTTTCCAATTCCGTTTGCTCCGGTTAATGCTATTTTTTGTCCTCTTTCCATTACCAGATTCAGAGGTTTTGAGAGTGGTATTTCATATCCAATTACCAAATCCTTGGTCTGAAAAATATATCGTCCGGTTGCTCTTGCTTCTATAAAATTAAATTCCGGCTTAGGCTTCTCCCTGTCTAATTCAATTATGTCCATTTTATCCAGCTTTTTCTGGCGTGACATAGCCATATTCCTAGTGGAAACACGCGCCTTATTTCTGGCGACAAAATCTTTTAAATCATCAATTTCCTGCTGCTGCCGATTGTAAGCTGCTTCTAATTGCGCTTTCTTCACTGCATATACTTCTTGAAACTTATCATAATCGCCTACATATCGACTTAAGTTACCGTTTTCCATATGGTAAATTAAGTTAATTACAGAATTTAGAAACGGTATATCATGAGAAATTAATATAAATGCATTCTCATATTCCTGTAGATATCTTTTAAGCCACTCTATGTGAATCGTGTCTAAGTAATTAGTCGGTTCATCCAATAACAAAATATCTGGTTTCTCTAATAATAATTTTCCAAGCAGCACTTTCGTCCTTTGACCGCCGCTTAGTTTACTGACATCATTATCTAATCCAATCTCTTCCAACCCTAAAGCCCGACCGACTTCCTCTACTTTACTGTCGATAATGTAAAAGTCATGCATGGTCAAAGTATCCTGAATTATTCCTAGTTCTTCCATCATCTCGATTAATTCATCCTCACCGGCATCACCCATCTGACTGCATATGTTATTCATGTCATTTTCCATCTCAAATAAATATGCAAATGCAGTTTTTAAAACATCTCTTATGGTCATACCTTCTTCTAAAACAGTATGCTGATCTAAATATCCTACATGCACATTTTTTGACCATTCCACTTTACCTTCATCTGGCATCAATTTATCTGTAATAATATTCATAAATGTAGATTTACCCTCTCCATTGGCACCAACTAATCCGATATGTTCACCTTTTAATAAGCGGAAAGACACATCCGTGAAAATAGCTCTGTCTCCAAATCCATGTGATAAGTGTTCTACGTTTAAAATACTCATAATAACTCCAATCTGTAACTATTTCTTATATAAATAACATGTTATCAATAGTCATTATATCAGAAAAATTTAAAATTTCTACATTTTCTTTCTAGTATAAAGTAATTATTAAATAGGAACTGCGGACTGCCGGAACCGGGTTGAGTTCAGCCGTGACCCGGTTGAGTTCGGTCGTGACCCGGTTGCGGTTGAGTTCGGTCGTAAAAAATATTGCATACTTTTGCTTTTTGTTCTATAATCGTTGTATGGAAGTATAGCTCAGCCGGGAGAGCACTTGCTCGACAAGCAAGAGGCCACGGGTTCAAGTCCCGTTGCTTCCATTTTTGTTATAATTCCTCCCTTTTTATTAGACATTATATGTGTATCTCTCGGATAAGATTTACCATCTCTATTGCACCAACAGCACAATCATATCCTTTATTACCCGCTTTTGAACCTGCACGCTCAATTGCCTGCTCAATATTATCAGTGGTCAGCACACCAAACATAACCGGAATATCACTATTAAGAGACACATTTGCAATGCCCTTAGATACTTCGCTGCAAACATAATCATAGTGTGATGTACTCCCACGAATAACTGAACCAAGGCAGATCACAGCATCATATTTTCCCATTTTTGCCATTTTAGAAGCAATTAACGGAATTTCAAATGCACCGGGTACCCATGCTATGTCAATGTTTTCCTCACTGATATCGTGCCGTTTTAATGCGTCTAATGCACCGCCAAGCAATTTAGATGTGATAAACTCGTTAAAACGTGATGCGATAATGCCAATCTTAATTTCATTAGATACTACTAATTTACCCTCAAATGTTTTCATAATATTATTCTCCTATTCTAATATTTTAAAATATGTCCCATTTTTTCTTGTTTTGTTTTTAAATAAAATAAATCATGTGTGGTGGCTTCCATTTGAATAGGAACACGTTCAATGATTTTCATATTGAAATCAGTCAAACCCTCTATCTTTTGAGGATTATTGGTAAGTAGCCGCAAGGTCTTTGCCCCAAGGTCATGAAGAATTTGTGCTCCAATGTAATATTCACGCAAATCTCCCGCAAAACCGAGAGCAAGGTTTGCTTCCAGTGTATCCATGCCATTGTCCTGCAATTCGTAAGCATGTAGTTTATTGACCAATCCGATTCCACGCCCCTCTTGGCGCATATATAACAGAATTCCACGTCCTTCCTTTTCAATCTGCATCATAGCTGAGGCCAATTGTTGTCCACAGTCGCAACGGATAGAACCAAAGGCGTCACCTGTCAAACATTCTGAATGTACGCGGCATAGCAGATTTTTTCCGTCGCCAATTTCACCCTTGACAAGCGCCACATGATGTTCGCCATTAAGTCTGTTTACGTAGCAATAGGCTTTAAACTCCCCGTATTTTGTGGGCATACTGGAGACAGAAGTCTGTTCTACAAGGTTATCGTTTTTCTTACGGTAATCTTGCAAATCCTTGATTGTGATAAACTTCAAATTCCATTTTTTCGCTAATGTAATAAGATCATTTGTGCGCATCATAGTACCGTCTTCTTTCATGATTTCACAACACAAGCCGCACTCTTTTAGCTCTGCAAGACGCATTAGGTCAACGGCTGCCTCAGTATGTCCGTTACGTTCTAATACACCGCCTTTCTTTGCAAGTAACGGGAACATATGCCCCGGACGGCGAAAATCTTCCGGCTTTGCATTTTCCTCCACACATTTCATTGCGGTGACAGAACGTTCAACAGCCGAAATACCTGTGGTAGTATCGACATGATCGACGGAAACTGTAAAAGCTGTGCCATGGTTGTCAGTGTTGTGTTTGACCATTTGCTGAAATTGCAATTTTTCGCAGATTTCTTCACTCATTGGCATACATATAAGTCCCTTTCCGTGAACTGCCATAAAATTTATATTTTCCGTTGTTGCAAACTGAGCAGCACAGATAAAATCACCTTCATTTTCACGGTTTTCATCATCTGTAACAATAATGATTTTTCCATCGCGAAGCTCATCTAAGGCTTCTTCGATAGTGTTGAATTTGAACATATTTCTCCTCCTAATATCCAAATTTAGTTAAAAACTCTTTTGTAATGCCACTTTGAGGCATCTTATCTTGTTCATAACCTATCAATTTTCCAATATATTTTCCCACAACATCATTTTCCAAATTGACGCTGTCACCAACAGATTTTTCAGAAAGAATAGTAGCTTTTGCGGTGTGTGGTATTATCGAAACACTAAAAGCCTCTGTGCCAACATCTGATACAGTGAGGCTGATGCCATCAATTGCGATAGAACCCTTCTCAACTATGTAATTCATTATCTTACCGGTAGTCTTTACCGTGTACCAAATGGCGTTATCATCCCTTTTGATATTTGTAATTATCCCAATACCATCAATATGCCCTGATACAATATGACCACCAAAGCGGCCGTTTGCAGGCATTGCCCGCTCTAAATTGACATGACTTCCGGTTTTTAAATTAATAATAGTAGAGCGATTTAAAGTTTCATGCATCACATCTGCGGTAAAAATGTTCTTTGAAAAACTCTCCACAGTAAGGCATACGCCGTTAACTGCGATACTGTCTCCAATTTTCAAACCACCCAAAATGATATTCCCTTGTATAGAAAGTACCGAGGATTTTACGCCTCTTTGGATTTTTTGGATTACTCCGATTTCTTCAACTATTCCTGTGAACATTTTTGGATCACCCGGCTTTCAATCAAAATATCATCTCCTAATACAGTGATTGTGGTGTTTGTAAGCAGGAATGCATTATCAGGATTCTCTACACCAAAACCTGCCACGGGCGTTTTCGCATCTACACCACCAAAAAGTTTAGGAGCAATGTAAGTTTGTACCTTGTTTACAATGCTATGTTGCAATGCTGACCAATTCAAGGTATTTCCACCTTCTAGGAAAATGCTGTCTATATTTTCTTCGCCCAGCTTTATCATCAGCTCGTTCAAATCTACGTAACCATCTTTTTTTGAAACAACTATAATCTTGCAGTTTGCACTGGTATATAGCTGCTGTTTTTCTGAATCTGTGCAGACCGTAGCTATGATTGTTGGGATGTCTTTTGCTGTTTTTACGATTTGAGAATTTAATGGTGTCCGTAAATTAGTATCACAAATGATTCTTATTGGATTTTTGCCATTGTCCATTCGGCAAGTAAGTAGAGGATCATCTGCAATGACCGTGCCAATCCCTACCATAATGGCGGTGTATCTGTGGCGGTCTTGATGCACATTTTGACGTGCTGCTTCTCCCGTAATCCATTTGGATTTACCGTTGTAGGTAGCGGTTTTGCCATCCATAGTCATGGCATATTTCATGACTACATAAGGAGTTTTTGTTTTCACATAATGAAAAAAGACCTCGTTAAGCTCGCCGCATTCTTCCTCTAGAACACCCTCGATTACCTCAATGCCTTGTTGCCGCAGCTTTTCAATGCCTTTACCGGCCACCAGCGGATTGGGGTCTTTGATTCCGACGACAACCTTGCTGATACCACTTTCAATTATAGCTTCTGTGCACGGCGGATTTTTGCCATAGTGACAACAAGGTTCTAATGTTACATAAATCGTTGCATCTTTTGGCGAGGTTGTGCAACCGGCAAGTGCATTTCTCTCGGCATGAAGAGCACCAAACTTTTCATGATAGCCTTGACCTATGATTTCACCATTTTTTACAATTACAGCTCCGACCATGGGGTTTGGATTTACAGAACCACAGCCTTTTTTTGCGAGTTCCAGTGCCAACTGCATATATTGTGTATCTGTCATGTTATACCTCCTAAAAAAATACCTTGAATAATAAATTCAAAGCATTTTTAAATCAATATGCAAATATTAGCAACACTTGTAATATAAAAGCTCTGAAATGATAAAATCATTTCAGAGCAATAAAGCAAGCATACGCGCTTTTATGTGGATATTATTTTGTCTTCTTTTTATCCAGACTATACTGTCGGCTTCGGAATTTAACCGAATCACACCTTGCGGCTCGTGGGCTATACCACCGGTAGGGAATTTAACCCTGCCCTGAAGATCGTTATTCAATTACAAATATTGTATCATGAGCTTCCTAAACTGTCAATAAACTTATCAGACGAAGTAAGCAATGTAAGGGTGTCATAAATATCCCTGTTGTAGATACTACATGCAGGACGTTTACATCTATTCGTACTGTACTATATCAATCCACTTTTGTAATAATCCGTCTTCCTCCGGAATATGTTTCGATAACCTCGCTGCTGCAACTATCGGCAGCCATTGCTGTACATACCGCTTCGCTGTTCCGCTCTTTTTACAGAACTTGTCAAGGTACAGATCTGCATTTGACTCATTATATAGACACAACCATAAGTATGTTCTTGCCACATCTGCACTGGCATTTCCCTGCGTCGCATGATTCCAGTCAATAATAACCGGCTTTCCATTCGAAATAATAATATTCTGTGGATTAAAATCACCATGACAAACTTTTTTATGCTTTGGTGCTCCATCCAATATTGTCAGCAATTCATATTTTTTAGTATTATCTAATCCTGAATTGTTAATTCTGTCAATTAATTTATCCTTAAGCTTTGGAAGGTTAGGACAACGTTTCCTGTGCATATCCAACTGAATGTCTACCATTTGATCTATATACTTTTCGATATTGTCCGGATCCTCTTCCATAATCTGAAATAATGTTTTTCCCTCAATTAAATCCATTGTTATTGCTAATTTACCATCAATATTAATTACTTCTCTCACTTTTGGAATATCTAAACCAATTTCTTCAATCCTTGCCGCTACATATGCCTCATTCATGATGTCTGCCTTTGCAAACTTTTCATTAAAGATTTTTACAGCAGCATCTCCAGACTGATATACCTCATTAAATTTACCTTTGGCTAATAATTTGTCTAGTTTCATATAAACCCACTCCTTTCATGCAATGCATTATACTTTGTATAACACTATTCAGAAACTAAATCAGCATGTTATTGTCTAAAATTGCTTATATTTCACTTACAGAAACCGCGCTGTGTAATATCGACAAAAAAACAGTAGATATATCAATAAATTCAGCGTATTTACTATCTATCTACTGTTTATGTTACCTTTTTTATCAGTGGTTGTCAACCTTAATATCTGCGAGTTTTCTATATTTTAGAGATTAAATCCGGTATCAAAAACTATCAATTATTTACCATAATATGCTTTTAGATACATTTCCTTAATTTCACTCATTAATGGATATCTTGGGTTTGCCCCTGTACACTGATCGTCAAATGCCTGTTCAACCATTTCATCAAGTCTGTCTAAGAAATCTTTTTCATCAACTCCATATTCTTTAATTGACTTCTTAATTCCAATTGCGGCTTTCAAATCTTCTATTTTTTTGATAAATTTCTTAATGGTATCAGCATCATCTTTTCCTACGACCCCACAGAAATTTGCACATTCAACATATCTGTCTCTTGCATGTGGATATTGATACTGTGAAAATGTTCCCATTTTTGTTGGACAGTCATCTGCATTAAACTCAATTACTAAGCTGATTAATAATGCATTAGCAACACCATGTGGCAAGTGATGGAATGCACCTAACTTATGAGCCATAGAGTGGCATACACCAAGGAAAGCATTGGCAAAAGCCATACCTGCCAAACAAGATGCATCTGCCATCTTTTGTCTGGCCTCTACATTTGTACCATCTTCATATGCTGTCGGTAAATAATCAAATACATTTTTCATACCCTTTAAAGCAAGACCATCTGTATAGTCTGATGCCATAACTGAAGCATATGCTTCTAAACAGTGTGTTAATACATCGATACCTGATGCGGATGTCAATCCCTTCGGCTGACTCATCATGTTATCTGTATCTACGATTGCCATATTAGGCAGTAATTCATAATCTGCAAGAGGATATTTAACACCTGTATTTTGGTCAGTGATAACCGCAAAAGGTGTTACTTCCGAACCTGTACCTGAAGATGTAGGAATTGCTACAAAATAAGCTTTTTCACCCATCTTAGGGAATGTATATACCCTTTTTCTAATATCAATAAATCTCATCGCCATATCTTGAAAATCGACTTCCGGATGCTCGTACATTACCCACATAATCTTCGCCGCATCCATTGCTGAGCCACCACCAAGCGCGATAATACAATCCGGTTGGAAGCTGGTCATTACCGCCGCACCATCTTGTGCATTTTTTAAAGTTGGATCCGGTTGCACATCATAAAAGCAATGATGAACAATACCCATTTGATCTAATTTATCTGTGATTGGTTTTACATAACCATTTAAGAACAAAAATGAATCCGTTACAATAAATACTCTTTTCTTATTTAATACTGTCTTTAATTCATCTAAAGCGACTGACATACAGCCTTTTTTGAAATAAACTTTTTCAGGTGCCCTAAACCAAAGCATATTCTCTCTCCTCTCTGCTACTGTCTTAATATTAAGTAAATGTTTTACTCCGACGTTTTCAGACACAGAGTTTCCACCCCAGGAACCACATCCTAAAGTTAGAGATGGTGTTAATTGAAAGTTATATAAATCACCGATTCCACCATGTGAAGCGGGTGTATTTACAAGAATACGACATGTTTTCATTGCTGCTGCATGCTTTAAAATCTTTTCTTCTTCATTTTCGTTTACAAACAAAGAAGCTGTATGTCCGTATCCACCGTCTGCAACTAATTGTTCTGCTTTTTTAATTGCCTCATCAAAAGTTTTTGCCTTGTACATTGCTAATACCGGAGATAATTTTTCGTGAGCAAATTCTTCGCTGATATCTACAGATTCTACTTCACCAATTAAAATTTTTGTTGTTTTGGGAACTTTAACATCTGCTAATTCGGCAATTCTAAATGCTGTCTGACCAACGATTTTCGCATTCAATGCACCATTTATAATAATTGTTTTTCTTACTTTTTCAATTTCATCCGGTTTTAAGAAATAGCAGCCTCTTAAAACAAATTCGGCTTTCACTTCATCATATACTTTTTCTAATACAGTAACAGACTGCTCTGAAGCACAAATCATCCCATTGTCAAATGTTTTAGAATGGATGATTGAACTTACTGCCATCTTAATATCGGCAGTATCGTCTAAGATAACCGGAGTATTACCGGCACCAACGCCTATCGCCGGTTTTCCAGAAGAATAAGCCGCCCTAACCATACCCGGTCCGCCTGTTGCTAAGATTGTGTCCGCATTCTTCATAACTTCATTCGTCAGTTCTAAGGATGGTACATCAATCCATCCAATAATCCCTGCCGGTGCACCAGCTTCTACTGCTGCATCTAATACAACCTTGGCCGCTGCGATGGTACAGTCTTTTGCTCTGGGGTGGGGACTGATAATAATACCATTTCTTGTCTTTAGTGAAATCAATGTCTTAAAGATTGCTGTTGATGTTGGATTTGTTGTCGGAATCACTGCAGCAATCAAACCAATTGGTTCTGCAATTTTCTTGGTTCCAAAAGCTTTATCCTCTTCTATCACTCCACAAGTCTTTGTATCTCTATAAGCATTATATATATATTCAGCAGCATAATTGTTTTTAATTACTTTGTCTTCTACAACGCCCATACCAGTCTCTTCCACTGCCATTTTTGCCAATGGAATTCTCATTTTATTGGCGGCAGATGCTGCTGCGAAAAAAATCTTATCTACCTGCTCTTGAGAAAATGCAGCAAATTCTGTTTGAGCCGCTTTAATCTCATCCATGCGCATTTGTAAATCCTCTACTGTCTCTACAATTGCCGGCGAAATTACTTTATTATCATTCTTTGCCATTATTATAATCCTCCTTGTAAAACTTTGATAATCTTTTAACGAAGTTGATTATATTACATTGTTAATTATTTGTCAATTGGTTTCGCCAGAAAATCATAAAGTTTTTTAATATGGCAGCTGCCATGTCTTTAACTCTCTATAAGGATTGCATTCTGCAAGCACAAGCCTATCCGCTCTTCCGGTAAATGCTGTAAAATTTTTTGACGCTATATCAAAAGCTATGCTTAAACTTTTCGCACCAAGAATATCACGCTCCCATGGGTTTCACCTGCCACATATATATGGAAAGTAAAAGGAGTAATAAATGTCGTTCAGATTTATATTAGTCTAAAAAGCTTCTGCAAATTGCAGAAGCTTTTTAGGTACTAGTAATTATAAACTATACCACAACTAGTAATAAAAGTCTAGTAATTTGTTATTATTTTGGTAATATTAAGGTACAGTTCGGCCAAGCAGAATGATATGTGCAATTTGCACGTGTGAACTCGCTCGATTGATGGAGAAAGGAGGTAATCAAAATGGATATCAGAATAAGGATTGCAGACACAGCAGATATACCTGTGTTAAAAAATCTATATCAAGAATTAGAAAAGGACGGTGTTAAGTATCAACCAGAGCATTTTGTTTTAAGTGAAAGAAATGATGGCTATTTTATTGATATTTTTCGAAACGATAATCAAGATATTTTAGCAGCAGAAAAGGATGGGAAAGTGATAGGTTTCTCTCATGTTATTATACTGAATCAAAAAAACATAAGCTGCTTAAGGCCACAAAAATATGTATATATTCAAGATTTAGATGTAGACGAATCAGAACGGAGTCAGGGAATCGGCAGAGTGCTAATGGATGCCAGTAAAGATTATGGGAAAAAGCACGGAGCGGATTTTATCAGAACACAGGTTTTCCCGAAGAATACTGCCGGAATGAGATTTTACAGAAAGCAGGGATTTACTGAAATGATGAAGACAATTGAGTGTCAGCTATAAAAATTAGCAGGATATAATGAAGATGAAATATGGCATTAAAAACTGCAAGAATTTTTAGCAGGGTACGTAAGCTTCCTCTGAGAATCAAGCATAGCGCAGACAGCCATACAGCATTTTTAACATCCTAAAAATAGTAATGGATAATACTAACAAAATCTGTTATAATACTTAAAAGTTTAGTATAAACGAGGAGGATATGTAATGATAGACATTAAGTTTCTAAGAGAACATCCAGAGATTGTAAAACAGAATATTAAGATCAAATTTCAAGAGAAAAAGCTTCCTCTCGTAGATGAAGTCATTGCTCTTGATATAGAAGCCAGAAAAACTCAGCAAGAGGCTGATTCGCTGCGTTCCTCCCGTAAACAATTATCTAAACAGATTGGTGCTTTAATGGGCCAGGGCAAAAAGGACGAGGCCGAGGCAATTAAGACACAAGTAAATGAAAGTGCTGCAACTCTTGCTTCACTAGCGGAGAAAGAACGTATCTTGCAGGAAAAAATCACTTCTATTATGATGGTAATTCCAAATATTATTGATCCAAGTGTACCGATTGGAAAAGATGATAGCGAAAATGTAGAAATTACTCGTTACGGTATACCTGTAGTTCCCGATTATGAAATTCCATATCATGCAGAGATAATGGAAAGTTTTAATGGATTGGACCTAGATAGTGCAAGAAAGGTTGCCGGTAATGGTTTCTATTATTTTATGGGAGACATTGCTCGTTTACATTCGGCCATTATCTCATATGCCCGTGACTTTATGATAGATCGAGGATTTACTTATTGCATCCCTCCATATATGATTCGCAGTAATGTGGTAAAAGGTGTTATGAGTTTTGAAGAGATGGACGCAATGATGTATAAAGTGGAAGGCGAAGATTTATATTTAATCGGCACAAGCGAACATTCTATGATTGGTAAATACATTGATACTATTTTAAAAGAAGAATCGCTTCCTCAGACACTGACCAGTTATTCACCTTGTTTTAGGAAAGAAAAGGGCGCTCACGGTTTAGAAGAACGTGGTATATATAGGATTCATCAATTTGAAAAGCAAGAAATGATTGTTGTATGTAAGCCTGAAGATAGTATGACTTGGTTTGATATATTGTGGCAGAATACAGTAGACTTATTCCGCACTATGGACATACCGGTCAGAACATTAGAATGCTGTTCAGGTGATCTCGCAGACCTTAAGGTAAAATCTATTGACGTAGAGGCATGGTCTCCAAGACAGCAAAAATATTTTGAAGTTGGAAGCTGTTCTAACTTAGGGGACGCGCAAGCAAGACGATTAAAAATACGCGTTGTCGGTAAAGATGGTAAATATTTTGCCCATACGCTAAACAATACTGTTGTTGCACCGCCTCGTATGTTAATTGCATTTCTGGAAAATAATTTGAATGCAGACGGAACAGTAAGTATTCCAAAGGCATTACAGCCTTATATGGGTGGTAAAGAATTAATAAAGTAAGTAATAGCAAAGAGTTTGCAAAGTAAACTCTCATTAAAAGAAACCAATTATTGTATCTGCTTTTTATAACCACTAGGACTTGAGCCTGCATACTCTTTAAATACACGATTAAAGGTGCGCAGGCTTTCAAATCCACATTCAAATGCGATATCTGCAATAGAAATATCCGGATTACCTAATAAGTGTTGTGCCATACCTATACGTAATGAATTGATATACTGATTAAAGCCACAGCCTATTTTTTGCGAAAAAATATGTGATAAATAATATTTACTTACCCCCATCTTTTTTGCTACTCCTTCTAACGTCAATCTCTCTTTGAAGTTTTCTGTCAAATAAAGTAAGGTCTTTTGCGTTACATCTAAATCATCAGTATGTCTAATTTTTTCAATCGTTATATTTTCAAAAATACGGCTGAGAACAATCATAAAATATCCCTTTAGTAAATGATGCTGCTCCAATTCCGCATTCAGCTCCATTATCCGGTTGATACAGTATGTAATATCCGGATGCAGATTGCTGCTCTCCAGTTCCGGATTGATACAATGATACTTGGTTAATTTGCCTGAGAAATCACCGGATAGTTCTAAATCAAACAGTATAGTGCTCGTAACGGCATATTCCTTCGTCACATAACTATGTACCACATTCGGAAAAATAATCACCGCTTCACCAGAATGTATGCAATAAGAGGTATCCCCTAAGGTAATATTCACTTCTCCTTCTTCTACAAGTATTAGTTCAACCTGACTATGCAGATGTGCGTTAAAATTTAAGTTTATACATCGAAAAGCTCGGAACTTCATTTCATTATGTTCGTAAAATCCATACATACCAATCCAACTCCGATCTGAAAGTTTGAATTTCCTTTACTTTCATACTTTATATTTTAGTTTTTACTTTATTTTTATTCTATTTTTATTATACATGAAACCGCAACTTTTGACTATAAAAGATAGGAAAATGACCAGATTTTTATATTTCTCTATGATATGATGTAGATAACATATAATGATTTTATTTGGAGGTGTTTTATGAAACAGACATTAGCTATTATCGGATATGGCGGCATGGGAAATTGGCACCATGAAAGTATTAATAAACATATTAAAGATATTGTTGTGACCGGTGCTTATGATATCCGTAAAGAGGTCAGCGAAACCGCAAAAAATAACGGAATTTATTTTTATCAAAGTCTTCAGGAACTACTGGATGATAAAAATATTGATATTGTAACAATTGCTACCCCTAATAACTTTCATAAAGATATTGTGATTGCCTGTTTAGAAAGTGGTAAGCACGTAATTTGTGAAAAGCCGGTTGCTATGAATACATTAGAATTGACAGAAATGATTGCCGCTTCAGAGAAATATGACAAATTATTTTCGGTTCATCAAAACAGACGCTTAGATAAGGATTATTTGACAATCAAAAAAATTATGGAGACTAATACAATCGGCACACCATACTTTATTGAAAGCCGTGTACAGGGTTCCCGCAGAAGTCTGCATGGATGGAGAAGTTATAAAATAAATGGCGGAGGAATGCTCTATGACTGGGGTGTCCACCTGATTGATCAACTGCTGGATTTAATCGCCTCTCCGGTTGTCTCTATTGACGCACATCTTTTTAATATCTTTTCTAATGAAGTAGATGATAATTTAAAGATATTACTGCGCTTTGAAAATGGAATTTCTGGTCTTATTGAGATATCTACAAACTGCTTTATTAATCAACCCAGATGGCATATATCCTGTACAGAAGGTACTGCGGTAATTAATAATTGGGAATGTGATGGGAAGATTGTGAAATTATCCAATGATGAAGAAATGGAATGGGCTAATGATATTGTCTATACTGCCGCGGGCCCAACCAGAACCATGGCTCCACGCCCTGTCCATACAACTTGCGAACTCCCTCTACCGGACATTATAACTGACTGGGCAGACTACTATAAAAATATTGTCGGAGTCATTCAAGGAAAAGAAGAATTAGCTGTAACACCTGCACAGACATTGCGTGTATTAAAGGTGATAGATGCTATTTTTGAGTTAGGGCAAACCGGTATTCCACTAAAATGTCATATATAACATTATAGCGAGTTTACTAATTATATTAATATAGAAAGAAGGAAGCATTATGAAAAAAGCGTTAATTATTCAAGGCGGCTGGGATGGACATGAGCCCCAGCTTACTTCAAAACGATTTGCACAGCTATTAGAAAAAGAGAATTTTTCAATAGAGATATCCGATACCCTTGATTGCCTAAATGATGGAGATAGATTAATGGAATTGGACTTAATCGTTGCTTGTTGGACTATGGGTGAAATCAATCATGACTATGTTGTTAATGTATCAAAAGCTATTGCTTCAGGTGTAGGTTTAGCCGGATGTCATGGCGGTATGTGTGATTCATTTAGGCAGGATACCGAATGGCAGTTTATTACCGGCGGGCAATGGGTCAGTCATCCCGGTGGAGATGGAATCGACTATACAGTAAATATTGTTAAAGGCTCTAGCCCCATTATAGAGGGATTAGAAGATTTTCCTGTCTGTTCAGAGCATTATTATCTACATATTGATCCTTCTATCGAGGTTTTGGCAACAACGCGTTTTCCCAGCGTCCATTATTATCACATTTCCAATAAGCCGGTCGATATGCCGGTAGCATGGACAAAATTTTGGGGGAATGGCCGTGTATTCTATACTTCTCTCGGTCATCACGACGATGTATTTGACCATTCACCGACGGCACAAGAAATCATGCGCCGAGGGATGATTTGGGCTGCAGAAGGAAAGCAGTATGCAATTGATCACAAATTAACTACAACACGTTTCGAAAACAATGCTAAGATGTATTAGCAGCATGGAAATGAGGTAAATATGAGTAAAGTTAAAATCGGAATTGTAGGTGTTGGAGCTATTAGCGGCATCTACTTAGAAAATATATCAAATATGTTTAAAGAAATAGAAGTAATCGGTGTATGTGACCTAATTCGTACAAAAGCGGAATGTGCTGTGGAGAAATATAATATTCCTAAATTATATGAGACCATGTATGATTTATTTGCCGATGATGAGGTAGATATTATTTTAAATCTAACCAGACCATACGAACATTTTGAAGTATCCAGTGAGGCCTTAAAAGCCGGTAAGAATGTCTATTCAGAAAAGCCTTTGGCGGCTACTTTAGAAGAGGGTAAAACTTTAGTAACACTAGCTGAAGAAAAGGGATTATTTTTAGGCGGTGCGCCGGATACGTTCTTAGGTGCCGGTATTCAAACATGCAGAAAATTGATTGAGGATGATTTTATCGGTACTCCAATTGGAGCGGCAGCATTTATGATTTGTCATGGCCACGAGAGCTGGCATCCCGATCCTGCATTTTACTATCAGCACGGCGGAGGACCGATGATGGACATGGGCCCTTATTATATCACTGCTTTAATTAATCTGTTAGGTGGTGTTAAATCCGTTGCAAGTATGTCAAAAGCTTCTTTTCCTACCAGAACCATCACCAGTGAACCATTAAGTGGTACGGTTGTTAATGTTGATGTTCCTACATATGTAACCGGATTAATGCAATTCGATAGCGGAGTGATTGGAACTATTTTCACAACATTTGATGTTCATTATGAAACACAGGCAAGATTAGAAATCTATGGTACAAAAGGTACTTTAATTGTACCTGACCCAAATGGTTTTGAAGGGCCTATCAAATTATTAAGACCGGAACAAGGTGAATATAAAGAAATGCCTTTATTATTTCCATACTCAGAAAACAGCAGGGCTTTGGGATTAGCCGATGCCGCAAAAGCAATCCAAACCGGACGGAATGCTAGAGCTAGTTATAAACAAACTTATCATGTATTAGAGATTTTGGAAAGTTTTAATAAAAGTAGTGCAGAGAATCAGTTTATAGATATTAAATCTAAATTTTATATAGAGAAACCAATGCATGATAATTTATTGAAAGGATACTTTGAGTAATTAATATATTTCATCTTTGTAAGAGGGCTGTATAATCTATTGATACAGTCCTTCCTCCATTTATTCCACCATATATGAGCCACTGTAATAATAAAAGGGTACTACATTCTGCCCTGTTTACTTTTTCTTCACTTTTTATGCAATAATAGTATACTGATGTGTAAAGTGACTTACGTAACCACAATGCATTTTTGAAAGAAAACTTTCTCTTTTTATGGAAATATGTTATATTGTTTGGAAAGTTTGTATTGATTTTTAATAAATATAATAGTAAAATCTATTAGGTAGCTTGTAAAATTTTATTTGCAGCTTTACACTATATAAAGTCCGAATCCTACAAGGGCGATAAATTGAATATTTATCCATTGGTTTCCGTAGTTAAGTGGGTATAGCAAGCCGCTGCTAAGCGAGTGTTAGAACAATCGCCAAATGTAAATAATGTCCCAGTACCTCAGCAGGATAGAGGGTCCGCCTCCTAAGGCTACGTTAAAACATAACCCTTTGGAAAAAAGGCGAAAGGTTACAAGTAAAAAATTTCATAAATGTCTCCGTAGCTCAGTGGATAGAGCATTCGCCTCCTAAGCGAAGGGTCGGACGTTCAAATCGTCTCGGGGACGCCACAAAAAACGCCGAAAACGTTTATTTTACAAGGTTCTCGGCTTTATATATTTCACGAGATAAATTGAACTCATTGCAAATCTGATTAGCAGGAACGATTTCTGCTAATCAGATTTGACCCCAGACAAATCAAACTTTCGATTTTAATCACGGATTAGCTTGCTAATGATTAGCACAATTATCAATGTTTATCTGGATAACCACGAATGCAAAGTTTTGATACATAGCCTTATTGAGTTGAAAAATTCACTGATACAGCAAGGAAGATATACGGATGCCGTAGACGAGCTAATATTTAAGGCTATGAATGCTCCTGTTAAGAAAGTGAAAATTGAATATGCCTAAACCACATAATGCTTGAAGTCGTTTATTCTTTATGAAAGAGTAAGCGGCTTTTTTCATGAAGATGTCTTTCCTGGCGATGAGGATGGTGAAGATGGATTCTTTATCATCTAATTCCATGGCCTTCTGTTTTTCATGCCCACTTTTTCAGTGGGCTATTTTTTTAATCTTCACTCAAAAATAGTAATTTCCTATAATAGAGTAGAGAAATAATAGCTTGTATTATTTCCCTCTCGTTGAACCGTACGTACGGGTCTCGTATACGGCTCTACAACTTATATTCCAACATTTCTTAGATAATAATTTAAAGGATTGAGTAAACCCGCTCCGTCCTTTATTTTATTCTCGAGTAATTCTGGGCTGATTATAAAGTTTACAACATTCATACCACTTTTCTTGTACCATCCAAGTCTTGAATTAGCAACCTTAAAAATATCTTCATGTTTAAATCCATTTCTATATTTCCTATTGAGATAACATAGATTCCTATAGATTGTTTTTGGCGTTTTCCATTGTTTTATGACTATGACCCTTATTTTGTGTCTTAGCCATGCCCCGAATTCTCCCATGAATTGCTTCATCATTCCTATTCTGAAATAATTAATCCATCCTCTCACGATTTCATTTACTCGCTTGATTGTAATTGCCAGCGGTCTTGCGACCGCTCTATTCCTCTTTAGGTATTCACTTAGCTTTTGCTTTAATGCCTTTTTCTTCTCTGTGGTTGGTTTTACTTTCCATTCTCCACCGTGTTTTAGAAACGTGAATCCAAGATACTTGCTTCTTGTCGGTCTTACAACTTTTGTCTTAGTTGCATTTACCTTTAGGAACAGTTTTCTTTCTAGCCAGTCACTTATGGATTTCATTACTCGATTGGCTGCCAACTCGCTTTTTGTAAATATCAGTATATCATCCGCGTATCTCACGAAACGCAGTGCTCGCTGTTCTAATTCCTTATCTAATTTATCAAGATATACATTCGAACAGATGACTGACAATGGTCCGCCTTGCGGTACTCCTGTCTTTGTTGCTTTTTCCAGTCCGTTTTCCATTACACCTGCTTTGAGATATTTTCTAATCAGGTTTAGTGTTGTACTGTCATTTACTTGTTCTCTAAGAACTTGAATTAATTTATCATGATTTACTTTATCGAAAAACTGTTCTATATCAATATCTATTACCCATTCGTATCCATCATTTAAATATAGGAGTGCTTGTTTGATCGCATCATGACAGCTTCTGTTTGGTCTGAATCCATAACTGTATTCACTAAAGATTTCTTCGTAAATATCTGAAATCGGTTGTGCCACAGCCTGCTGTATTGTTCTGTCAAGTGCTGTAGGAATTCCCAGCGGTCTTTTCTTTCCATTGCTTTTGGGTATATATACTCTCCGTACTGGTTTGGGCATGTAGGTTCTATTTCTGAGGGAGTTTACAATTGTATCTTTATTTTCCCTTATATATGCTCCTAATTCTTCTACCCTAATTCCGTCCACTCCGCTTGCACCTTTATTGGCTACTACTTTCTTATAGGCTCTGTTCAGATTTTCTTTCGATGTGATCACTTCTATTAATTCCATTGTTGTTACTCCTCTGTTTATCCCAAAATTCATACACATCGTCCCTCTAAGTATAGACAGTATTCCTCGGTTACGTTCCTACTCTTTCTGTCCACCCGATTTCTGACTTATGTATTATTTTAATCATAACGATTTGTACTATAAATCGTTTCAGTCCTTCAGCTTATTACACCTACTATGACTTCATCTGACTCCCTCCCTAAACCTTTTTCGACCATATCTTTCAATATGTGGGTAGGGTCTCCCAGGGTAAGACACTAATCTTTCATTCCACAACCCCTTGATTTACAACTTCGGTTTACGTTTACCTTTTGGGCTTTGGTTTGTCTTGCAACCTTACCCACCTAATCGCCTTATCAAGTTTCTGTTTGTAGGCGGGGGAATTTTGCTACACCACTTCCTTCATCTATACCATTACTGATACCAACTTGTGGTTCGCTACACTTGGCGGTAAATACCCGTGACTGGACTTTCACCAGCTAGATTAGTGCCATGCCTGGCACACAAGAAAAAAAGGTAGTGGGTTAGCACTACCTTTACGCATATATTATTTATATGCAATATTATTAGGACTGTTATTACTAATATTACTATAAATGTTATAGAGAGTATTTGCACTATCATGAAAAACACCACCACCATTGAACTGAGCTGAATTGTTCGTAATGTCAGCCAAAATTAAGCTTAATTCACCCATGCTATAAATGCCACCGCCAGAATAGGCCCAATTATTTGAAATTGTTGTACTTTCAATACGCGTAGAACTTAGGGAAGTAAAATGTAAGGCACCGCCAGAATAGGCATCATTATTAGTAAATGTACAGCGAAGTATTGAAGTAGCAGAAGTAGCGTATATGGCGCCTCCTCTACCGGAACCGACGCTATTATTTGTAAATATACAGTCACTTATAGTTATATCTCCAGAACTATTTATGCCTCCACCATTATTAGACGTGTTATTTTTAATAGTACAGCCGGCAAGAGTAAGGTGTCCTGTGCTATAAATAGCACCACCTGAGACATAATAACAATTCTGTATTACAGCATTATTTATAGTGGCATTGGTTGAATAGGTAAATAGGCCTCCGCCTATTTTTTTGCCATCTAATATAACATCTTGGAATGTTACAGTAATGTCTGAAACATCGCCTCGAAATACATTAAAGTGACGCTTCCCAGAAGCTGGATAGATTGTAGCTCCTAGGGAAATAAGAGTCACGTCATGATTGATATTAATTACATCATTCAATGTTATGTCATTTGCAACAACAATAGTATCTGTCTTATTTTCTATAGCAGTTTTTAAAGATGAGTAATCAGTTACGATAGCAACAGTAGCTGCATTAGCTGTCAGTGATCCCGGTATTACCAAAATACATACTAATAGTAAAGCTGTTATTGTTTTGTAAACTTTCTTCATTTAAATATCCTCCTTATTAAATACAGATTAACGGTTACATTAATACCAAGACAATCTATTCCCCTCCCATCTAAATCTCAGCATATCTTACAATTAATGGTTACATATATTCCATATAATAGGACTATAAACACATCTTACCAATGTTGAAATATTACTTAATGTAGTAATTTTAGCCACTCTATTAGCGAACCTAGTTTTAATAGTTATCAGTTCCTATTGTTGAGAATTGAAACTGGAATATGAGTAGCCTCCAACAATAGCACTATAAGAATATGGATTATTAATATAAATTGATAGTTAGTGTTAAGACTAATTATTCTTTAAGTGCATTATTTTATTAAAGATTTTATATGCAAGATAACCTAATGTTACACCTAACATATTTAAAATTACATCATCAATATCAGAACTGCGACCTATAAAATATTGTATAAATTCGATAGATAATATCAATAATATACTACAAATAAATACCTTTTTGTATGATTTAAATTTCTGGATATTTAGAGGTAATAAAAAACCAAAAGGCATAAATAAGGCAAGGTTAGCCGCTAAATTTAGCATGGAAACTTTGTCCCAGTTGCTAACATTATTATTATTTGAAAACAGATATTCACTTATAGTACGAAATGGGCGTATGTTATATTGCCTATTGGGATTGATATACACATCAAAATAAAAGCCTGTATTATCATCAATTCCAATATTCATTTTAGGAAAAACTGTTTGGGATAATAAACCAAAAATATACAATATAAATATGCCTAGTGCGAATTCCTTTTTGAAAGTCGTATTTAATTTTTTGATTTTTATATATATTATTCTTGATAATATGTATATTGGTGTAAAAAATAATAACTGCAAAAACATATTTCTCACATAAATTAATATCATTGATCTAGCCTTTTTCCTTGATTATTTTATATATCCATTAAAGTAGCATGGATTATAAAATTGAATATAGTAACTTTCACTTTTGCTCAATCCAGATACTGTCCATGTGGTAGTACCATTGGCTGGGACTGTAACAGAAGATTCTGAAATAAACCATGCTCCCTTTTCCCACAGCTTGGCTTTCATGCTTTTGCTTGTACTTTTATTTGTGATTGAAATTGTAACAGAAGACTTACCTGTAAGATAGTAATTAGTATATAAATCAACAGCATAAGCCTCACCGGAAAAAGTATATTTACCTTTTGTACTCAAATCCCATGTAGATGTTGGTTTATCAACACCAGCATATACAGGTGTGCTAATAAAAACTACACAAATAAATAGCATACTAAATAGTTTTAATACATTTTTAATTTTTTTCATTTAAAAACTCCTTATTAAATTATTCACTATTCCCCTTGCGCAATATGTTAATAAATGTAAATCAATTATAACATTGGAATTGAAGCCAGTAAATGGTAATTATTCACAAAATATTCACATTCTTATTATGCATAATGACTATAAAAGTAAGTACTGTAAATTGGTTTAAGTAAAAAGAGCAGCGCAACGCCCATTTTTGTGCAATAAAAAAGGTAGTGTGTTAGCACTACCTCTATAGATATATATTTTTATTGTACAAAAATCAAATTATTCGGTTGCTATGTTATTTGGACTATTGTTAATAACAATAATATAGTAGTAGTTAAATGCAGCTCTGCTAGTATTAAAAATACCACCACCATCATATTTAGCTGTATTATCCATAACTTGAGAATATAGTAAAGCTAATGTTCCATTGTTAAAAATACCGCCGCCATAGCCAGCGCTGTTATTTGAAATTGTAGACTTATATATATCCATGAATGTTTCGCTTGAAGGGTCATAACAGATAGCACCACCTTTATTACGAGCACCATTGCCGTTGAACGTGCCGGAATCTATTGTAGTACGAGAAATAGCATATATAGCACCACCATTATCATAGGCATAATTACTTGTGAATGTAGAATTGATAATCTCAGTAGTAGAAGTAGCGAATATACCTCCTCCATTGTAGTTTGCAGCATTACCGATAAATATAGAATCATTAACATATAGAGCCCCGGTTGCATATACCCCAGCACCATACTGGGCAAAATTATAACGAATATTACAGTTATTTAGAGTAACAGTTCCACTGCTGTAAACAGCGTCTTGCACTTGTCTCCTGTTCCGTTTGCATTACTTTTTTAGAAATTCATTAAATAAGCCTGTTATAATCTCTTGTTCTTTAATTGTCAGTTCTCGGCTAGTAGTCTTTTTAGATTTAAATTCAGATACTAAATTTAACATAAGTTTACGCTGATTATCTGTAAATTCAGTTAGAAGAAAAATACAGCCCTTACTACACTGTAATCTTACAGTGCAAAAATGATTTAGAGAGTTATCCCTTAGATTAAATTATGTTACTTATGAAGCCTGTATTGAAAAAGAGGATAAAGCTGAAACAAAAAATATTGAAGCTAATGGGGAACGAATACTATTGTTATAAGGAGATCTTATGGTGGAACTGGCAGACATGAATTTTGAAGAACTGATAAAATAGGCTTTTTTACATATTGCATTACAGGAAACATCTAAAATACCCGCCGGGGAAGAATTAAAAACAGCTCCACTTTTCAGATAGATTTGAAAAAACACTGAAAAAATTAAACAAAACTATTCTGTAGACTATGCAGATTAGCAGGTATGTTTTATTCAAAAATATAAATTTCCTATGGCTTCTAAACAATTAATTACTGCCATACGGATAAACAATCGCATGGCAGTAATTAATTGTTTTTCATATAAAAAGTTTATTCAATAAATATAGTACAAATTGGCGGATTTGCTATCATTCGTTGGATTTGTGTATCCTGCTAGTATCACTTGTTTCGTTGTGGCGTTTTTCCTACCACGAAAATGGTGTGGTAATATATAACATACTTTTTAATTTGGCATATATTCATATATTGTCAATACACCATTCTCAGATTTAGAATAAGCGAATCTGTTTCCATCTGCATAGACAAGACCAAATACGGGTAA
>Ga0153924_1000412_pt1 | contig 27206 bp, 26 predicted proteins | sample TSNJ008MetaG_FD_104709 | JGI IMG/M metagenome (GOLD analysis project Ga0153924, IMG submission 104709) | Attine ant fungus gardens microbial communities from New Jersey, USA - TSNJ008 MetaG | ecosystem: Host-associated > Fungi > Mycelium > Unclassified | place: USA: New Jersey, Wharton State...
CGATGCGCGCTCTCGCAGGCCGCTCTGGCGCGCCGGCGTGGCCGTCGGCATCGCCGCTGCCGCGATCGCCGCGTCGTTGGGAATTCACGCGTTTCTTGCTGCTGGCGTTCGCGCGCCCGTTGCGATCGCACGCACTGCACCTGCGCCCGTCGTGCATGCTTCAGCGCTCCACGTTTCACTCGAACATCGCGCGCGCAGCACGCCACGACCCGTCGCTAAAGTTGCCGTCCGTCCGCGCAGCATCGTCGTCGTGCACAACGTCATCACGCGTCACGGCAACGCGGTAACGCAAACGACGACGCAGACGACGCTCGCCGAAGCGTCAGTGCCGCATATCGTCGTCCCGGCTTCTAACGTCCCGATCTGGCGGCGTACGGAAGCGATGCCCTCGCCGAGGTCGGTCGCGGCAACGGCTGCGCCGGTCCTTGCTGCCGGGCGAGCGGAGTCGATCGTCGTTGCACCGCCCACGGTCGTTCGCGATGTTGCGCCTCTCGGTGGCGATGCGGCGATCAATCCGCATCCCGCACTGATCGCCTACAAGCAAGGCGCACAGGGTACGACGGCCTTCGAAGTTCACGTCGACGAACGCGGCATACCGGTGAAGTGCACGATTACAAAGTCGTCGGGATACCTCTCGCTCGACGATGCCGTGTGCAAAGCAGCGATGGCGGCGCGCTATTCACCGCGAACCGTAAACGGAAAACCGATCAGCGGCATCTACCGTGACGCCTTTACGTTCCGGGCCACCGACGAGGACGACGCGGATCTGGCAACGCCGTATCCCTTTTAGCTCACGGTGAGCGACCATCGCACGGGCCGAAATCGAATCCACCGAGTTCTTGCGCCGTGCGCACCGTCGTTTGCGCGGTTCCCTCTGCAATGGGCATGGTGAGTTGTCCGGTGTTGTACTTGGCCTCCGCAAACAATTCGTGATGCGAAACGCAACCTTGCACGCCCGCCTGTGCCTGAACGCCGAAGCCCCCAAACGCGTAGCGATCGCCGCCCTCGATCCCGTCAACGCGACTCTCGGAATGCGGAACGTAGAGGACTGGACCCCCGCCGATGTAGACGCCTTGTGGACCTCCCGAAACGCTTTGGAGTAGACTCAGACCCAACATGTTGAGGCCGTGCGTAACCTCGAAGGACTGCACCTTTTCGCTCATCGGCGCAACAGCGTGCAAGGGCTCGCCATGCCACGTCCCGTCCTGCTCGACGACCTGGTTCGTAAACGCGTAGATCTTGTAATGCGTGAAATCAAGGCTGACGCGCGTCTGCGGGTGACCACGTACGTTGTACGATAAGCGCAAGCCGTAGTACGGCTCGAAGCGAAAAGGATATCCCGGCCATGGAACGTCGCGCATCGTGACGTCGTTCCCGCGACTTGCCTGGACGACGCGAAGATCGCTGGGCTGCGTCTGCGACGCACCGAGGTAGAACGACAGCACGAGATCGAGATCGCCCAAGAGCACAGATTTAGTCCTGGCTCGAACCGGCGGCGGCCAAACGCGCCAATCGAGCCGGCGCGACTCCTACGTCACGTCGCGAGACCGGAGGCGGAGGGAAGGGCAGAACGTCGGGAACGACGCGCACGTCCGTCGTCATTGTGAACGAGTGCCCCGTCTCGGTCGGGTACGTCAGTTCCACGAAAAACGCCCGCCATCCACGTTGTGGGGGTGAGATACGCCCGACGTACGTGTTGTCGCCTCCATTGCGCAAGTCGTGGTAATTGAAGGCTTTGCCGATCTTCTCGACACGAAAATCTCTCGCATTGCGATCTGCGGCCTCCCACATCCTCGCCATACTCGGCATCGCCGTCGCACGAACGGCGATCGCATCGCCGCCTTCGAACTGCCACGTCATGGTCGGGAGCGGCACGCCGTCGACAACCGAGTGACAGAAGGCAAGGATCGTGTCGGCGATGCTGGTCTGCGCTCCGTTCAATGAATGATCGGTGTTCGGTAGGTAGCGCAGATACTTTTTCGGCGGAAGATCGGCGAAGTAGAACTGCGACGAATCCGGTACGAAGAAGTCGTCTCCCGCCGCATTGATGATGAGTTTGGGCATCGTGTACCGCGAGCGATAGGAATACGGATCCTCGATTTCGGCGAGCGCGCGCAGTTGTGGCGTGCCGAACCACTTTACGATGCCGAACTTCACGTAGGAGTCAAGGCTCCGCGGCCATCTTCCGTAACATTGGTACTCGTGTCGGATGTTGGGAACCATGTCCAGGACGTCCGCAACGACGGGAACGAAGGCGGCGACTCGCTTGTCTGCCGCCGCGGTTGTCCACGAGGTCCAGCCGCGCTTCGATGCTCCGCCGACGATGAATCGATCGACGGTACTGCCCCGGCGCGAGCAAAACGCCGTGATCGTGTCCATCGCTCGAACGACTGCTTTGGTCATCGGCAGGCGTAAGGGCCACGTTTCGTCGCCGCTTCGAAGAAACTTCAACCAGCTGTACGCGATGAGATCATCCTCGGAGAGCCCGCCCGGTTCGTCCGAGAACTGCAAGGGCTGGTTGGGAACCTGTTGCAGCCCACTTGAAACAGCGTGCGTGTCGAGGGCCAGCGTGACGAGCAACGCATCGGCGCGACCGGGTGGCGGATCGGTGTTCGCACCGCCGGCGATCACAAGCATTCCGACCGTTGTTCTCACCTCGTCCGGTTCCACGATCGTCAACCAGTGTGTCCAAATCGGTTCGTTCACCTCGGACGACGCGCGCCAACGCTGCGAGGTCACCTCCAGCAAGTAGGCTTGAAAACCTCTTCCTTTGAACGTCGACATTAGGCGGTAGCCATACGAAGGATCGGGCGCCGCGACGTATCGGTCGAGCGCCGTTTGCGCGTTCTTGAACCCGCCCACCGTCGGCAGCGCGGCCGTCGAGAGCGTACCGACGAGGAAGTCGGAGCGCGTCATCGAGCGCATGGATTGTTATTTCCCACATTTATCGGACGGACGTGGGCAAACGCTTTTGGCCTTAGATCGAGGAACTTACGCGCGCGGCTCCAGCCGCTCTGCCCGGAACGTAGCGGGTGCTCACTCGATCGACTTGCGGAAGAAGGCTAGCATCTTGTCCGCTTCGGGCATGATGCGGAATTCTTCGAATCCCCAGCTGCGCGCCTGATTGATACCGCGCGCGTTGTGCATCGAGATCAAGAACGTGAGCGTTTTAACCTTGCGTTTCATCGCCAATCGTTGCACTTCGCCGACGAGTTCGTTGCCGACTTCGGGTGGTGCATTCGGACGCAGACGCAGACTCTCCATCATTGCGACGTCCATGCCGTTCGCGGCTTCCGGATCGTCGTACCCGAGGGGCAGCTTGAACACGAGCTGCACCATGCCGAGCAATCCGCTGTGATCCTCGGCGATCAAGATCGCGCGCCGTCCAACCTTCTGCTCGGCTAGGCATAGCGTCATTCGTTGAGCCCAGCTTTCACGCGCGGACGGCGCGCCGGTAAGCACGCCGTCTTTGGTCAGGCGCTCGATATCGGTCGCTTGTGCGAATCGCAGGAAGATTCTTCGGGCCACGTTGCTTTCGATTCCCAAGTGGGGAGAACGGGCCCTTTCAAACGAAACGCCCGCCAAGCATGCTAACCGGCTATCAACGCCTATTCGCCGCTGCCCTCGCGATCCTTACGGGGCTGCTCGCATTCGCTGCCTGCGCGCATCAGGAAAACACGCAGGAGCAAGTCGTCGTGGGACGCGGGGCTGAACTGTTCGCAAAAAACTGTCTGGTCTGCCACGGAGCGCCGGGCAGCGCGACCCGCATCGGCCGCTCTCTGGCGGGCGAAGGGCATCGCAAGTCGCTCGCAGCGATCACCGAAGCGATCGAAGATCCGCAGCCACCAATGCCAAAGCTTTACCCGGGAACGCTTTCGCAGAGCGACGTGTCCGACATCGCCGCATACGTGAAGACGCTTTAGATGTAACCGGTCCGATGGCACCGTTTATTTACCGCTACACACGCGATCTGCGCATCGACGACCACGCGGGCTTGGTCGAAGCAGCTTCGCACGGCGACGTGCTTCCCGTACTGGTGATCGATCGAGCAATGGAAGCACGCCTTGGACGTTCGCCGCGACGAGCGGCGTTTTTCTGTTCCGCGGTAGCGGCGCTCGATCGTGCGTTGCAAGAGCGCGGAGCGCGCCTGATCGTGCGGCGCGGCCCTGCGGGTGCGGCGCTCAAAGCGATTGCGCGTGCGTGCTCCGCGCAAGGCGTCGCATGGAGCGCAAGCTACGACGGCGCGGGCGCCGCCGCGGACGCTCGCGTGCAATCGGAGTTGGAGGAGGCTGGCTTGCGTGCCGCGCTCGTTCATGATGCGCCCGCGATCGCCCCAGACCAGACCGCTAGCGCGCGACCGAGCGGCGGCGACGGGTATCGCGCATTTGCTCCATACTTCGAGGTTTGGCGTGCACTGCGTCCCGCGTCGTACGACGTGCCGTTGCTCGTGCGCTTCAACTCGGCCGACGTGCGAAGCGAAGCGCTTCCCTCGGCCGGCGAGTTCGCGGGCGCCGATGTTGCGATCGAAGCGGGACCGGCAGCCGCACGCGCCGCGCTGGATCGATTTCTCTGCGGCCCGGCCCTGCAATACTCGATTGCGATCAACGTGCCTAGCGACGAGCGCACCTCGCACCTTTCGGCACACCTCTCATTTGGATCGATTGCTGCACGCAGTGTTGTCCGGGCGACACTCGAGCGTATGGACGATCCGTTTCTCCTGAGCGAAGAGCGAGCTTCGTTGCGCTTGTTTCTGCGCTCGCTCGCGATGCGGGATTTCTTCCTTCAATTGGTTGTTTTCTACGGCACGGACCACGACCAGGCGTTACAGGCGAAGATGCAAGGCTTTTCGTTTGCGCGCTCGCATCCGGCGCTCGAGCGATGGCGCGCCGGTACGACCGGATTCCCGCTGGTCGATGCGGGAGTGCGGCAATTGCACGAGTGCGGCTGGATGCATCCGCACGTACGCGCCGTCGTTGCGTCGTTTCTGTGTTTTGATTTGGCCGTCGACTGGCGCCTGGGGCGCGATGAGTGGGAGCGCTGGCTGATCGAAGACGATCCGGCGCTAGCAAACGGAAATTGGCAGTGGATTGCCGGCGTGGGCGCCGACATGGCGCAGTATCCGCGCATCTACAATCCGGAAAAGCAGCGGCGCCGCTACGATCCGAACGGCGCCTACGTAAAGGCTTGGATTCCGGAGCTCGCGCGCCTGCCGATGAGTGCCTGGACTGCCGGCATTCGCAACGACGCGCAACTGCCGCTCGCGCTTTTTTCGCGCGATGAGTATCCAGCACCGGCGGTCGATCACGAGCGCGTAGCTCGCGCGTTTCTCGAGCGTTATCGTGCGTTCGTGTTCAAGGATTCGCCGGAAGACGGTCGTCGAGCCAATCGCTGATCACCGGTACGCGAACGTCCTCACCCTGCAAGGTCTTGACGCCGAAGAAGACGCTGCACACCAAGAACAGCGGCAACATCAGCAGCAACACGAACTCTGAGGACCACCCGAGTACGGGGATGAAGGTCGTGAGTTCGAGCAGACCCCAGAACGCGGCAAAGCCGACGTTGAAGCCCAGCGCTTGCAGCGCTTGACGCCGGATGTATTTCGAACGCTTGGAGTCCAGCAGCGCGAGCAACGCCAGCGGCCAGAGCGGATAGCCGAGCGCTGCCAGGGCGCGCGTCTCCACGGGGTCGTTCGAGATCGTCGTGACGTACGCCGATGGTGCGGCTGCAGGCGGAGCCGCCGATTGCGGCGGTACCTGTTGGGCTCGCGGCGGTACTTGGCCGTAAATCTGCTTGCGCTCGCCGGTCGAAGCGTCGATTTTCTCGGCGAGCCGGCAGCTCGGACAGCCGCCCTGCTCGTCACGGCACGTGGCACAGATGGGTTTTCCGCAATGCGCGCAGGGCGCAATCGACGGAACGTTCGAGTGGAAGTAACAGTCCATATGAATCTTTTTTTCTTGCTCCGTTCCTCTACGCTTGCATTTACTGCACCGTGGCCGGGCAGGTTTCATGCGCGGCGGGCGGCAAGTTGATCTCCTTGCGATGACGCAAGCTTCGACGGTCGCGCGCCTCGCGCAAGAAGGCCGCCCGTACTACCCCCGCCTACTCCTGGCGATCGGCCTGGGCGCCGTCAACAGTCTGCTGGTCCTGGTAGGTCCATGGGCGCTGGGCGTCATCATGAATCGCGTCATTACGCCCGCCGCCACGCCGTCCAGTCATCAGCTGCCCGACCTCGGGGCGCTCTATTTCGCCTTGACCGCGACCTATGTTTCGCTCGTGCTCTCCAACGTGGCCACCTACGGCACCAACTATATCACGACGTGGTGCGGACAGCGCTTTCTGGCCCGCCTGCGTCAGGGACTCTACGAGCGGCTCTTAAGTCTGCCGCTCGAGAGTTTCGATCGTTGGCGTCCGGGCGAGCTGATCGCGCGCTTCAATAGCGATCTTCAGGTGATGAGCGATGCGGTCAGCGTTTCGCTTCCGCAATTGATCAATGCGCTGCTCACGTTCACCAGTTCGCTCTTTGCGATGATCTGGATCGACTGGCTCCTGACGTTGGTACTCATCGTGGTTGCGCCGCTCATGTCGCTGGCGGTTACGCGGTTCCAAAAGCTGATTTCGGCGAGCATGGCGCGCTCGCAAAGCCGCATCGCCGACATGTCTTCGACGCTCACCGAAGTGCTGCAGGCGCAGCGCATCGTCAAGTCGTTCGGGCGGGAGCAATTCGAATCGCAGCGCTTCCACAATCGCAACGACGACTATTTCGGGGCCTTCATGAAGGTGAATCAGTTCATCTACATGCAGCCCGTCGTCATCTCGTCGATCCTCTCGTGCGGCGTCATCGCGATCATTTGGCTGTCGGTCCGAGAGGTGCTCGTCGGTCACCTCAACAGCGGATCGCTCTTGACTTATTGGCTGCTCGTCGTCAACCTGGTAAATCCGATGAACCGCATGGCGGCGTTCGTCGGAGATTTGAGCAAGGCGATCGTTTCGACCGGACGTGCGTACGAATTGCTCGATCTTCCGGTGGAAGAAGAGGCCGTCGCCGATCCCGCGCCGCTCCCGCGCGTCGCCGGACGGATCGAGTTCGATCGTGTGTGGTTCTGGTACGACGGCGAGGAATCGGAAGCGCCGGCTCTCGCCGACGTTCAGGTGACGATCGGCAGCGGTGAAATCATCGCACTCGTCGGCCCTTCGGGCGCGGGGAAAACCACGCTCGTCAATCTGATTCCGCGTTTCTACAACCCGCAGCGCGGGCGCGTCTTGATCGACGGCATCGACATCTCGAAGGTGCGTCTAGGCGATCTGCGCGCGCAGATTGCCATCGTTCCGCAGGATCCGCAGCTTTTCCGCGCCTCGGTTACGGAAAATATTCGCTACGGACGGCTCGACGCAAGCGACGAAGAGGTGCGGCACGCCGCCGTAGAGGCCAACGCCGACGAGTTCATCCAGGGCCTTCCGCGAGGGTACTCGACTGAGGTGGGCGAGCGGGGAGTACGGCTCTCCGGAGGTCAGCGCCAGCGAATCGCGATTGCGCGCGCCATCATTCGCGACCCGCGGATCCTCATCTTAGACGAGGCAACGAGCTCGCTCGATTCGCATTCCGAAACGCTTATCGAAGCGGCTCTGGACAGGCTGCTGCCGGGAAGAACGACGGTAATCGTAGCTCATCGCCTCTCGACGATTCGCCGGGCAACGACGATCCTGTACATCGAGGGCGGCCGCGTGCTCGAGGTAGGCTCGCACGAATCGCTGCTCGCGCGTAACGGATACTATGCACGGCTGCACGCGGCACAGTTCTCCGCTTAAATCCCGCTCTAACAACCGGCTCTGAGCCTGCCGATAAGACTAGGGATGGCTGATTTCAGCATACTTCCGCTTGGGCAAACGACGACGCTGCTGAACGAGGCGGTTAAGGGCGCGAAGCTCGAGCACGATCAAATTGCCAGCAACATCGCCAACGTCAACACGCCGAACTTCCGCAGTTCCTCGGTCGATTTCAAGACGGCGCTGGCGAACAGCCTTGGCACTGAGCCCGACCCCGACGAGCTTGCAATGGCGACCGACGACGACCGCCAGTTCGCGCTCGGTGCCGGCACCGATCCGCAGCCTTACGACCCGCAGCCGGTCGTCGATACGACCACGCAGATGCGCGTCGACGGGTCGAACGTCGACATCGACCAGCAGATGTCGCAGCTTTCGGAAAACACGAGCTATCAAGAGACGATGTCGCAGCTCTTGCAAGAGCAGTACAAGTTTCTTCGCGAAGCGATCACGGAGCAACCGTCCTAATGGGCTACTACGATTCGATCGAGATCAGTTCGTCCGGCCTCTCGGCCGAACGTCTCGCGATGGACGTGATCGCGAACAACATCGCCAACGCGAACACAACGCGCACGCCGCAAGGCGGCGCGTTCAAGCGTCAACTCGTGATTTTTGCGCAAAAACCGGCTGCGCCCGGCACGTCGGACGCTCCGGGGGGTACTGCAATGGCCGACGATCCGTTCTCGCCGCCGGACCCGTTCGATGATTCCGGCTCGGAGCCGGCCAGCGTCGAAGGCGTGCAGGCCGTGGGAATCGTCGACGATCCCAGCCCCGACCGTTTGGTCTTCGATCCGGGAAATCCGGAAGCCGATGCGCGTGGGTACGTGCATTATCCCAACGTTGAGATCGTTAAAGAGATGGTCGACTTGATGGCCGCTTCGCGTGCGTATCAAGCCAACGTTGCAGCGATAACCGCGTCCCAAAACATGGGTGCGTCAGACCTGTCTCTACTCAAGAGCTGACGAGGGGGAGAGCCATGGAAATCAACAACTACGGCGAGGCCATCAGCAAAGTGTCGCCCGGAACGTTCGTGCCCGACATCAGTCCGCAGGCACCGCAATCCGAGCCGCTTCCCGACGACGGCAGTCTGGCCGGCGCAGGCGGCGTTTCCTTTAAAGACACGCTGGCCGGGATGATCTCTCACGTCAACGATCAGATGATCGCCGCGGAGCAGAAATCCACGGACCTCGCCACCGGGAAGAGCAACGACCTCGAGGGCACGGTCAAAGCGGTCGAAGAGGCTGGACTCGCGATGCAGATGGCGCTCTCAGTCCGCAACAAAATTCTCCAGGCCTACACCGAAATAAGCCAGATGCAGTTCTAGCGCCCTTCGATATCCTTCATCCTTCGGCAAGCTCAGTATGACACGTGACGAGCTCGAGGTGACACGTGACGAGGTCGGGGTGATACGGGGGTTGACAAGCGAGGGCTAAACTCCGGCGCGGCGGTGCCGAAATTAAAGTTGAGCGGCAGTCTGCTGCTGTTGCTCGCGGCCTGGACTACCTCGCACGAAGGGTGGGGGGCCGCAAGCGAGACCCGACTGATTGACGGTCTTGCGAAGTGCCGGGAATACCGGCAACCCGTTCGTGCGGAGGTTTTTTCTTTTGGTACGTGGCCTCTACACGTCTGCGAGCGGCGCGCTCGTAGCAGAGAGCATGGCCGACAACGTTGCGAGTAATCTCGCCAACGTGAACACGAGCGGCTTCAAACAAACGCTGCTGCAGATTCAGTCGGCGCAGACGCTCGATCTCTCGCGCATCCAAACGGATCCCGGCCAAACGCCGGGCAAGCCGCTCCCGGGCGTTTCCGTGCGTCAGGAAGTCGGTCTGCTCGGAACGGGCGCGCAAGTGTACGACACGCCGACGAACTACGAGCAAGGACCGCTTCAATCCACAGGCAATCCGCTCGACGTTGCGATCACCGGATCGACCAACGCTTTCTTCACGATTGCCACCCCAAACGGCGTGCGCTACACGCGCGATGGTCAGTTCACCGAAGATGCACAAGGTGTTCTGCGCACGACCGGCGGCAACGCGGTGCTCTCGACCCAAGGACAGCAGATCCAGCTCCAAAACCAAGGCGCGGTGACGATTTCCAAAGACGGCACGGTCTACCAAAACCGTCAGGTGGTCGCACAGCTCGAACTCACGCAATTCAACAATTTGACGAACCTGCGGCCCGAAGGCGCGAACAATTTCGCGATCTCGGGAAATGCCGCCGGTCCATCCGCGACCACCGCGACGGTGCAGCAAGGGTTCGTCGAGCAAAGCAACGCCAACGTGGTTCGTTCGATGGTCGACTTGATCACCGCGGAGCGCTGGTTCGACGCGAACGAAAAGTCGATCATGACCCAAGACAACGCTACTTCGACCGCGATCTCGGCGGTCGGCAAGACATAGAGCCTAGGAGTACACCACCGACATGATGCGATCGCTCTACACTGCAGCAAGCGGCATGATCGCCCAGCAGTACAACATGGACACGATCTCCAACAACCTGGCTAACGTCGATACGCAAGGATTCAAGAGCAATCAGGCGCGTTTCGAAGACCTCGTCTATCAGACGATCCAAGCGCCGGGAAATCCGGTCGGCGCGTCGATCGTTCCGGTCGGACAGCAAGTCGGCTTGGGCGTAAACGTCTCCGACTCAGAGAAGGTGTTCACGCAAGGCTCGCTGGTCCAAACCAGCAACAACCTCGACGTTGCAATCGAAGGCGACGGGTTCTTCCAGGTCACGATGCCTGACGGAACCACGGCTTATACGCGTGACGGCTCGTTCAAAGAGGACGCGAACGGTTCGCTGGTAACTGCCGACGGGTATTTCGTTCAGCCGCAGATCACGATACCGCAAAACGCGGTCTCCGTCGGCATCGGTCCTGACGGCACGGTAACGGCACAAGTGCCCGGCAGCGTGCAACCGCAAACGCTCGGCCAGCTGCAGCTCGCGCGGTTCGTGAATAATGCGGGGCTCTCGCCGACCGGCCAAAATCTCTACACCGAAACGGCGGCGAGTGGACCGCCGATCGTTACCACGCCGGGGCTCAACGGTGCCGGAACGCTGCAAGACGGTTACCTTGAGAACTCCAACGTGTCGGTCGTGAACGAGATCGTGAACATGATCGTCGCACAGCGCGCGTACGAAGCGAATTCGAAATCCATCGGGGCCGCCGACCAAATGCTCTCGACGGCCGTGCAGCTCTCGCCGTTCCAGTAGGCTCGTGATGATGCGTTCGCTCGCCGCCGTCGCCCTGGTCGCGCTCGCCGCTTTGACGTGCGCGCCCGCGGCGCGCGCCCAGAGCGCAACGCAAGTTATCGCCGGCAAACGCTTCGCAGCGCTTGCGGAGCCGGCCGAAAAGGCGGTTCACCTTGCCGGCGACGCGCAGCTCGTGCCGGCCGGGCTCGTACCGGATCAAATCGTGCCGGTAGGAACCGTCGCACTGGTCGCTGCGAACGCGATCGTAACCGCAGCCTACGTCAACGTGCCGATCCAGATCGTCGTCAACGGTAAGTTCCTGCGCCAAGTCTTCGTCGGCTATCGCGTGCAGCGATACGCGCAAACGGCCGTGGCAGCGCGCGACCTGGTTCCGGGAACGGTGCTTGCACCGGAAGACTTGTTGCTGGCGCGGGTCGTGTACACCGGCCAGCCGATAAACGGAACGCAGGCGCTCGTCGGACGCCGCGTCATCGGTACGGTTCGCGCCGGTTCGCCGATCGCAATCGAGAACACGCAGATCGATCAGATCGTTCGGGCCGGAAACACCGTTACGCTGGTCGTTGACGACAATGGCGTGTCGGTCGTTGCCGACGTCGTCGCGCGTACCAGCGGCGGCCTAGGCGATCGCGTTTCCGTCTACAATCCGCAGACCAACAAGACGCTCACCGGGACCGTCGTCGGACCCGATCGCGTCGAACTGAACCTGTCGGGAGAAACACTCTGATGCGCATAACGCTCGCGATCCTTGCACTGCTAGCGCTGGCTCCAATTGCCGCGGCAGCCGACAATCTGTATCAAGCGGCTCCGCCGCCTGCGGGACCCGGGCATCCGCTTCGGCTCATGTCGGACCACCGTGCTTCGCAAGTGGGCGATCTGGTGTACGTGGAGTTTGATTTTGCCGACGCGAGTTCGCACGTCAACGACTATTCGAGCAACAAGCAAGCCTCGATGAGCGGCGGCGGCGGCACCGGCCTGTTCAATCTTCCGCTCGTGCGGCTGAACAACTCGGTTTCCGGTCAGTCGACGACGAGCACGGCTCAGACGGCGACGGGCTCGGATTCCTTCACCGCGACGATGATGGCGACCGTTACGGGCGTCTTGCCCAGCGGTGCGCTCCAGATCTCGGGAGACCAAGGCTTAACAATCAACGGCCGGGCCCAAACGCTGCATATCACTGGCCTCGTGCGTCCGGACGACATCGACAACACCGATACGGTGCTTGCCTCGCGCGTCGCCGCGGTTCAGGCCTCGTTCAAAGGTGACGATCAGAAGAACAAAGGGCTGCTGGCCCGGATCATAAGTTGGCTGTTCTAAAGAGATGGTTGGAGAGATGACCAAGCACGCTGCGTTCGCCGCACGAACCCTCACCGCGTTGATGCTCGCGCTGGTTTGCGCGGGCTCGTGCGCGTGGGCTCAGAGCGTGGGGAAGCCGGTGCTCGTCAAGGACATCGCGCACGTGCAGGGAGTGACCGGCAATCAGCTCGTCGGCTACGGCGTCGTCGTGGGTTTGCAAGGAACCGGCGACTCGACGTCGGTCATCTTCACGAGTCAAACGATTCAGAACATCCTGCAGTCGTTCGGTTTGACCGTCGCGCAGACGTCGGTGCGCACGCGCGACGTCGCTGCCGTGATGGTCACCGCGACGCTTCCGCCGTTCGCGCACTCAGGTGATAACGTCGACGTCGACGTCTCGGCCATGGGCGATGCGACCAGCCTTCAAGGCGGAACGCTGGTGCTCACGGAGATGCGCGCGGCCAACAATCTCGTGTATGCCACCGCGCAAGGTCCTGTTTCGGTCGGCGGCTTCGTTGCCGGCTTCGGTGGGACGACGGTCAACAAGAATTACACCGGCGCGGGCCGCATTCCCAACGGCGGCGTGATCGCTCGCGATATGGTTACGCCGATCGAGAATTCGCCCAACGGCTTCAACTACGTCCTCACCACGCCGGATTACAAAACCGCCGCGAACCTGGCTGCCTTGCTCAACGGCCGCTTCGGCTCTCGCACAGCCGAGGCGCTCGATGCGGAAACCGTGCACGTCAACCTCCCGTCGCAATACGCCGGCAACCCGGTGCAATTTTTGGCCGATGCTTCGGATCTGAGCTTCCATCAGGACGAGCTTGCAAAGGTCGTGATGAACGAGCGCACCGGCACGATCGTATTCGGTGGCGACATCCGGCTCGCGCCCTGTGCGATCGCGCACGGAGATCTCACGATCACGATCGCAACGCAGAACCAAGTCGTGCAGCCGAACGCGTTCTCGAATGGACGCACGGCGACTCAGCGCAACACGACCGTGACGGCGTCGGAAAAGGGCAAACAGCTCACGTTCATTGCCGGCGCGGCCACGCTTTCTTCGGTCGTGCGCGCACTCAACGCACTTGGTGTTTCACCGCGCGACCTCATTGCCATCGTGCAGGCGCTGCGTGAATCCGGCTCGCTGCAAGCCGATCTGGAGATTCTGTGATGGCGACGCCGATCGATCCGTCGAGCGCGCAGAACCCGCAAGCCGCGCAGAATCTGACCGATCAGCAGAAGCAGGCGCTGGCGAAGCTACACGACGCCGCCACGCAGTTCGAAGGCGTTTTTCTCGAAATGCTGATGAACGCGATGCAAGACACCGTGCCCGAGCAGTCGATCTTCGGCGAGCAGTCTGCATCCGAGCAGACCTGGCAGGGCATGCTGAACGACGAGCGCGCGCAAGCGATCGCCAAGAACGGCGCTTTTGGCCTCGCGCAGCAGCTCGAAAATCAATTGCGCAATCAAGTACTCGGCGACGCGAGCCACGAGGCCAGCGTCGACGTCGATGGGAGGACGCAGCCGTGACCGATTCGTGGGACGCGTTTGCAGCGGCATTGCAAGAGGAATCGATGCTGCTACGGCGCACGCATGAGGCCGCTCTTGCGCTGACTAAGGCGCTGGTGAAGAGCGACCCGACTCAAATCATGGCCTGCGAACGAACTCTCGATCAGGCTCGCCGCTTATATCATGCTTCGTCCGGCCGCCGCCGCGGCATGCAGATCCGCGGGTTTGGCTCGCTGACCCTGCGTCAAGTGTGTCTCTACGCGCCGCGTCCGCTTTGGCCGACGCTCAATCAGCGTTTGGTCGAGCTGACCACGACGGCGATCGGTCTGCGCATCACCAACGGCAACAACAAAGCATTGATCGGCAGCGGCATGCGACGCTTGGTAAAGATTACCGAGGCGCTGCAGCGCGCCGCAAGCGACGGCCCGCGTACCTATAAGCGCCGCGGTTACATTCCACCGCCGTCGAACAGCGTGCTGGTGAGCAGCAAAGCATGAGCAGCTTCTTCCCGCAATCGACGTTCTTCGGGCTCGACCTCATGTCGACGTCGCTCGATGCGTTTACGGTGGCCGAAAACGTCACCGGCAACAACATCGCCAATGTCGATACACCGGGAGCGACGCAGCAAGTCGCCGTGTTGACCGAGGCGCCCGCCGTGGACGACTCGCCATTCTATTCGGCGAACATCCCCGGCACGGCCGGTGAGGGCGTCGTCGTCTCGCAAGTGCAGCGCATCAATACCGAGGCCTACGACGATCTCTTCCGTGGGGCGACCGCCTCGGAAAACTACTACACGACCGAGCAGACGATTTTGGACAGCGTGCAATCGCAGCTGGGCGATCCGGACGCCGGCGTGAGCACGGCGTTCACCAATTTTCAAACCGCGCTGACGTCGCTGGTCAACGCGTCGGCGACCGGAAGCACCGAATCGTCCGCCACGAGCGTGCTCAGCTCCGCGCAGGCGCTCGCGCAAGCGCTCAACAATTCGTCGACAGCGATCACCAGCGCGCAGAATCAGGCGCTTACCCAAGGCGCGACGATCGTGCAAACGATCAACGGACTGACCACTCAAATTGCCTCGCTCAACGGACAGATCCGTGCATCGACGGCCGTCGGCGACAATCCGAACACGCTCGAGGACGAGCGCGATTACGACATCGATCAGCTCTCGCAATACATTTCGACGCAGACGTCGGTGCAGTCCGACGGATCGGTGCTCGTGACCGTGAACGGGCAGGCCTTGGTCAATGACACCGTTTCGTACAACCTTGCCGCTCCGGTGGTCGGCACGTCGGCCAACGGCACGCAGAGCTTCAACGTCTATTTCGCCACCACGCCCTCGCAACCGACGTCGGCGCCCAGCATTCCGCTCGGAAGCGGACAACTTGCGGCGCTGCAAGATCTCTATAACAACAAGCTCGGTTCGTACGAAACGCAACTCAATCAATTTGCCTCAACGCTCGCGAACGAAGTCAACCGCATCACCGAGAGCGGATACGATTCCGACGGACAAGCCGGAACGGCGCTTTTCCAACCCATCGACACGCAGCTGCCTATCACTGCGGGCAACATCGAAGCGGGCATTACCGACCCCAACGAGCTGCCCGTTGTGCTCGCCAATACTTCGGCGAATACGAGCACGACGACCGGCATCGTGCCGATGAATTCGTCCGATAATACCGTCGACGAGTCTCAAGCGTTGATCGGAAACGGCGCACTCGCGAACGCTCCGACCGCGGCGTTTGCTGCCAACAGTGCGCTGACGATTACGGTAAACGGCGTCGCGCAGACCTTCGCCTACACCTCTGCAGCGCCGCCCGCCGGCGGCCCTGCGGCGGGCGTCGTCTACGCCGACAACCTGCAAGACTTCATTTCGAGCTTCAACGCGCTGCAATCAGGTGTGACGGTCTCGTACAATGCCGCATCGCAGGAGATCGAATTCGAGCGCGATCCGTCCAACGAGAGCTTGCAGCTGCGCGGTGAGCAGCAGACGCTCGCGCAGACGCCTTCGTTCACGATCTCGGACAATCAGTACAACGCGGCCACACCCAACACGTCGCTTCTCGGCGTGCTCGGCGCCGGTAACATCAACAACGTGCAGCAGAACGCAAGCAACGCCTACGGTGAGGACGACAACGGGGTCGCAAACGCGCTGACGAGCCTGTTTTCGAGCAACGTCGGCTTCCCGGCGCTCGAGACGCAAAGCCCAAATGCCGCCGTGGCCGGCACGCCGATAACCGTTGCGTTGCCGGCCGGGGTCAACAACGTCCAGGTTGGCCAACAGCTGACCATCGATGCGCAGTTGAGCGGCGGGCCGCCGCAAGAAAACGTAACGGTGACGGCGGTGAACACAGATCCGACGACCGGCATCGAGTCGATCACCTTCACGCCGCAGTACGCTCACGCCGCGAACTTTTCGATCACGTCGGCGCAAACGCAGACGCTGCAGCAGTATTACGGTCAGCTCGTCACGCAAGTCGGTCTCGATACTCAAACGGCCACAACCGGCGCAACGACACAGACGAATCTCGCTTCAACGATCGATCAGGAACGCCAGAGCATCTCGGGGATCAACATCGACGAGCAGACGCAAGACCTGATCAAGTACCAAACCGCCTATCAGGCGGCCGCGAAAACCATCTCGACGCTCAGCCAGCTGCTCGACACGGTCGTCACCGGCTTGGGTGTGGGTTCCTAAGGAGAGGGCTCAGACATGATGCGCATCGCAACCTCGACGATCTTTTCGAATCAGACGAACGCTCTGGACGATCTCGAGGCAACCTACGAACAGGAAGGCCAAGAGCTTTCGAGCGGGATCGCGCTGAGCGAACCGTCGGATGGGCCGACCATCATCGCGCAGGACCTCGCGATTCGCAACGACTCCGCGGTGACCACGCAAGTCGGAAGCAATCTCACCAATCTGAACAGCCTGCTCTCGACCACCGACAGCACGCTCTCGAGCCTCACCAGCTTGCTGCAGAGCGCGAGAAGCCTTGCGATCGAAGGTGCATCCGACACGCTCACGCCCGCGCAACAGCAAGATCTGGGAACTCAGGTCAACCAGCTGTTGCAGCAAGCGATTGGCCTGGCAAACACGCAGTTCGATGGAAAATACATCTTCTCGGGGACCGCCGCAGTCGCCGGGACGACGCTCGTTACGGCGATCGGCAATCCGCCGACCGCCGTGACCTCGCAAGCGAACACGGTTTCGCAGAGCGAACGGCTTCCCGACGGTCAGCTCGTTGCGACCGGCGTGACCCTGCAACAAGCCTTCAATGTGGATGCCGCCAACGGTTCGCCCAGCGTTTTCCAGATGTTGATGACGCTGCGCGACACGCTCGACAACGGTTCGGTGGTCGACCAAAGCAGCTCGCAGGTCAACGTTCCGCAGAGCTCGGTGTTGCCCACCACGACGATGGGCGCGCTCGAAGCCTCGAATCCACCGATCTTGAGCGTGCCGCTTCAAGCCGACGCGAATGGCGATATCGCATTCTCGATCGCGTCGTCGCTCTCACCGAATGGGACGTCCTTCATTCTGACTTCCGGAACAACGATGGCGAACGTCATCAGCGAGATCAACGCCGACACCGCAACGACCGGCGTTGCCGCTTCGTTCAACTACACGACCCAACGCCTGTCGCTCACGGACGTGGGAAACCAACCGTTCACGATCACGAACATCCCGTCTGCGGCGGCGCTGGCAACGGCGGCCAACTTCACCAGCGCATTCCTTTTGAACTCGGCACCCAACGTGGTTACGTACCTCTCCACGCAACTGGGAGACATCGACAACACGCTCTCAGTGGCACTCCAAGCGGCTGCGACCACCGGTTCAACGGTGCAAAGCGTTACCGCGCTCTCGTCGGTGGAATCGACGCGTGAAACGTCCGATACACAGATACAGTCAAGCCTGGAGGACGTCAACGTGGGCCAGGCGACGAGTCAATTCAGTCTCACTCAGACGGCGCTAGAAGCCGCCTACCAAACCACGACCCGGCTCGAACAGACCGACCTTTTCGACTACCTAGATACCACCACCAGCTAACCGGCTATATGTCGAGGAAGCAGCGAATGACCGAACAGAAGAACACCCTGGACTTGCCCCGCTTTGGAGAATGCACATTCGCAGACTCCGACGTCATCGAGTTCCCGTGGGGACTCCCGGGCTTTGCGACGCTTCGGCGCTGGCTCCCGTTGAATGTAGAAAGCCATCCGAGCTTCATCTGGCTCCAAAGCCTCGACGATCCGGCCGTGGCATTGCCGACTGCCGATCCGTGGCTGATCTTCGAAGACTACGACCCCAAGCTGCCTGCATACGCGTTCACCTCGCTCGAGATTCGCGAGGCGTCCGATTTCACGACCCTTTGCGTCGTTGTCGTGACCAAGAACGCCGAAGAGATGACGATGAACCTGATGGCACCGATCGTCGTCAACCTGCGCAGCCGTAAGGGCCGTCAGATCATGCTCGACAACGTCAGCTACTCGGCGCGGGAGCCCATTCCGCGGAAGATTCCGGCGAGCAGTAAGACCGCCTAGTCCTGCCGAAGACACCCTCCAAACGCCAAGGAGGGCCCTTGTAGATGTTAGTTCTGAGCCGCAAGATCAATCAGTCGATTATGATTGGCGACGATGTTCGCATTGTGATCGTTGCCGTCGACCGCGACCAAGTCAAGCTCGGCATCGAGGCGCCGCGGTCCGTACCGGTCCACCGGTCCGAGGTTTACGAAGAGATCCGCCGCGCCAATCAAGAGGCCATTTCCGCGCCAGTCGCCACCCCCGCCGGCAAGGCCGATCGCGCCACTCTCCGCCCCCGCAAATGACTAATGAGGGCCGAGGCGACGACGAGCTGGCTATAGCACAGCATCCCTAAAGTCCGATGTCTATGGGCCGATACCAGGTCATAGGGGAGAAAGGACACTCTTCCCTATAGGCTAGCGTATCGGTGCCGGTGTGCACCACTCATGGAGGAAAAATGGCTACAGGCCTTAGCATTGCTACAAACCTGTTGTCGAATCAAGTTCAGCTGAACCTCGACAACAACCAGTCCCAACTGCAAACCGTTGTTACGCAGCTCTCTTCGGGTTTACGTATCAACAGCGCTGCCGACGATCCGTCCGGCAACGCCATTGCGACCAACCTAACGTCGCAGTATGAAGCATTCAACCAGGCTTCGCAGAACGTTCAGAACGCCAACAACGCGGCGCAAGTTGCACTCGGCGCACTGACGCAAGAAACCGACATCCTGCAGCGCATTCGTACTCTTTCGGTCGAAGCGGCTTCGGACGTCAACAGCGAAAGCGATCGTCAAAACCTGCAAGCGGAAGTTTCGCAGCTTCTGCTCGAGGTCAATCGCATCTCCCAGGACACGAACTTCAACGGTCAGGCGCTGCTCGACGGCAGCCACCAGGGCGATCAGTCGGGCGCGGAAGCTTACTACACGATCACCGCGAACGCGGCGCTCGAGGGCGGCGGCTTCCTGGTGAACAACATCGTTACCGGAACGGGCTTCGCTACGTCGGCGAACACTGCCGACGAGACGATCGAAGTTCAGGTCGTTGCGAACACCGGCAATCCGACCGCGGGTGCGCCGCAGCTGGAGATCACCGAGTTCAACAGTCAGAAGCAGACCGTTGCCGCGACGACGACGCTCGCTTCGGGAACTTACACGTACAATACGGTGCTGAACGATGCCGGCACGGTGACGACCATCAACTTCTCAACGCCGACGCTCGGCGACATCGGTCAGACGGCGTACATCAAGTTCTCGCAGTACGTCGCTCCGACGAACTTCGCAACTGCACCGGCGTTCAACTTCCAGTCAGGCGCCGACGAAGGCGACGTGATCCAGCTCGGTATCGCGGCGACGAACACGAATACGCTGCGTATCTCGAACATCAATCTCGCTCTGTCGACGGCTCAAAATCCGTCGCTGGGCGCGGAAGACGCGATCGGCCAGATCGACATCGCGTTACAAACGCTCACGACGCAGCAGGCGCAGCTCGGCGCAGTGACCGTGCGCCTCGGAATCGACGAGGCCAACGACAATACCGCCGCGACCAATCTGCAAGCCTCGGAGTCGAACATCGCCGACCTCAACGTCGGTCAAGCGACCACCGAGTTCACGAAGCTCCAGGTCCTGGTGCAAGTCGGCACCTCGGTCCTCGCGCAGTCGAACACCAACGCGCAGAGCGTACTCGCGCTCTTCCGCTAAAGACGATCCAGCGGGCAACCGCTCGGTCAACGTCAGAGGGCCCGCCACGGCGGGCCCTTTCGTCTTTGTCGCACTAAACAGCCCCTCGCCGGGGGCCGAAAACCGTATCGATGCCCATTCACGTGCGATCCAAGCAGCGAAAGCCGGCACCCGCGCAGGCTCCCGCGCGAGCAGTTCCGTTGCCCGCGTTGCCCGCGCCGCCGCCCGGCTGGCCGCAGAAGCCCCCGGGTGTAAGCCTCTGCATGATTGTCAAGGACGAAGAACGTTTTCTTACCGCGTGTCTGTCCAGCGTGAAGGATTTTGTCGACGAAATCATCGTCGCCGATACCGGTTCGAGCGATCGCACGATCGAGATCGCACGATCCTTCGGTGCGACCGTGATCGAGCGCCCATGGCGTAACGACTTTGCCTGGGCGCGAAACGAGTCGATCGCGCTCGCGACCAAGCGTTGGATTCTGTTCATGGATGCCGACGAGGAGCTTCCGCCCGAGTCGCGTGAAGCGCTGCTTGCGATCAAGAATCTTCGGGCGCACGAGATGGCGTTGTGGGTGCGAATCTACAACCGAACCGACGATTATCTCGGATCGGGTGACGTTTCGCACGCGCTGATCCGCATTTTCCCTAACGACGAACGCATTCGCTTCCGCGGCTTGATCCACGAATACCCCGCGATCGAAGGGAACGAAAACAGTATTGAAGCCGTTCATAGCGAGATTTCGCTAATTCATCACGGCTATGTCAAGGACGTCGTCAACCAGCGGAACAAAGGCGAGCGCAATCTCTCGATCCTGCGTGAGGCCACCGAACGCGAGCCCGACAATCCGTACCACTGGTATAACCTGGGAACGACGGCTTATCTGACACAGAACTACGAACTTGCGCGCACGTCGCTCGAACGCATGCGCGAACTCGTCGGCGAGGGCTCGCGCGCCTTCATGCCAAACGGGCTTGCGCTCCTGGCCGATCTTTATTGCGAGCGTTTCGGGGATCCCGAGCGTGCAGAGGAGCTTTCGCGACAATCACTGCGACGAAGCCCTCACTACGCGAACGCGCACATGATGCTCGGCAAGACGCTCTGCGTGCTCAAGCGCTACGATGAAGCACGCGAGGCATTTACGGCCGCGATTGACGACAAGGACTACGTGCGCAACCAATTCATCGTCGACGATCAGGTGTCGATTTGGAAAGCGCAGAGCGAGATGGGCTCGTCGTACGCGGCGCAAGGGGACGATGCCAAGGCACTGGAGTGGTTTGAAAAGGGCCTCGCCAATGCGCCAACGGTCGAGCCGCTCATGATCAATCGCGCCAAGGCCCTCGAGCGACTCGGACGAATGGACGAAAGTTACGACGCCTACCGCAAAGCATACGAAGCGCATCAATCCGCAGCGGCGATGCTGTACTTCGTGAATTTTCTGCTGCGCGCACAGCGCAGCACGGAGGCGCTCGCACTGGTCGAGGAATGGTACCCCCGTTTGGAACCGCGCCAGGCTTGCGAACTGCTCGTCGGCGCGGCAGGCGTCTCCGAGCGTTATGGCTACGGAAAAGAGTTGGAGTATCTGCGCTTGGCGAGCCGGTTCGATCCGCAGTCGCAGCAGGCGAGCGAGCATCTCGGCCGCGTGTTGACGGCGAACGTGCGGCGCTTGCTCGACGAGCAGCGGGCGGGCGAGGCGCTTACGCTCGCGGATGAGGCGTTGGCGCTCGATCCCAAGTCGTACGAGCTGCTGATGTCGCGCGCCGGCGCGTGCGAGCTGCTCGCGTCACCGGCCGGAGTCGAAGCCTCGCTACTGCGGGCGCGTGAAATCGACCCCACGCGATCGGCAGTGGCGCTGTCGATGTTCTATTTGCGCGAACAGCGGTACGGCGAAGCGGCGGCAATTGCCGGCGGCGCGTTGAACTCCTAGCCCAGGTGGATTATTCGATCGTCATCCCGGTCTTCAACAAGGCCGAGTTTACGCGGAATTGCCTGAGCAAGCTGCGGCCTTCGCTGGCCGGCGCCGGTGAGGGCGAAGTGATCGTCATCGATAACGCATCGAGCGATCACACGCCCGAGGTCCTTCGTGAGTTTCCCTGGATTCGCGCGATTAGAAACGACCGTAACCTTGGCTTCTCCGGCGCAAACAATCAGGGCGCTCGGCTGGCGCGCGGGAAGTTCCTGGTTTTGCTCAACAACGACACCGAGCCGATTTCCGCCTGGCTGGCACCGATGCTCGGTGTCGCATCAGACCCAAGCGTCGGCGCAGTTGGTGCGCGACTGCTTTTTGCGGACCGCACGATCCAACACGCGGGCGTCGTCGTTCGTTCGGCGCTTTTCGGGGCCGCCGGTTTCGTTCCGTATCATTACGTCTTTCACAGCGCGCAGGATGATCCGGAGGCGCGCGAGCGCCGCGACTATCAAATCGTAACCGGCGCGTGTTTGGTAACGCCGCGTGACCTTTACCTTGATCTGGGTGGCCTCGACGAGGGCTTTTGGAACGGCTACGAAGACGTCGATTATTGTTTGAAGGTTAGAGAACGCGGGTTGCGCGTCGTTTACGAACCCCAAGCGAAGCTCTTTCATTTCGAATCGCAATCGGGCCCACAGCGATTTCGCCGAACGCAAGCCAACATTCAACGCCTCGCCGAGCGCTGGAAGGACCGAATCGAACTCGACGCGCCACGTGTCTACGTCGATGCCGGACAGAGCTTGAGCATGGTGCGCGTGCGCAATGGCGGTCTTGGAACGAATACCAATCCGACAAGCCCGGTCGACGTATTGGTTCACGGAGAGGTCGAAAAGCTCGACCGCGGAGCGTTTGAGGCCGGCGTGCGGGCCAATCGCACACGGGTCGGAAAGGTTGTCTGGGCGGCGGATGACGCGGCGATTGCAGCCGCGCGCGACTTGATGGACGTTCGCGGCGAACGGCACGTAGCGTTCGTGCGCTCCGACACAAAGCTGGCGGATGGATGGCTCGACGAACTCTTGGCGCGCGTCGTGACGCTCGCAGCCGGCGTCGCCGGCACTTTTTCGAACGGAGCTGCAAAGGGATCGCACGTGCCCCTCGTGGCCAGCGACGCGCGCTGCGTGTTCTTACGGCTGCGCAATATCCCGCAGCATTTGGAGCTGCGCGAGCTGGATTCGCTCGATGCTTCGGTCGCGGATCTGCTCCTGCGCATGGCGCAGCTCGGCCGTTGTACGATAGGCGTTCATTCGGCCGGAGCGCTCGGGAAAGTGCGCGAGGACCCCTCGTTCTCGGCCGAACACGGTTTTGCATTGAACGCGGTGTTTGAGCACGACACGCGTGAGGTCGAACGGATCGTGCGCTCTGCGCCGCCCTTCGAGCGCGGTCTTGTTTCCATCGTTACGCTGAGCTGGAATGCGCCGGAGTTCACCAAAGCCGCTCTCGCCTCGATCCGCGCGCACACGGCCGAGCCTTACGAAGTCATCGTGGTTGACAACGGTTCCGGTGCGGAAACGCTCGCGATGCTGGCGGAAATAGACGACCCGCACGTTCGCGTCGTCTACAACGCGACCAACCGCGGATTTTCCGGCGGAAACAACGACGGCATCGCGCATGCGCGCGGCGACTACGTGATCCTACTGAACAACGACGTTATCGTGACCCCCGGATGGGCGGACGGCTTGGTGGACGCTTTCCGCCGCATCCCGGGTCTGGGAATCTCGGCGCCGCGCAGCAACCTCGTCACCGGCGATCAACAGCTTGCCGAGGCCAAGTACGGAAGCGAAGAGGAGCTCTTGGCCTTCGCCGCGGCGCGACGAACCGAGGTCTGGGGCAAAGGCTATCTGACCGATCGCGCGATCGGCTTTTGCTGGTGCATCAGCCGTACGGTGCTCGATCAGGTGGGTGCGCTCGACGAGCGTTTCAATCTCGGGAATTTCGAGGATGACGACTACTGCATGCGCGTTCGCGCCGCCGGATATTGGATATACGTCTGCGATGACGTCTTTATCCACCACTTCGGTAGCCGTTCGTTTGCAGCGAACAACGTCGACTATCGCGCCACGATGAACGAGAATTGGGAAAGGTTCGCCACGAAATGGGGCTTTCGCGGCGCAATTCCCGAAAAGGGCTACAACGCGCTGCTCGCGTACTCGCGAGGCTTCGACCGCTCGGCGCATTACCTCGCGTTTCCGGCGCCGCGTGAAGCGATCGCGCCGCAGCGGTCCGGCGACGTTTTGCCGGAGACGCGCGCGGTCTTCGGAGCAGCGGTGCGCAGCGAGAACGACTGGGAGTCGGTGGCGCAGTTCGTCAAGCGATTCGCTCGTGCGTTTCGCCTTGAAGACCGGGTGCGTCTGTCGATCGGGGCTTTTGCCGAACCGCACGCGCAAGTGCTCGCGACGCGCGTGGAACGCATCCTCGAACGCGAGGGCGTTGCGGTGGAATCTTCCGCCGATATCGATATCTCGGACGTCGAGAGCGAAGAGGAATGGAACGAGCAAACGCGCGCGCCGGGCTGGATCGAAATTGCGGCGATCGAGGATCGCAGTCCCAGTGCCTTGCGGCGAATCGCGCAGACGAGCAAGCGGTGAGGACGCACTCGCGATTCGAGCGTTACGCGCTGCGGATCGATCGCAAATTTTTCACCGCCGCCGCGAACGCAGCGAACCTGGTTGCCGCGCGGCTCGAGCCGGCGTACTCTTCGCGGTTCGAGTGCTGGATCGACGCGATCTTCATGCTGGATGGGCGAGTCGCGCTGGTGCCCTTCGTGCAGGTCGAGGGCCCGATGTTGCTGGTGCGCGAAGCCAGCCCCTTCGTGTGGCCGTCGTGGCTTCCGCTCGACCCGTGCGCGCTCGAGGGGATCGAGGAGCAGGTCGAACCCTGGCTTCGGACGCTCGCGATGTTCGATGCCACCAGCAGCGAGCAATTGAGGTTATTTTCAGACGACCCGCACGTTCGCGCACGCATCGATGCGGCACGTACGCAGCGGTTTCTCTGCGCGGCCCCGATCGAGGCCGTGCTCGTGGACGCTGCGCCCTATATCTACGCGCAGCGGTTTGCCGCGCAGCGGCGGATTGCAATTCGCGCGCCGCAGGCGGCGTTCGGAGCGGCGATGCTCGCGGCATCAGCCGGCGGCGTGTGCGCCGATCTGGGCGATTCGAAGCGCAACGAATTCGCGCGCGCTTGGTTCGATGCGGACGTCTACGGCGATGCGAGCGAGGGCACATACGATCTGGTCGTCGCGCAAGATCTCTGCGGTGACGCGCCGGTGTCTCTCGGGCTGGAACCCACGACGGAAGGCGGAACGGTGGTATCGTTCGCGCGTCCGGCGTTCCCGTCCATCGTCGGCTCGTTTGACGTTAGCGACTCCGCACCGGCGCGGCATTTTCGCGTTCGTTCGCCCGAGCCGGCGTTGCGCCCGAGCCGGTTGAAATCGCCTCCGGTGATCGGCGGCTCTTCCGGGAGAATCGGGATTATCGTTCGGGATGACGGCTTGCGCGCTCCCGAGGCGGATACGGATCAAGCCCAGGCGCTCGCAGCAGCGCTGCGGGCTCAAGCCTTTGATGCATCGGTGATTGTCGCATCGGCGGCGCGCGCGGACGCATATGACTTGATTCATCTCTTCGGATACCGTCACGTCGCGCAATTCGAACGCGTGCTCTCGGACGCGCGCACAAGCGGCGTCCCCGTGGTCATCACTCCCGGGCTGGATGATTTCGAACGCGAGGCTGCCTGGGGAAGCGCGGTCGTCACGCTCCTCACGAGCGCATTGATCGACGACGGCTTTCGCGGTGTTGTCGAAGCGAAGCTGGCCGAACGGCGGCTTGAGGTCGGTGACGGTGTGCCGCGCGGCACGATCTCGTACGACGAAGGAATGGTGCGAGCGATGCTGGCGCAAGCGCGCGCAGCTATTTTTGCAAGCGAAGCCGAGGAGATTGCGGCGCGTCAAAGTCTGGGATTCAGCGGCGCTAGCCGGTGGGTGCCCAGCCTTGGAGCCGTCTCGGTGTCCCCGGAACCGGTTGGCGCGCTCTGCGGCTTCGACCAATACGTGCTTGTCCACGCCGCTTTCGAGCCGCGCGCAAATCAAGCTGCGGTGTTGCGCGCGGCGGCGCATGCGGGTCTGCCGTGTATCCTCACCGGCACGGTGGAGCATGGAGACTACTACCAAAACGCGCTAACGCTGGCGGGACCAGGTGCAGTGTGGCTGCCGCAAGAGATGCTGAGCGAGGGACAACTCTCCGCGCTGTATGCCGGCGCTCGCGTCTTCGCCGACTTTGCGTGGTCGGGCCACGGCGCCGCAAGGATCGTTCGCGCCGCAAGCTATGGGTGCGGACTGGTCATTTCGTCGGCCCTGCCGCTGGCCGGCGTGTGGCCCGGCATTGCCGAGATCGTCGACCCGGCTGACGTCGCGAGCCACCCGGGCGCCCTGCGGCGCGCCTGGGAGCGCGCCCCCGCAATGGGGCCGGTTGTCGCTGGACGGACTGCGGAGTTGTGCGACCCGTTGCGCAGCCTGCAGGCGATCCTGGGTTGTTATGCCGAGGCTGCCGCCATCAAAACGGTGTAACGTGCAGCGGACTCCCTAATGTCCAAACCCGCGTAGGTCGAAAATGGAAGAAGCGGGAGAGGGATTGTTAACATGGACGTTCAGCCAGTCGCACCGGCCGACGGCGCGACCGCGGGTGAAGCGCAGGCTGCGGCCGGCGTTCCTTCCGGGTCAGCCTCAGAAGGCCTGCCGAGTTCCGGCGTACCGCCTAGCGGCGGAAGCGCCACTATTGCATCCGCAATCGCGAGGCTCTATAACGTCGACGCAGGCGGATCGAGTTCGCCGCAAGATCTCGAAGTCTCCTATAAAGTCGTGCACGGTATCGGCACGATCGTGACGGTTTTCACCAATCCGGTTACCGGACAAGAGGTCGCGCAATTCCCACCGGAAGTGCTCATCGGCCTTGCCCAATTTTTCGATCAAACAGACGGCGTCACTCTCGACCAAAAGGTGTAGCTAACAACGTGTCAAGCAGCAACAGCAGCACGGTCTACGGGACGAATGTTCCGCCGATCTCGTTCCCGGGCATCGTCTCGGGTATCGACTGGAACTCCGTCATCGACAAGCTCACGCAGCTTCAGCTTGCTCCGGAGTCCCAGCTAAACGCGCAAATTGCCACGCTGAACAATGCAAATACCGAGCTGATCAAGATCAGCAACATGCTCGCGTCGGTGCA
>Ga0153924_1000413_pt1 | contig 27160 bp, 24 predicted proteins | sample TSNJ008MetaG_FD_104709 | JGI IMG/M metagenome (GOLD analysis project Ga0153924, IMG submission 104709) | Attine ant fungus gardens microbial communities from New Jersey, USA - TSNJ008 MetaG | ecosystem: Host-associated > Fungi > Mycelium > Unclassified | place: USA: New Jersey, Wharton State...
ATGAGTTCTCATAGAGAGAGAGATACGAGAGGTTATTACAAACGTCTGACCGGGCAGGACGTATGATTCCTGCGTTCGCCACCATCTGGAAGATGTGAACCTCATGTCACGGAACACTGAAGGAACGCTGAAGGTTGGGAGCCTCACCACGTGTAAACCACCTAGACTTTGAATCGTGTCATTGACCATTTTCTTTACTTCGCTCTCTTGAGATACATCTGCTGGGTGTATATACGCACGTCTCCCACTGGTAGAGATTTCTCGATGCAGTGCGTCCAACGCTGGCATCTGAGAAGACAAATCGTTAAGGGCGATGTCGAAACCATCTTTGGAAAGGCGGCGAGCGATCGCTTGCCCAATGCCTCTTGAAGCACCTGTCACGATTGCAATCCCCAATGTCATTCTCAATGAATGGGGAAATATACGGGGAGTTCCTCTTATCTTCCCTGAAATTCTTTCTCATGCCAATAGGAGACTGAGTCAGCCTCACACAGGGCAGTCTTCTATTCTCAATGAATCAGTTCTATGGTTCTCATGTAGACGACTGAATCAGAAACATCACCTCAACTATTGGTCTGTCATGCGATAGAAGAATCATTTTTTGTGCACTATATCCAAGATAGCGCTTTGACACCTGTTAAGATGTCAACTAGGTACAGTCAGTACTTGTAAATAGTCCAGAAAATATAACAATATTTACCTCAGCCCTTGAACTGCAGAACTGAGGTGTGAAGAAGCCATAGTACCTGAAGTGTCCTCTAACCTACTGATGACAGCCATTAGTGATAAGAAGATCAAGAGACTTGAGACGAATAAGAAAATAACCGAGGAACACAGAACCATAACAACAACATCATTGGTATCTGACAGATATCCTTTCTTTTTTTTTAGCTGCAGTGATTGTTCTAACAGTTAGGCAACCAGTAGAAACAAGTGGGTCATCACATTATTGAAAATGGATCCCAGCGGCTATAGCCCCGCTGCCCCTGAAGCTTGGGCGTTGTCAGTAGAGTACTACTATGTATCTGACTCACTGTGTCTTAGCACTTGTTTGCTTGTTGTGGCATATAGGTACAGAATGCACACACTCTACCCTACATGTATCGCTTTGTCAAGATGACAGCTCAGTGTAACGTAAAATGACACTACCTAAATTGCCACGTCACAGCCGCGTTACCATCGTTTGACACCTGACAAGGTTCTATGTCAGGGTCCCGCATAGCCACTCACGGTGTTTTAACCACTTTGGACATTTAAAGCGAATAAGTCACTTCTATTCGGACTGTGACCAAGCACCATGTAATAAATTGGTGGATTAAAAAAATATATCTAGCAATTTGTGCTTCAGGATGATGATCTTGTACAATCTCCTCATCATCCAACTTGGGCAGGGAGCTGACCAACGTCACGCTTTGCCATTGAAGCCGTGTCTGATTGGTTGATCCCAATCAACGCATCGAGTAATGACCCTGGCTCGACGCAAGCGACAATTCTCATGCGGAGTTGATGTTCCTAAGTGTGACAGATGTGACTAGCTAAAATGCGTGAAGACCCTGAAAGTGGCTTAAACCACCATAGGGGATGGTATAAAGTAATGAGTCTCAGGGGTCACCTATCAAGGTAGGGAGGGAAAAGTAACTACCCGTTCTTATATCTACCCAGTGTCTCGTTATTTACATTCCTGCCAAAGGGAAAATATATCATTAGTGTCACGATGAGGCGATATAAAGGTTATCATATTTCATTGCGTTGATGTAATGACTCGGGTGCGGCAGTACACTTTCAGAGTCCCGATCTACCATATCAAGGACTGACAATGGGATATGAATGATATGGGCGTGACAATATCACAAGGATAGGACGTTCAAATGCTTAGAATTGAAACTCCATGCGTTCGTTGCTACGCGAATATGAAATAATGAGAATCACAGAGAAAGTAGACGAATTGGAAAGAGATGCAGACGGCACGGATGCCAAAATACTAAAATTACTCCCATACGACACCCGGGAAAGAGTCTTGAGTCTTGCGGTACTTACTGTCCCTACAGTCATTTCGCCCACTTGAAGGTAGTGCCACTCTTTCATCCTCCAAGTCAAGCTGCACAATCATGACCGTACCTCATATTTGTTGACCTGTACATCCATATCTATGTCAGGAAGAATATAGAACAATTTGACTACTGAGGAACAGTACGTTATTGGGTACCAATGACAATTACAGCGTTCCAATGGTTGATGACTTGACGATCACGCATGACAGACCCGGTTATGTGTTGTTACCGCGGACTGTATATGTACACCGCGTAATAAATTGTTGAACAAAAACTTGATACACTCAGTGCGACAGACCGGTGAAACCCGGACAGTCTCATTTCCGAATAGCATGAGAATATTTTCCAATGGGGTCAAAAGAACACGGCCTGCCTGTAACTCACTCCCAGGCCAGGCCAACTTGACAGTTAAATGTCTGCCGTGTAAGGAAGATATGTTCACCCACTTTTTCTTCTTTTCATGGAGGCCCTCAAGAAAGCATTTGAAGACAAGAAGGCCAAGGGATGTTCATTTTCTCGTATTTTTACTTGAGTTTCATCCCGCAACCATTAGGGCTCTGCCGCTTTCATAGCTTTTGTCACTGCTGGTTATCCTACCAAAGATGACACTTTGTCTATCCTGCTAGCAATGCAATTCGGAGGGGCCGATATAATTGAACTCGGTGTGCCCTTCTCAGATCCCGTTGCAGATGGACCTATAATTCAAAAATCAAACGCAGTCAGTGCTAACAACGCTCTACTGCTACCGGCTCATACCTCTTCAGATTTCTCTCAAAAATAGAACTGACTATTCAACTGTTCTAGCTCTTCTGAGGGCTGCTCGGGACAAAGGTCTCGTCGTCCCTGTTCTGCTTATGGGTGCAGTATGAATTTTGATCTTTGACATGAAAAGTTTCAATGTCCACCCAGGCTACTATAATCCCCTTCTGGCTTATGGAGAGGATAAAGCTATTCACGATGCTGCCACCTCAGGAGCTAATGGTTTCATCGTGGTCGATCTTCCACCTGAGGAGGCCGTCGGATTTCGAAAGAAGTGTGCTAACATGCAGTTCGTAATTCCTGCCAGTTGTCGTCTATTCATACTGATCCTGGTTAGACTTTCATATATACCATTGATAGCACCTTCAACAACACTCGAGCGCATAAAATATCTATGCTCAATCGCTGATACTTTTATCTATGTAATTTCCAAGGTACCGTCTCTCTATTTCACCCTCAATGTGCTCATGCTCATATAATTTGTATGAACAGATGGGAACTACAGGATCTTCTGAGGGAAGAAAACTCAACGCTGAGCTTCCAGTTATTTTGTCGCGTATTCATTGTTTCACGCATTTACCGCTTGCCGTAGGCTTTGGAGTAGCGACTCGATCTCACTTTGATTATGCCGTAAAAGCTGGAGCAGATGGGGTAGTCCTTGGCAGCAGGCTCGTCCAGATCATTGATGAGTCCCCTCGTGGAGAAATTGCAGACAGAGTCGAAAGATGTTGCCGACAGATTTCTGGCAGAGGCGAACCACTCCGTCTTCGTTCTCTATTTCCTGCGACATCGCAGGACACAAGTCAAAATCAAGCCATTGGATCAATTAAGACTCCTGGCCTACCCTCGCGATTCGGAAAATATGGGGGTCAATATGTTCTGGAGCCGCTCGTGGATTGCCTGGTAAAGTTAGAAGCGATGCATGAATCGGCGATGGCCGATCCCGGATTCTGGAAGGAATTCCGTAGTCACTTTGATTACATTAATAGGCCATCCGATCTCTATCTTGCTAAGAATCTTACAGAGGATGTTGGTGGTGCCAACATCTGGCTCAAGCGCGAAGATCTGTATGAGTGTCTCCAATCTCTGTTTCACTTGCAACTAATATGTTCATTGAGGAATCACACAGGGTCACACAAAATCAACAATGCTCTCGGGCAGGTTCGTCATAAGACCAGACTCGGAGAAGGAAAGAAGGACTTAAATCGCTTTTAGGTCCTTTTGGCCCGCAGATTAGGGAAGAGCCGCATAATTGCTGAAACTGGAGCTGGACAGCACGGTCTTGCAACCGCCGCTGTATGTGCAAAGTTCGGCATGGAGTGTATAGTATACATGGGCGCAGAAGATGTCCGTCGACAATCACTGAATGTTCTCGGTATACAAACACTCGGAGGAAAAGTGAGCATCTGCGCGAGTTTTCCAGCTTGACTCACACTGAATAACATAGGTTGTACCCGTCTATTCAGGCTCCTGCACATTGAAAGATGCAGTCAATGAAGCACTCCGTGATTTTGTGAAAAACCTTGCAACAACATACTACCTAGTTGGCTCTACCATTGGACCGCACCCATTTCCTACCATTGTCCGTGATTTCCAGAAAGTCATAAGTGAAGAGATCAAACAACAGCTTCATGAAGCACGGGGAAAACTCCCAGACGTCGTTGTTGCATGTGTTGGTGGTGGTAGTAATGCCATTGGTAGCTTCTACGAGTTTATCTCGGAAAAGAATGTCCGTCTTGTTGGGGTAGAGGCCGGAGGAGAGGGTTAGGCAACGTTCGCTTATCCTCCTGTTGAGCTGATCCAGACAACAGGTATTGATGGCATGAAGCATAGTGCAACCCTTACGGTGGGACAACATGGTGTTCTACATGGTACCCGGACGTACATCTTGCAGGATAAAGATGGTCAGATTTTCAGAACCCACTCTATCAGTGCGGGCCTTGATTGTCCTTATGTTGGGCCTGAGCATGCTTGGCTTAAAGACACAGGCCGTGCAGAGTATGTAGTATCTACAGACGAACAAGCCCTACATGGCTTCAGGATGCTAATACAGAAGGAGGGTATTATACCTGGTGAGTTGACTTCATGGCTTGTTCCAATTCCTCATCTTATTCCTATTAGCACTGGAATCTGCACACGCGATCTGGGAGGCCATTCGCATTGCCAAGACCCTTCCAAAAGGCAGTGATCTCGTTGTTGTGAGTTCACAATCGTATGGACTTACAAATTCTCAAAAATGTGGTTGACAGTGCCTGTCTGGCCGTGGTGATAAGGATATCGAACAAATCTCTAAGCTGATACCCTAGATTTTTATGGGATCAAGAGTACGTATTATGTTGTGTAACTTACTGTCTTATAATTTTTCTTGGTGGTTTATCTGTAAACATATGTTTAAAACCACATTTAATGCAAACTCAAGATAATGATTAGTCGGCAGAACTTTGTATTGGCTGTTAAGGTTGTAACAATATCTGTTCTAAGAGTAAAACACATTTATTTTATCCTGAATTTGAAAGTATGTTCTATCCATGACTCGAAGCTCAGGGTCAAGAGTAGACTTTAGCTTCCCTTACCTGTTGATGATACCCTGAGGGTATATCCAACCCTAGCTACACGGCTTTTAGCGGCAGACACAGGTAGATAACTGAAATAAAGATGATTTAGTCGAAGGGGATGATTAGTGTGACATCAACTCAGCGTAGATTTCTGTTGTGGTATGACCCAGATTCTTGAAGACAGCTGACATAAAATGTGATGAATGGTTTCGAATTTCGTTCCCACCCTGATAAACAGATCGTCAACTACACCTGCACTCATCTTTCCTACCTGAATTAAGCTGAACAGCTCAAGGAGTTCTTGACTATGGCAACGACAGTTGAGATTAACGATGCTTACTTCTGCTCACACATCAAAGAAGTGGTAAGTTGTCTGAGGTTCCTACAAAGGTCGGAACTTGACTATCATACCAGTGCGAAGATTGCAGTTACGATGGGAGAGAAGATAATGACGCATTCTATGGTGTGAGTCGTACTCCATTTCTTCCTTTGGTGTACATACTAATCTTCATCAAGTTTGACACTATAGATCGTGAGCCAATCGATCCTCCGAGCGTTTCCCAGAACAAGGACGGCGTTTATCAATGCAAGAAGCATGGCCAAACCAGCGAGTGTCTGAAATTCCAATCTTGTGTTTTGTTTGACATAATCAACTTCAGCTTGCAATCAATGTTTCGGCTGGAAGAAGCAAATCAACAAGTTACGCACTGCTGCCAAGAAGGCAGGCAAATCTTGAGTTCGCAAAGTTTGTTTTGGAATCATTGATCATGAATATTGAGATTGATATTGATGTGTCATTACAATGTATAATGCAAGCCTACTTTGTCGGATAATCTTTTGTCCTTCATCATCGACCGAAAGGAGAGGCTAAGAGATAGAATAGTCAGATAACAATAACTTCACAATGAAGCCTTTCAATATGAGAATATGAGTTGATCTAGAAGGCATTAAATTGATACTGTCAGAGATTGAGTCAATATGCAGATATGATGTTGATGCACCCTCGACTCATTGTCTGGTTCCTCGTGAGCAATCAATCCCTTTCCGCGGTTCGACTGAAGTACCTGGAGACTATATTACTACAATATTATCGCTCAGCTCAAGAATATCGGTGGAGACGTACAAGATCCTACTATGTAATTGTGCTGAAAGACAAGCATTGACAATCATTAACCTATTGCTATCGCCGGTTGTCAATACTACTGTAGTACATTGAATGAGACCTTGGATATTGACTGGTCCGAGAGGCTGCAGTTGGATACGATGAAGTCCTACCCACATATCCAGTCGGTCCCATTGAGTACCCCATTCCGTAGGAATTCATCCCCATCCCAATCCCACCAAACATCATCTGATTGAACATCGACTCCTCTTTATCCTCCCTCATTGCACGACATTCTTCTAACAGCGTACGTAATGTCGATACTGGACTTTGGTCTTCCTCTTCATCCTCTTCATCCTCATTTTCATCGTCGTCGTCATCATCAAAATCAGCCTCGTCCTCGTCCTCGTCTTCGTCCTCGTCAAATTGATACCTATCTTCGTCACTCTCATCGTCAGCAACAAGAGTTGCAGCGCTAGAAATTGCAGGAGAATCTTCTGGTACTCCAAGAAGTGTACCCATATCCGATTCTGAAGGTGCATAGTCAAAATGAGAAGATGTTTGTCGTGACCGAGGGATGTATTGAGAGGGAGAGCGGCGCGATTGCGATATCCTGTGATAAGAACGACGAGAGGCCGGCTCGGAGTGTGGGGGTGGTATCGAATCATCATATGAAGGTGGTGGTTCATTGCTAATGCCAAAGTTAACGCGAGAGAATTTACCATCTTCGCGGAATCCAAAACCAAAACACGGGCCAGAACCTGAGGAACTTCCACGTGTCATCCCTGTGGGCGGATTTGCACCACCATTGCCGGTCAGTTGTTGATATATGATCCCGTAATCTTTCTCGCCAGAATAAGTAGAAACACCGGGCGGAGCCCTGGTCATCATAGAAGTATAAGGGAGTTCCTCGCGAGTTTGTTCCATAATCCTACACTCGTCGAGCAGGCGGCGAAGTGCGGTGGCGTGCTTCTTGCCAGGGTCCAATTCGTTCTCGATGTCTTCTGTATCAGTTTCTTTACCGAACGTCTCTTCAGCAGACTGGTAAGCTGCACCATCGGTGTCTGTCGTAGTACTCTCCTCTTCTTCACTTTCCGTTTCTTCGCTCTCCGTAGTTTCATCATCCTCATCCTCATCCGGGGGCAACGTTCCAAGAGGAGCGCCTGTACAATCTTCAAGTCGGATACCTGCACGACTGAGGTCATTCCACCAGTTATCATATCGCTGAAGGCCTTCTCCCGACGGTCCGTTCTCTCTCTCAAGATCTTTAAGCACAACGGAGCTCAAGATGCGCACGCATTCCAGTTTCGGGAAATTATGCTTATTGAGAGCTGCGACGTTCATATCATTCGATTTTCGGATGATTTGTGCAGTGATAGGAGCACCTTGCGCATGTGCTGCACCATGGCCCACACCGAAAGCATAATAGAGACCGTGGAGACCAATCGTGGTGATGTTGAAATGAGGTACGCGAACAAGCTCTGAGGCGATGCCATCGTTCGGCATGATCCGCCAGTCAGGATTTAATGCAAACGTATAGAGATTTGGACACGCATCTAGAATCCTTGAAACGTCAAGGGGTGGTATACAATTGATGTCGAGGAATCTGAGAGAAACGCCATGCCTTTGAAGAAAAGCGATAACATCGGGAAGCTCTTCGCGCCGACTACCGTAATCAAAAGCCACGCTTTGGAGAGCTCTGAGAGACCAGCCCTTTGCCTGCTCTAAAAACTCCTGAAATTGTCCTCGTAGAGATAATTGTTGTAAATGGTGGAGACTGAGGTGTAAATTTGACGCGGAACCCAGTTTGACAGAACCAAAGTCCGATTTTGCATCATCCTCATCTTCAGTAATTGAAGTAAAGTGGATGTGTGCAGCAACGAGGCAGGGTAGTGAGTCAAGTGCCCAGATAACCTTGGCTAGTGCATCTGCATCTGCAGGGACCTGCCAATGGACCGTCCTCAGTGATCTGGACGCGTGATACCCAAGAGCATCAGCTACAGAGCCAAATGTGTTTCCCATTGGGGGATCTATGATGAAAATTTCCAAATTAGGACAATGTCTCATCACGAATACTAGGGCTTTCTCAAGGTCTGACATGGTGACCTGGCCTCGATAATCTCGGTTTGCTAGATGAATTCGACGAGTCCACCAACCCAGAGACGAAGATATGGTTGTGGAGACAGCGGATTTAGATTGTAATACGCGACACAGAGCGAGAAGTTTCGATGGATGATCGAAGAAGAGGTAGCGAAACAAATTCTCGGAACCGGCGCCTCTCCACTTGCGACATGTTGAAATGATAGACTTGCACCCCGTTTCAGTTTCAGTCGTCACCAAGCAGCGCAGAGACATGACCGACCTTTTTGGTAAAATAGCTCCGTTTCTGTATATAATTGAAGGCCTCACGAGGAGAACGGAGTTGCCAGCCACCATGGAAGGCCCTATACCACGCATGGACAGAAAAAGACGTTTGCAGTCCATATTGAAAAATAAGGTCATCGTCAGCTGCGAGGTGGAAAATCTGGACCAATATCTCGTCAGGAAGATCCGTGAGTGCCATCGTCCAGAAACCTGCAGGAGTTCTTTGGTTTGCCACGTTCTGACCGTGTATGACACGTGATATCAAGGGCGTGGTCACGTTTTCCCCACGTGAGATCTTTTAGGTCGGCACAGATCTATAGAACACAATTGGTGAAATGTCAATGAAGTCAAAGCACCGTTTTCATATACAAAAACCATGTTCGAAAATTAGGGCTTCAAGAGACACCGATTACGAGCACTTGCTATGCAGCTCGAGGACTCGACATTAGTTTTCGTTCGTCTTTTGAGAAATATTCAGCTCAGACGTATGACCACGTAGACGGCTGAGGGAGGATAATCTACAACTGTGTGTTTATGTATATAGCATAGTCCAAGAAGTACCCGACCAGTCCGAATAAAAGATGTAAGCGACCCAACAGATCAGTGGTACCCGGCCAGTCATGGACCCCAATGATAGTGTCCCCCAGACTGATTACCCGCTACAAGTGCGGTCGTCCACTTTGAATACGACTCTGACTCTAAATGGGGTTATGTCAGAACTATTCACGAGTTCTACTTGCCAAACCGGGCCTCAAACTGAAGAACCCGAGTCTGCGCGGACTGGACAACGAAATGTCAAGTCTTCATTGATAATAGTGGTAGAGATTGATTTTTGAAATTACAGTCAACCTCAAAAAGTTCATGTGTAATACAGTGTGTAATGAACACCGGTAGATGCGTACCCTCGAAACCTCCTCGGAACGTAGATTGGGTACAGCTATATTAGGCGAGTTCCCAATGCCGAGCCCACTGACGATATCCACACGATACCTAACTTCCATCCAAACATTTTTTTGACCAAGATTTATTCTTATTATCCCAGAACCAATCAAATTTTCTTATTTGTGGCCAATCTGAAGGCATAAAATCAGGCTCCGCGGACTTCGGAATTGTTGATCAAGAGGTTAAACATCCGTCTCGGTAGCCGAGTCGGAGGGACGGAGATCTTGGCTGAGTTCTCGGCTTTGTTCGCAATGGGAAGTTGTAGGACACCATGTATTGAACAAGATTTCAAGGTGTTGAGTAAGGCCTCTTCGATCATAAACACATGGAGATCCCATTATTCAGAGAGCTGGCCTTCCCAATATTAATACAAGGGTTCGAACGTTCCTCGGAACGTTGATGGACCTGATCATCAGCATGTTGCATGCCGAGACTCGGGGTAGTGGATCCAACCCCTGCGAGGGAGACGGAAATCGTAGAATGAATTGCTGAGTAATTTTAAAATTGCTTCTGAGAAGTTCGATTCGTGATTGTCGTAATCATGAACGCCTTCTGGCTCTCAAACGTCATCCTGATTGCACTTTTGGGCGCAATGTCTGCTCTTAGTGCGGATGTTATGATGTCTTGTGTTATGACCGCTTGCGTGGTCATCCATTTGAGGTTTCGAGTCATGGTGCTTTCATAACGATTTCTCCTGTTTAGGAAGAAAAAGGTGATGACTACAGTCCACGTGACATGCGCGTAATCCAACTGACCGACCGCTGACTAATGTCACGTTCAAATCTGGCCACATTTTTGTTCTCTGGAGGCTCGATCGTTAAATGACATTAATCACTTTATGACCCAATATCCCGCTATGTCAATGAAATTCTCACAGCGCGCCACGCTCCGCCACGCTCCGTCGGACGGAGCAATCCCGAGGAGTATAAGTAACAGATAACATCGCTAAATTTTCGTATTTCTGCCGGTCCACATCACTTCCTCTTCATTCCGGATTTATAATTTCCTCATGTGTTTCCCGAGTAAACGTCAGAAAGATAACTTTACCGACGAATCTCCAAAAAAATCAAGCAACCAAAAAGGGTCGAACGAAAAGGATATAAAAGAACCAACTCAGGCTGTTTCTGATGCCTCAACTCGTATTGCATCCTCTGCTGCACCTGCCACAATGTCTCCCCGTATTGCGATCGTTATCTACACCATGTACCAGCATGTTGGCAACAGTACGCTGGTTCCAGTCCTTTGTCTCATCCTTTGCTCATTGTTCTTCGTTTCGTATAGTGGCCCAGGCTGTGAAACAAGGTATTGAAAGCGCCGGTGGTAGTGCGCAAATTTTCCAGTAAGTGATCCCATTGTTCGTTGTCAGGCTGTCGTTGACGCTCTCATAGAGTTGCCGAAACACTCTCTGCAGAGGTCCTCGACAAGCTAAAGGCTCCCCCTAAACCTAACTTCCCCGTCCTGGCTCCTGCTGGTCTCAAAGACTATGATGCTTTCCTCTTTGGTATTCCTACTCGTTTTGGTAACATGCCCGCTCAATGGAAGGTGAGACTACAATAGTCGAATTCTTGATCTTGTTTTGACATTGCCATTTTTACCAGGCATTCTGGGACCAGACTGGCGGCATCTGGTTCAATCAGGAACTATCTGGCAAGTATGCTGGCACCTTTATTTCCACTGATACTCCCGGAGGAGGTCAAGAGGTCACCGCCATGAACTTCCTATCTACTTTAACCCACCACGGCATAATCTATGTTCCTCTCGGCTACAAAGGTGTTTCCACAGAGCTTATGAACCTATCTGAAGTCCATGGCGGTAAGTAGTGATGATACAGATGGATGGAATTGGTTGACTCAAGTGTCTATCACAGGATCTCCTTGGGGGGCTGGCACCTATGCTGGGGGAGGCACACGCAATCCCACTGCTCTCGAACTCGAGATTGCAAAGAAACAGGGTCAGAAATTCTTCGAGACCGTCTCCAAGGTGGCTTTCAATTAGATGGTAGTATTATGAACACTGGGCTCCATAGCGTCTTGGCGACCTATGCGGCTACTGTAATAATTTTCATATGGTCGGACGATGTAAAAGTACATTTCATCTTTCTAGAAAATCACAACGCCCAAGGTGGGCTAGTCACGTAACCATGAGCTATTGATAAATGCTAGACTATGAAGTCTCAGTCAGTTTCCCTTGGGGTTGATATGAAATCACACTCCACTTGGTGATGTACTGCGGTAAGAATCTCAAACGTCGTTATCTCCATGTGGATATTTTCGATTCTTTTCTGGCTAGCACTGTTACCTACCAATTTTCCGCGCCCTCTTACACCAAGTAATGTCATATGCATATGTTCATGTTTCTATCCCGGCTAATAGCTCTCAGTCAACTTCCTGATGAAAATCATTCCTTGGCTATCATCCCAAGAAAATTTCCGCCATCACTCATTCCCGCCACGTCAAGATCAAATCCAACCGTGTCATCGCCATTCCATTCCCATGTCACTACTGTCATGTCATCACAAAATCTGCTCATGTTGCAAAAAAAAAATCATCAGACGTGTAGAATAACTAATTTGATAGTCCAGAGAACGCAACTCTTTTGAGTGCTACTTAGTGATAGATCATGAGTATTCATGTAATTACTATTTGAATATATTTCTTAAATTTGAACGCCTCAGTTCTGCATCATCAGAGCTAAGGTGAATATTCACTATTTTCTTTGGATTACTTCACTTAATATGTACCCAATTGACAGGTGGAGGCGCAGTAGTGTACTGTCCCTGCCTTTGGCAGGTGATGGGATACGCCCCTGCCCCATCATGTGGACTACATGTTGACACGACATGATTTCACCACTATGTGTTATGGGTACCAAGAACTCTGCCGCAGACTGCATTCAATATTACAAATTGTTGATTTTCCAAAAAAAGAATTGCATAGTTGGCCCATCGACAGGCGTCAGAATTGTTTCCCTTCTAATAAAAGTCTGAGTAATAACATTCATACCCTGCACAGACTACAAAAAATTCCTTTATGGAATTTGATAGGTACATCCACTTGCAAGGATAGAAAATAAATTCAGATACAATGAGAGGCGTTTTAGAATACCTTCTAAGAGAATTGTTGATTTTATGAATTATAGTAGTTACAGACGGATACTTATGTCACATAATACACTGGCAAAAGAACTTGTTGAGATTCCCAAAATCACTGCTCCTTCCTGTGCGCTTGGTACCAATGGATCAGACCCGTGGTCTGAATAAAAATTAATCATTGAGACAAAAGAAGATTCAAGAATACAGACCGAGCTATCGTGACCCTTAACATCACCAGCATTCTCCAGTTGCGCCAAGATCCTTTTAGCTAGAACCTTTCCGAGCTCTACACCCATTTGATCTAATTCAAGGAATGAGAATGAACGTTGCGTCAACAGGTATTGAGTGGACTCACCAAAGGAATTAATACCCCAGACAATACCTTGAACAAAGATCTTGTGTTCGTATAGAGAAATAAGTGCACCGAGGGTAGCAGGATCAAGAACATCAAACATCAAACTTGAGCTTGGTCGATTACCCTCGAACACTTTACTCTTCACAAGAACCTCGCTTGCATTCGGTCCAAGTTCCTTTCTTACCTCCTCCTCAGTCTTTCCAAAGGCCAATGCCTCGGGCTGGGCAAAAAAGTTAGATAGGAGGATGCGGTGATGTTTGCTATTGGCAATAGGATTGTGGGTGTTGGCAGGTGCAATGAAATCTGCGGGAATTATTTTTGTGCCTTGGTGGATGAGTTGGTAGAAGGAATGTTGTCCGTTTGTCCCCGAAGCACCCCAGATGATCGGCTGTAAGAGTGCTTTCAGACTAGATAAGGAAAGCTGGGTGAGGATTGCTTACCCCAGTCTGGTAATTCACACGTTCACCACCCTTCGTGATGAATTTCCCATTGGATTCCATATCACCCTTTAGCGAAGGTTATGAAACAGATCAGCCAAAATTCGAAAGCAAGTACCTGCTGGAAATAGTCTGCGAATTTATGAAGGTACTGATCGTACGGCAACAGAGCCAAGGTTTGGGCACCTATCAATATAGCGTTAGCGTATGGCTCAAGAAATCAGTGCACCATGACAGACCATAGAAATCATTGTACCAGATACCCAAAGCTGCCATGATAGCAGGTATATTCTCTTCAAGAGGTGCTGTCTTGAAATGGAGATCCATAGAGTGAGCACCACGAAGAAGTTTCTCAAAGTTGTCGAACCCGATCACCAAAGCAATTGAGAGACCGATGGCACTCCAAAGACTGTAACGGCCGCCAACCCAGTCCCAAAATTGGAACATATTGGCTTCATCGATACCGAAAGCTGTCACTGCCGAGGTGTTGGTACTGAGCGCGACGAAGTGTTTAGCCACATGTACTTTGTCCTTGGCGTTCAAGAGGAACCAGTCCCGAGCGGATTCAGCATTGGTAATCGTTTCTTGGGTCGTAAATGTCTTGCTTGCAATGATAAACAAAGTGCGTTCAGGATCACATTCGAGGAGCGTCTCTGCCAAATGAGTTCCGTCAATGTTAGAGACGAAGTGCGCCTTCAAGTCGCGTTTGGAATATGGCTTCAGGGCCTCGGTCACCATGACCGGACCCAAGTCGGATCCACCAATGCCGATGTTCACTATGGTATTAATGGTCTTTCCGGTGTATCCCTTCCATGTTCCATTGCGTACAGACTCAGAGAATTCCTTCATATGTTGAAGGACTCCGCCGACTTCATCGACGCCTTGCTCATTGATTTTGAAGTCATTGTCGAAATTACGAAGAGCGACATGAAGAACTGCTCGATCTTCTGAAGTATTGATGTGCTCTCCGGCAAACATCTTGTTGCGGGCATCTTCAACACCAGCTTCGCGGATAAGAGAAAAGAGGGTTTTCAGGATGGGTTCAGTAACAAAATGTTTAGAGTAGTCGAGGAATATTTGAACTTTTGGACCGCTCGTGGAGGTATATGTGGTAGAAAACTTGTCGAAACGTTCTGGATCAGCAGCAAAGAGATCACGAAGAACAATGTTGTCATGCTCCTGATCATATATCTCCTGCAGCTTCTTCCAAGATGAATAATCTATTGCCAACATGAGATACATTTCTTGTGTACTTCACTCAACTTACAGTTAGCGAGCGATCCTGGCATGGCTGATAGATAGTGAAAGAACGACTCGTCCAGAGATGAGCATATATGCCATCGGCTAATCGTGATCGTGAGAGAATGATAGATCATTATTCTTCCTAGTTTTATTGACATCCACCTGATGAGTTACTCGTGGTTGTGTACGCGGGGTTCATGGCGATAGGATTATCTAAATTTACATGGACCTGGATTGCTAGGCATGAAGACGCGAGATACATCATGCTAAGTCTATTTTTGTACCTTGTTATGGAGGCATGTCCGGTGTAGCGAGGAAAGCTCAGGGTAGACGACATTTTGACCAAAGATGGGCAAATTGATTCGGCAAATGTTAGGTCGTGTGTCGGAGTAATTGAAAATAGAGAAGGAGTTGAGTTGAGGTGTATTCATCTCGGAGCATTTTAAATTAAAAGGAAAGGCCGACGTGAACAGTGGAAGGCAGACCAATGAATTTATATTATGGTTCAGATTCGATGGATGAGTAGGCAGTCAATGGAACAGGTGCGCAATAGACAAGAATTCGCAGTGTAGATGTTGTTCTACTAAAAAATAAATTTATATAGATGAATAGGTAGGAGACTTGCTCCAAATAAGACAGAATGATAGACGTCTCAGCTCGATATCACAATAGTAATTTTAGACAAAAGAGTAGACTTAAATAATTTTTTGAAGTGATTAAAGAGGAAGGAAAAGTGTCGCGTACTGACTAAGTCATCGCTTATCATGTGGCTCCACATGGCCAGGGCTATGAGTTGTCGAAAGGTAAAGCAAGAAGACTCATTTGTGAGGGTCAGAACTAATGAGAGTATCATCCAAAGATAGTATGTCACTGCTACGGTAATTGATAATTAGTATATATTCTTGAAGAAATTTTCAGAGAGAGATTGGCTTTTCAACAACAAAAAAGGAGACGATTATTGCTGTAAAAGTAAAGGCCATGGAAAGGACCTGAGTACTATGAATGGCTGTTCCGTAAGCGGTAAGTACGTTTTCTCGGGTCTCCATGTCCAACTCAACGAGGCATGCAAGAGATTTTCTGACTCGCATAGTGATCTATTTGATAAGATTATAAAGCATCCAAAATGAGATTCATTTTCAATCTTACTTCATCCGCATTCTTGCCCTGGACGGTATGTCGAAGTGTGGAACGGAGAGTAGACTGAAAAAACGTGCTGCCTAATGAGAGACCAATTACGGAGCCAAGAGAACGGAAAAAGTATGATACTGTTTCGCGGCGTTCAGAAAGTTCCAAAACCAGTGCGAAGATTACCAAGATCGCACCTCCTGTCGCGACAGCCTGATCGGACTTATTCACATTCGCCATCAATGAAACCACAGTTGTCGTGATACCACCACCATAACCCATTGCAGTCACAGCCAAACCTACAAACTCATTAATCTGCAAGTAGCAACTCGGATCGGAAACTTACCAGCTATTATCTCACCCATAGACTTAGGCATATGCAAGAGTCCTGTTCCACCTGCCACAATCACAGTTCCAGAGAGCATGACAATATATGAGCAGATAGACAGGTAATAATACCTTCCAGTGCTTTGTATTACAACGCCACAGATCAGACTGCTTGTCAAGTCGGCAGCGATGACGACAACAAGCCAGGCCCCAGTAACTGCCGCGGATTTTCCCAGCACTGCTTGGAAATAAAGCGAGATATGAAAGAGCTGTCCGAAGCTCGCAGCAACAGTGAGAAAGTTAACGAGATAAGATGCGATGAGGCATCTACTAAAGACAATACGCGGAGGTGCGAAAGGCTCAGTGGCGACGAAACTCTCTATGACTCCGAAGATGATGAAAAGAAGAGCAAAAGAAAAGAGTGCAGAGACTGTTGACACATGCGACCAACCCAAGGTTGCTCCCTTGTCCAGGCCATATAACAGACAAAAGACTGCACAAACCAGTGCCATGGCGCCAAAAAAGTCCACTCTGCGCACTTTCGCTTTAAATAACTCCACTGGGTTTGGTGATATCTCATTAGTGGGATCGGCCAAAGTCTCGTTCGTGTATGAGACAACTGGCATGTGAAGAAAAAAGTAGACTGAGATACCAGATGCGACTGCCAGGGGAAGCTGTATAAAGAAGCCCCAACGCCAGCCAATCACATCCGCAAGGAAACCACCGAGTGAGGCACCTGCAGTATTTCCACAGGACCAGACAATATTCATAAAACCTGATGAAATTGCCATGAGACGGGAATAGCACACCAGTGGCCATTGAACCTACCTTGCCATGTGCCTCGAGATCGAAGAGGAACAAGGTCAGAGATTATGATGCTAGCAAGCCTGTTGAACTATGTCAGTGCTCTTGACACAAAAGAGAAGGCTACAGACGTCGCCATTCCACCTCCGCCAATCCCTGCCAGTGCACGACATGCGATTAACATGTATATGTTCTGTGCTGACCCACACAACACGCAACCACATGCAAAAGTTATGTAGGCAAATAGGATACAACTCTTCCTTCCGAATATGTCGCTAAGTTTACCATAAAGGGGTCTGTACGCGGAAACTCAGATCATCAACCTTAGGATAAGAAGGAACATACTGGAAGCTTGAGACAGTAAGTAGATATGCAGTAGCAATCCAGCTTGTTTTCTCCAGTGCATCAAAATAGGAACCGATTGCACCGAATGCTGAAAATCTGATAAAAGGGAATTAATGGAATAAGTGGCTACCTACAGGAAATCACAATAGTGTTATCCATCGCTGAAAGGAAAACGCCGACGAGAATTGGGGCTACCTGTATAAGAAAAAAGGGTTAGTAGCGGTACTCAGGTTCGAGCCAACGTACACAGAAAAATTGTGAACTCAATTTTGCTGGTTTACCATCTTCAGTTTGCTTATTAGGAGCACTGACTTCCACAGCATTGAGTCCTTCAGTCTTTTCTGTCACTTCAGCTTGAGATGTGTTCTGAACGACCTTGATTTGTGACCGTGAAGATGGCATAAAGGAAGGGGCCATCTAAATTTGAAATATTATACCGGAAGAGGCAAAGGGCAAGGAAGAAATTAGTCCATCGGATAGAGCTCATTGAAGCTTTAAACCCTTTCAGTGCTCAATTCAGCTGAGAAATGTAAAATTGTGGCTGAGGGATCATCACAGCTCCACAATCTTGAACACTTTAATCAAATATGAGCCAAGAAAGTTATAATCAAATGATCGCTGGTCGCTTCTTTCAGGGATTTATAGTAGACCCTCACATTGTATTGGCCATCGATGACGTGCAAATCAGATCCACAGATATTCTTAGAAAAATTTGAAAGGTCGGAACATATTCTGTCGCTTGACAAGGCTCCGTATTCGCAATCCCTTCATTAATACAGGTCTGAGTTGATATGAGTTCCATGCAGGGTTTGGTTGATGCAAAACATGTCTTCTCAGACAAAATTTTTTTCTCAAATGACTCGCTTGGAAACTGAGTGTCAGTAATTCGAGGGGACAACTTACGGTCACACTGGAGCATTCGTACGACCCTAAAAGCCGAGGCTCTCACTCCACAATTGTACAATACTGATGCTGATTTCGGCCCATTCATGGCTTCGGCATTTGTATATTTGTATATCTCGTTGTCTTGGATTCCGGCCAGGTGATTCTTGGTCATTAGCCCAGTCTGCAGGAATCATGTTGTCTTGGATGTCAAGTGAAAACGATCTACTCGCAAATTTTGGGCTGAAGGTGGAGTCAGCGTTATTCAATCAGCACGTAATCAAGAGCTGGCAACACACCTTGGAAACTAGCCTGAGTAACAGAGTGATTGCTGAATTCTCAGAGAAAAAATGGGGATGGAGTGGATGCCATATAAGGATTATCGGTCGATGGCAAACTTGCTCTATGTGGTTCGTAGGACCATTTGATCACCGGAGCATGGTCATTGAATGAGTTTTCAAATTACATACAGGCGCGCATTTATAACACGAGAACCGTCCCTTCAAGCATTGTACGTCGCGTCCTCAATCCAACCACCAGCTCTCTCCTGAGCCTCTTCACCAGTATAGAACATCTCTTCAGCAGCACCCCACGACTCATCTTTCAATTTCACAACCTTACCCAAGTATTCACGAGACTTTCCGAGATCCGAATCGAGCTTGGAAAGGAGCGCAGTTTGATTTTGTACAGAACGAAGGAGATCGTCGACTTGAGACCGAGTGAACGTCGGAGGTGGATCTGAAAATATCACTGTGCCGTTGGCGGAGATACGGGCTGAGATTTCGCTGGATTCAATCTGTTTTCGTAAGCCGAGGAATGGCAACGAGTGCTTATGTAGGCAAGTACGTACCATGTTGAGTAACATTTCACGAACTTGATCGTCCGACTGTAGTTTTACTTGACGCGCGATGTCAGTCAGATTCAGTGTGACGTAGGTGCCAATAAGCTTTTTGAGTGCCCATCGTGGTGCACGCTCAATTGCTTGATTGATTAACCCAAGGTTTTTCTCCTGCATTCAGTCAGTACTATCACTGTAAAGATGGGAAGTGCCAGGACATACTGTAGCAAATAGTGTCCTCTCCTTCCTCGCTATCTCTTTCAGTGCATCGATATTGTGTGGATACGCGTTGACAAACGCGTTATACGGAGTGCTTTTTAGCAATCGGGTCAGACTTGGTAGGGCATATTTTGGTAACACCTCCGTCTTGCCTCGCGAGATCAATTGCACCAAACGCATCTTCTTCAAAGCTTCTAGCTGAATCGCACTCGGCACTATGCCAGGTGCAGTAACACATATCTCAAACAACTCCTCTGCCTTTGGCCACATCTTCAATGCCGCTAGAGTGATACCACCAAGGTAATGGAAGACGAGATTGTCGATATATGTCATATCGGTGGTGTCTAAATTGGTGATAGGGTGTTGGAGGATGGTAAGCGCATCTGTGAATCGACGATTAGAGACACAGAGCTATGCAAGGTATTTCTATCGGTGAAATAACCACAGATGCGTAAGAAAATGAGACACACCATAAGAAATACAGGGTGAAGAGCAGTGAGGTACGATGGATCAGGAGAGAATCGCCGAATGAGCGCACGAAGTGGTATTATGGATGCTATTTTCTGTAGGCGAGCACACTGAGAAATTAGATACTGAGTAAAATACAGAGACGGACGTTGTTATAATGCAAGGCCAAACGCTGCAAGGACTTGCCAAAAGCAATCACTTTGATTTTTTCAAAACACAAATGTTTCAGGCGCAAAATTGAGAAACATACGGCGTTCAGGGGCGCAACGTGCTTGGTTGAGATCGAAATTATGGCAGAAATTGTCTACTACCTGCCAGGGAGGTGGCACAGCCCCAGGAACAATCATCCTGGCAGACCTGAAGGCCAGTGCTGTTTCAATCACAGACTTTCAATCTTCTGAAATAAGACTATACACACAAAATATACAAAACTCCAAGAGTATTGACTCTGACATCCAAGATTCCAAGAGGGTCTTGACCGGAGGAAAGTGTACCCGCGAGGACAACTTCCCGCGTATCGTTCGGTAAACTTCGAAGATAATTATTCAGTTCCAGGGGGTTGTTAGAAGAAGTAATTTGTGTGATAAGTATATCGAGGTCCAAGTGGTCCATGTTACTAGATCTCCAGTGAGGAAGAGCAAGGTGATGGACGGTCACGTGCTCCCTAAATGGTTTCCCATATGCTACTGTCGCAGAATCTAAGATCTTGTCCAAGGTATTATCTTAATAACAGTAAAACTTCTTTTTGAATCATATTAAATCATATTAAAACGCAGTCCATGCAAGGGAGGCAGCACCAAAAATACCTTTATGCCCTATTCTAATATTTCAGTTTTGTTCCATTGTCTTGGTCTTCCTCATGACTGCCTCATATCCTTTTGTATTTATCCTTTTGCAGTGCCACTGGCCACAAAGCCTGCCAACCTCAGACTGACTACTCATCTATCAACTCTTGCACTTGCTCTAAGCTATTTCCGAACCTAACTATTGAGTTTATTTCATCAAGCATGAAACCAATGAGGAGCCTATTTTTTCGTGATTCCCATACCATTACTAGTATCTCAAGATCTCAAGGGTACACCCTACCCCTAAGGCCCTAGTAATGAGAATACTCATCAATTACCTACTTTCAAATTCTAAACTATCTCATATATCGCTTGTATAAAGAAAACACAAAATAGTCATTGTCAGAAACTCCATGAACTTCTCAGCACTAGTTGAAAACTGCAATGCAAGGAGACAATGATAGATAGATAAACCAATAACCATACAAATTCCCTCCTCCCAAACACAGTTTAAAAAAATCATTAAATTAGTGCAACAGTCCAAAAGTCCCAACATCCGATACACCTGGGAAAAAAAAATGGACACAACTCCAGAGCAAAAAATTAGAATAAGAGAAAGAACGTGGGTGTGTAAAAAAAAATAATCAAAAATATGAAACATCAATGGTTCGGCACAATCAAATGTTTTTCCGGAAAATGTCAATTAAGAATGCAGACTAAGAAAACCAAGCGTCTGAACCATCCATCAGATTAGTTTATTTAGACTTCAAGTAGCGGCCACTCGAGGACACCGATGCTGACATTTGAATACATCCGCAACCCGGGTTAACGTTAACCGACACCAGAGTGTACTTGGAACCGACAGGTATTCGATCATATCCGAAAAAGGTGATCTCGTCAAAGTGAGGAACGCAAATGCCGGGAAGATATAAGCTAGACCAAAATTGATCTTGTGACAGTCTTCGTTACCACCGCCACGATAGTCAAATCCGATCCAATACAACGGGGTAATGGTATCCCAGGTGCCTTCATCAAATAATAAGTTCCATCGGGAACATAAGGACATCAGTCAACGTGCAGGCGATACCAGATGACTGACAATAGCTTGGCTACACAATAGGAGTACCAGGACTACAGATGGCTGATGTCTTATGCAGCAACCCCCTATTTATCATCGAATGGGATGAAGGAATCGGAGGAAAAACCGGAGAGATATCGATATTTTGATAATGAGCCGCATAACATCATGGACCACATGAATGGCTTTTTCCGTCCTCCAGAACAAAAACGGAATAGCATGAGAACGTGGCGAAGGGAGAGCGGTAACTTACGCCCTACCCCATGCAAGGACCCTGAGAGTGCTTGAGGAAGGGAAGAACGACCAGACCATATGATCTTGGAAAGGGATCAAATGTGTATGCATCCTGCATACGTTTCAAGGGGGGCAATTGATGAGTGGATATAGTGATTATTAGGAGAAAGAATGCTGATGAGTTTTATATCGAGAGCTGGTTCAGTGTTTTAGGGGGGATGAGGTGACAGCTGCTAGACATTTTAAATTCTTTATCAAGTCATGCAAATTTAACGATAGTTCGAGAGGACGTACGGTGTGAGAACTAGAAGACAAGGTAGGACCTAACAGATGATGCAACGACAGCAACCGGCTTGAGGGTCTGCATCGGACGATCCAACCGGAGCTGAAGACAATCATGTAGCGAACGTTGTTCAGGTCTGACAAGAAACTTAACACACCATCATCAGTCTTCCGCTTCTTCTTGACAGCACCATCCACTTCGCAGGATCCATAAGGCCGGATTAACAGATGAGCGATCGTTGGCTGAGGTGCCGCAGGTAGAGATGGTAGGATTCTCAACTCTGAAAATGCATGTTTGGCAACGAGTAAAGCAGAAGAGATCTGAAACCCACTAGTTAAATTTTCATCGTCCTGTAACATCTTACCCAAATATACAATGCGCAGGTATGAGGGTGCAGGCGGACGGTCTTCTTGCCACTCTGAGACGATGCGGATGAATGAAACTCCGGAAAGTGCAGAGAACACATACCAGTCGGCCATGCATTCCATATGAGCTCCTTAACACGTCCGATTGTAGTCTCCGGCTCGAACGACATCGTTCTTGTCTTCCCCGAAACCAAGAGGAACGTTACAAACGCTTGTGGGGTTTGTGGGACATCTTGCCCCTGTACGGAAGCCTTCTGGGGTGCTGATTCATCCACTCTAGTCGGCATGGATGCGAAAGGAACAGAAGCATCGGGTTCAGTTGTACCAGCAGATGGAGGCAATCCCTGTAGAGATGACGATGACTGCTCTGAGCCATTCTCCGGAGGTGAAGCCTCGGGTGTACTCCGATGGTCTCGGTCTTGTGACACAACACTCGAGGGCTGTGTGACTTGAGCTTCGGTGTCGTCGGCTGCATTGTCGACCCGCGTAAAAGATGTTCGGGCAGATGGTGATACGACACCCAGGGTCTGAGGCGTCGGCTCCGTTATCACATTGTCATTGTCATTGTCATGAGGGGGTTGCTGTGACGGAGTCGGTGTTGCGGCCGATGGCTGGGCTGATGACGGCACTGTCGCATGGGATGTGGGGGGGATATATGGCAGAACAGACATCGTGGTGGTAACAGAAGAAGTTGGTTGATGACAACATAGCTAGTATAGTTAGCTCCAGACACAAAATTCTGAAACAATTTCACGTGGCTCATGTGGCTTGTTGTGTTACTCATACGACCAGCTTCGTTGCCAAAATACGCTGCTACAAGCCTCCGTCTCTCACGAAGTCCTTCTAGGGTTTGAAAACCTAACTATCAACCCTGAAAGTGATCGACGTTCCTAGACCAGAAAACAAATTACGAATGCGAACTTCTGCTTGGTGATCAATACGACATGCCATGATGTCTCTCCATTAATGTAGAAAACGGCTCTCACACAATACTCGGGGTCGTGCAGGTGAGTGATCACATGAGAAATACAAATGTTCTGCCGTTCTCTTTACTGGTCGCCACCAGAATTACTTGTAGACTGTAATAAACAGTATTAACATGAAATCGAGCACCGCGTTTATGATTTAAAAAAAAATGAATTCCGGAACATTGAGATAGATATCTCCACTGACGCATAAAGAATTTGTAGTGCCGTCACCTATGTCACGCCTACGTTTGCATACTATCCCACGACGTGGTTTTGGGGTCCACATGGGTTTTGGCCACTTTCGAAGATAACAAGATTCAAAGTGCAGAACTCACTTCTGAGAGTGATAAATTTATACATATACTCTACAGTGTATCCTACGGTTGAATATATAGCAATCTGTGCTTCAGGACGACGATCTTGTACAATCTGCTCTCATTACCCAATTTGGGCAGGGAGCTGACCAACATCACGCTTCGCCAAGCCATGTCTGAGTTTCTATTTGGTTGATCTCAATCAACGCATCGAGTATGGCCTCATTTAGCATGCCCATGCTCACCAAGCAGCCTCGTTTCACTGCCCTATTCAGCACAAGACGTCACAAAGCACTCGTGCCAGCACTAGCATTGGAGGGTAGCTTGATACAGAGTAGTGCTCACTCCCACCTATCAAATCCAAGTCCAACTTCAGGGTATAATAATAATTTCTTTAGTAGTCAAACAATAAATAAATCTTCTGCCTTGAATACATAATTTGCTGTCTTCCAAAAGGACTGACTGGTTTCATCGTGTCAGGTGTGACAGGATGTGACTGGCCAAAACCCGTGTGGACCCCGAAAGTGGCCAAAACCACTTCTAATTGCACCAGTCTTTCAGCGCTTCTACAAAGAACCCACTTACTATATATTGAAAGCTGAGAGCGCTTAACCTATTTCTTCATCAATTCGGTCATGAAAATGGTAATAACATGCTTCCCCTCATACCCAAGAAAAAGCACCTGAGACCCTTTGTCCTCATCTGGTGATGAGTAATAATCACTCCCTGATCATGGGTTGCTTTGTGGAACAACAGAGGTACTGTCTTTCCCAGATGCTTGTGTCTCTATTCATCATGCAATAGTGCATCCTTGAGATCTCATCTGTTCATCAGTAGAGGGTCTGATGTCCAAATCCAACATCCTTGGACTTTTGAGGGTGTTATTTCTGACCCAAATGTTGCTCATTACAATGTGAGAGGCAATAATGTCACTGCATTATACCTGATACTAATTCATAGGTGATTGTCAACAGATCCCCGCCTTAACACAATCCCTCCAAGCGATATACATCAACACTACAAAATTCTGCCCTTCTGGACTCCCAGCCAAGAACGGTGTTGTATCACCCCACCCCAACGGATTGACAGCAGGTATAGCAGTCCCATTAGTCGTTACATGACCCTGTCCCATAACCTCCCTAATTTTGTCTGCAAAATCCAAATATTTCCCATCTCCCTCAGAAAGCTCCTTGTCACTCGATGATAGGGCAAAAACATCTGGACGCAAAACAGCCATCCTGTATACCACATTCGCCATCAAATTGCTCCCCGAAATCTCTCCAAATCCATGCCCATCTGCCGATGTATCATTCAAATAATTCCTCAACAGATCATTGTCCAATGTGGAATCAATAACGCCATCGACGATCTCCTTTATCCACCTCGTCAGATCGTCAATAGCCTTCTCTTTCCATCTTTTTTCCTTCGCAGACTTGCCAAATGTCGCCGGTAAATGCATCACCGTAGCTAAAATTCTAGTCATCCCAGCGGCAGCCCATGCATTCCCTGTTGACCAAAGTCCAGGATCTGGAATAGGAGGACCAGCGATGTGCGACCATAGTCCACTGCTATTTTGGGACTGCAGAACTTCTCGATACAGCCCACATTGCTCAATGGTAGCGTTGAGCAGGGTAAAGTTTGATGTATACACAGCGTAATACGCAAGGAAAGGGGGTGCCATGTATATAAAATCCGACCTATAAAGCGAAAATCAAATCAAATCAAAAATCGCACTCGTACTAGCGTAATATGGCCACACATATGTAGACTCACCATAATTCTGGTGCTGCCACACGATGCGATATTGCTCCATTCGACCACCTGGGCGCTTGATCCATAATATACTCAACCTCCCCCAAAGACGCATTCACATAGGGTGCTCCCTCTTCAGGCATCAAATACTGACCCAACAACACCGCGCTTACCCCAAGACTAGCTGGATCACCCACAGCGCCATCTCCATCCGCCAATCCATTCACCCCTGTCCCAAGAACAATCACTTTTTTTGCATACTCTAAGCTTCTGATTTGTCCTCTACGAGCTTTCAGATACTGTTCAGTAATCGAAAATGGCTCGGAACCAAAGACAGAGATATCTGGATCATAAAGTTCCAAAAGTGCCTCCGAAGCAGTACCGAATTCCCAAGAATGCGAAGGAAGTGATTCCGCCAAAGCAGCAACTTTCCGGATATCGAAACCAGGATCCAAAGTGAACGGGAATACAGGCAAGATACTGGAAAAAACAGGCTGGACCACGAGAAGAGACGAGAAGAGCACCGAACCGTGAATGAACATTCTTAAAAGACTAGTAGTTAGACTTCAACATGCACTGGTTTTAGGAGATACATTCACATGTGTTCGGCAGCTTTATCCAAGGGTTCAGTAGCTCGGCTACGAAGCGGTCCTGAGAAAAATCATCGATTTTGACAGAAAGAACCTCAATCGGCCACGAGGTACACAAGTCAGAACAGCCGTTCTACTCCAATGTCATCTCGAAATAGACATTAGGACGTTTCTTTTTGATAGAAGCGACGGAAGTTGATGGAATTGTGACAGGAGAAAATCCGTCATATGGAAACACAACCTATTCATTCCCAAAAAAAACCTGACTTGATGCCATCGGACTCTGATCTTCGCTTCAACCCTCGTTTGTGTGCTCGATTCAACTTTGAGAGTTGGATAGATTTTCGGTTCGAAACATAGAATCAAGACTTCTAGACTCAAAAGGTCCAATTTCTGATTGAAGTCGTTTTGCTGTAGGGAGGTTTTTTTGGCAATTGGACCCTCCATCAGTTTGGACACCACTTCTGACATCAACATAGACCATTAGGTTAAATTAAGGGCTGATGAAGTCTTTTGCGCCATAATGAGCAAGCTACTACACACACTAGAATTCCTGGAGGGTAGAGGATATTCAGTATAGGGTGTGAGTTACTAGTAATAGAGAGTTGATGTTCAGTAACCATGTATTATCATTGATTACATTACATAATGGTATATGAACTAACATCATTTGTAAAATCTCCCTAGCCCCAATTTCAAATAATGAATAATACTAATGAACTATGACAAAACATTTTCCAAAACTTATCTGAAAAAGGATTAGAAAACACAATAGATATTAACACTAAGTCATGAAGACTTAAGGTTCACCCTAGATGAATGTTCAGGAAGAGCTTGATAGAGTTCTGTAAGGGCGACTGGAGTAGAGTGGACTCCAGGAGAATC
>Ga0153924_1000414_pt1 | contig 27013 bp, 27 predicted proteins | sample TSNJ008MetaG_FD_104709 | JGI IMG/M metagenome (GOLD analysis project Ga0153924, IMG submission 104709) | Attine ant fungus gardens microbial communities from New Jersey, USA - TSNJ008 MetaG | ecosystem: Host-associated > Fungi > Mycelium > Unclassified | place: USA: New Jersey, Wharton State...
CTATAAATCGTGACAAATCAGGAGTTCGATCCCACCCCCGCGGCTGGCTGAGTTCCATATCCCTCAGCGGTCGTCGTTCTATTCAGCCCCTGAAGGAGAGGAGTGTGTTCGTGATCAAGGGACGCATTGTGTATACGGTGTTCCACGATTCTTTTTTATATCCAATTTTATTGTCAACAGTAGGTCATGAGGAAGGACTCACCCTCGCATGACTGTAGCACTGGTCAATCGCTTCGCGCGTTTCTTGCCCCGATTATCTTCGTATCGGTCCGTTTCATCGACAATCTCCTCCGACAAGATTTCCTAGGACATACTGAGAAACGGTATAAAATTCAGGTACATTGGGCTTACTTCAATGATATCTAGAAGGAATGACAACCAAAATTAAGATATTGTAGACAGAATAAGACTTCGTACCTTCCAGGGTGACGATGCCCATAGCGCCACCAGGTTTTCCAGGGGTTCGGCTAATCAGCAGTAGATGTGCTCTTCCGGTTTGGCTAGGTTCTCATCATCAATCTCAAGTACGACAGAACGCGGAAAGATGGACACACAAGTAGTCAAGAGCCTGGAAACAATTGATGGACGGAAGTGCTTCAGGAATAATTAAGAGCGGAAAAGCGGAGACAGGAAGTGCTTTGCTCGGGTCATAATTCAGGAGCTAGAATACCGCTTTGAGTGTACTACCGAACATATGAGGCGCCATATACCTTTTTTACCAAAAGAAGCCCAATGTAAGCCAATGGGTTTCCAGGTTCATGGACAGGGAAACGTGAATAGCCACTCAAGAGACTGGATCCAAGGAGCCGAGTTGAATTTGAAACAATGGGATATAAGAGATAACATACATGGCATCGACAGCTTTGTGGTCAAGCACTGCATCGGCGCTAAGAACAACGGTATCCTGCGATTGATTGAAGAAGTTAATTAATCTTCTTGATGCGAGAGTTCTTGACATGCCTTCAAGGGGGTCATAATTGTCTCAACGTTCTTTGTATTCAGTTCAAGTACACCATTCAATATGTTTATCTCGTCATCTCGCAAAGGTTCTTCGCCAGTGCGATGGAACTGGAGGAAAGATTTGAGTTCTGCCTTCTTATAAGTATGTTGTTCATTAGCCCCAAGTATCCAGTCAAGAAGCTTGGCAACAGGCCATGCAACAGGTGCTAATACAGAAGTTCATGAGACGGAAATTAGTGGGGATATCATGATCGACCAACCAAACAGATACATCATCCCCAATACTAAAGGCGCACAAGTTGCCCCGATAGATAGACCATACCGAACGCTGACAGCTTGAGGAATGACTCTAGGAAAAATCAGGAGATGACAACATCTGGATATCGACAAGGAAAACTCACTCTCTGTGACACAAGGGATAAAGTCGTGTTGATCAGAGTTGGGATGTGGACAAACCAGAGACTAACCCGAATATAACTGCCAGAGGGTTGACTAATGGGCAGAGTCTATGAAGATTGGAACTACGAACCGATAGCGGCGGTAGAAATCACGATTGCAGCCACGCCCCCACCAATCTACGGACCGTATTTCAATGAAAGAATTGTAGATATCACATTGCACGCACAGCACTGTCGAGAAAAATTGGCAAGCTTTCGTTGACAACCTAAAAGGGATTTGATTTCCAATAGCATTCAGAAGTGGAGCCATCAACTGACAACATTGCCGAGAAGGAGCACCTGAAAGGGAAGCTAAGCAAAGATATATTTAATATGCCGTAAACATACCACCAGGACCCAATGACGGCCTTTCTGCATAATGTTAAGAACTAGCCAAGCATTCATGAGAGGATACCGCTGGAATACAATATGCAGCCTACCTTTCCGAGCATTGACCTTCTCCTTGGGATTATCCGACGATGCAGCCAGGACTCGTAGATGCAGTTCGTCCAAACCCATCAAGCCAAGTGTAAGTCTACACAAAAAATCAGAGTAAATGAATATAGTCAGATAAGTCCTAATCCAGAAGATGCAGATTCACCCTGCGAAAACACCACCCGCAAGAACCAAGCACATACTAATCATGAGCTTCAGCCAAAATTCGGGAGAGCCCTCTGGTGTACTTGGAATATCTGGTGAGTGGTGCTGCATTGCACGCCTAAATGGCGATGCAAGAACAGTTCGCAAAAGAAACATGATGGTAGACGACCTGAGTTTCATGCGTAGATTCGTTCGCGGATCACCCTTGAACACATCAGTCACGTGGGAGATGCCACTACAAGTGACAGGAGGTTCTACTGAATAAGTCTAAACTGACCACCAGCGCGGTGACGTGGAAGCGAATCAGAAGAGCAAACAGCTTCTATTCCTACACTCCAAATGTGCAAGTTTAGCAGATAGAAGATTGCACTGTCAAATTGTTAAGATATTCAACCCAGCCTGATGGACACAGAACTTAGCTTCATCGGTATGCCTGTCAACTAGGACACTAAATATAGGATAATTACCTTAGTCTGATGGACACAGAACTGAGGAAATATGATCCTACACTAGGAGACAAAATCTTCTTGCTTACTAGGCATAGTGAACATCAAAAAACGAAAATTTAATCTTTCTCTTTAAATTTACTGATTGGTCAGTGATAAGGGAGGGAAAGATACGAGACGAAGAGCGAGATGTTCAGAAAAGAGATAAAATCGCAGTTTCATTCAGTCCAAGTAGACTCACACAGTCATGGAAGGAAACAAGGCCAAAGTGGTAGTTTAGAAGACATTACACAAAAACAATGCAACGTATCAAGTTAGACGTTCGGTGTCCAGGCATATATCAGCCATGCCCGAAAAAAAAACTCGATGGCCATACCTACTTCCATGAACATACTATTACCAGGTACTAACTACGAAACTGTGTAGCCATCCTCTCGATGGTCAGCGGGGACATTATGAGAGGGATAATATTGATCTAGCTGCGCTCGAACTCTTTGGAGTCGAAACCAAGACGTATCTCGTCTAGAAAGGCCTTGATTCAGAGTACCATCAGCATCATGAGGAGTATGTGCAACTGCTGTGGAGAAGGAGGTAGAAGTTATCGCTGGTATTGGTGGAGATGTGGAGACGACCGCGAGCTCTTCTGGCACAGGTTCGGACTGTTGCTGAACAATTGAATGTCGATGATCCATAGACTCGGAGGCATTCGAAATGAGCTGAAGCCCTATGATATCCTTGTTATTCAATTGATTGGTCCTTATAAGAGGTTCGATGTCTTTGACATAGAGAGATCGTTCGGCTGCAAAGGAACGGAAACCCTTAGTATCGACTTTATATCACACGATTGGACGTACCAAATGATAAAGACTCGGCGTCTCCTGCATATTCAATAGGACATTCGATAAGTCGACCAATGTACTCGTCGTCCTTGAAACCTGCTTCTCCCGTAATGTCACGAAACAATCCACTTCGATGGACCGACGCCTTCAAATGAATGTAGAGTTTGACCCGAAAGTGAAGCAAACTCTGTTTAAGAGGGCGACTTCGGGTGACGAGTTGTTCCAGGATGAGGGCAGTTAAAAAGTCCTTCCGTAATTGGGCTAACTCAGCACCCTTGCTCTCGGCATTTACTTGAGACGAAGACCCAGCCTTACTCCCAAATTCAAGGACCCGACGCTCTTCCGACGTAAATTTCAAGCCCTGGAACGACTTCTTTACTGCCTGCATGTCCGCACGAGACTCATGGAACTTGAGGTCCTGGAGGCATTTCTCGAGAAAGAGACCTGTGCCCGTATGAGCACCCAGGGTATCTACAACTGCTGCCAGTCCATTAAGAAGATAGTATGAACATAAGCCTCCCTCAGCACCTGGATCTCGTCGCTGACGCCACATTTCATCGTATTCGAGCCACCTGAAGTCCATCAACAGTTTGATTGCTTTTTGACGCCACCTCGACATCCAGTCATGGATACTCGACGGGGTCAAGGTAAACAGGAAGCTAACCGTGATGGCAAACAAAGTGAAGCCACGATGGGTGATCCAAGTCCACGGATTTTTGTATGGACACTGACAGATGGTCTTGCCTAGAGACGGCCTAATATAGCAAACCACAGATAGAATCACCGGCAAAAACATTGTCCAGCCCACAGCAAATGTTGATATTCCACTGACTATAGCAACTGGAAGAGCAGCGTGCTTGTTGACGTTCCATAATAGGAATAAGAGACCGACGATGAAGAAGACGAGGGCGGCTTGGACAATTACGATGAGAAGGGCTGGGATGTGGGGAACACCCCATGCCCACAATCCTTCGTATCTCACCTGACGAAGGGCAAGAGTGTCAGGACCGGCTTTGTATTTATCATCGGCATGACGGAATGCAGAAAGCCATTGAAGGCAGAGTGTCCCAAAAATAACAGCACTCAGACTCAGGACCATGCTCAGAAGCCACAACTGGTTAACTCGCAGTTCGTAGTGCTTCAGGTCACCCAACCCAGGGTCGACATACACGTCGATTGGAGCTGTCTGATTGAGTAGCTCAACAATGTCTTGCAGGAGTGTCATGTTAGGATCATCCCTTAGCCAATCTAACGCTTCAACGGCGAACGAAGTAACCACACCCAGAAGCAAAGCCGCCTAAAAATACGATGAGGAACATATATTTGAACTAAACGCGAGTAAATGCCCACAATCAGCAAGAGATCACTGATCTCGTCCCGAAGCGCTTTGCAAAACTCCTGATCTCTCTCATCAATGGCATCATAGAAATGTTTCCAGTGATGCTTAGAACCTTCCAAGGGCTCTTCCTATACATAAATGAGTCAAACGCCAATGGACTGATCATATTTCCACCTTCATCTTTTCGTCAGCCTCGGCCTAAAATTACGCGTGAGATGATGTTTGATCCACACTAATGATGCAATCACACCTCCAATTGGTCCTCACTATCAGGATCATCTGGTCGTCCATCCATCTTGAGTCTTTCTGTTAAAATCGATAATCAAGTCAAGTTTCAGAGGCGTACCTGGGAACGATGAGTAGCCACTGAGCCTACTTTCTGTGCGAGGTCAGTTGGGTATAATTTCAATTGTTGCAGCGAACCTCTGATGTGGGGGAGCCTGATTCTAGATCATGCTGCTATATATCAACATGGCAATTTGCTGAGCAGATAATAAGGACAACATGCCTCATTTTTTGCGCTTTTGGTATTTTTTCTCTGATTCCATTTCTGACCATTCAGATATGAGGATTGGCACTTAACAAAGTTGACAGAGGGCGCACCAAGCCACTGAGAGATACATGAGGTTTTGTATTGCCAAGTTTCTCACCGGAGAATGATCTCTCCTGTGCAGAAAACAACTTAGATAGGGATCGGTACTCCCGACAAAACTGACCATTGTTTACGGCAAGGACGCCTGTTTCGATGTATGTGTCTAACGCTGAGATGGGGGGGTTATATTAGCATCCATAGACTAGATATCAGAAGGAAACGTACCTCCTCGAGCGATTGGTGTGGGCAAACCAGGCGATTCGGGGAGTAGACTAGCAAGAAAGAGATAGCGGCTTCACATTATAAATAAGTCGACCACGAGAAAAAGTGGAGACATAGCGGAGGCTAAACAGTTTTTGGAAATCCATACCCACAAGGCTTGAGGCGATTCAACTCCGAAATTGTGGTACAATAGGATGATCAACGCCCGTGATCACATCTGGCCGTGATGAGAAGCGTCATCACCGCTCGAGAAGCCTATTACATGGATTCTGAAGCCGGTGGAACACAGAATCCGAAGCTCAAGTTTCGCACGCACAACAGTATCAACGGTTCCGATGATCTATCCTTGGAATTTGGAATAATCAGGGTCATCAACATGCTGCCATAGTTGACACTTACTTTCGAGCTAAATGTCAGACTTCAAAACCTGTTTTGTAATCACTCGCAAAGTGGCAACATAATCTACATTCAGGCATACACTACATAACATCAGAAACAATCAGTGAGTCTAGGGACAGCTACAGTCATCGACTACCAACCTCGCTGCCTGTCCCTATATCTCCTATCCCGAACCCGATGTGCATCCTTCACTTCTTGTCGATTATAAACATCGCGATATCCGTCATCATCATCTCCACATCTAGTGCTTGGCGTCATGTTGCCTTCTAGTTCTTTCTTTTTCCGTTGTATGAGAGCCCGCGCCCGTTCCCGCTCGGATGACTCACGTTGGAGTCGAGCTTGCGTTAAGGGATCTGTTGACGATGATGACGAAAGATAAGATGGGTGAGGTTTTGGATTCCTATTAGGTTGCATCGGTGTTTGTGTACGAGAAGCTAGTCGCTGTTCAATGGCCGTGAGAGGATCGTGTTTGTATTTTCGTTGTGCCTCCCGCCTGCTGTAGTTCTGGTCAACCTCAATGTCTGGAGGTTTCAAACCAACGTACCTTTTACCACTATCGTCTTCATCATCATCCTGTGGCACTTCGTGGCTGCGGCGCTCAGTATACCAACGCCTCAGTTCCTTCTCGTCTGGTGCAAGCTTAATGCCCTGCTCAGCAGCTTTTGATTCGGCTTTCTTGGCTATCGTAAGAGCTGCTACCATGTTCTATGAGAAGTATCACTTCAGGTCTTAGAAAAATTGTTGTTTGCGCACCTGCTCAATATCATGAAAGAGATTGATATGACCATTGGTCGTAAACAGTTCTCCCCCTGTAGAACTCTGCTTTGGCCTGTTGTCAGGTATGATTTCCTCAGATACCTTGTGGGGTTTCTTGTCTCGTTCTCCTAAGCCAGCTCGTTGACGCAAAATGTCCATTCGGGCTTCTGAGTCCTACAAAATCAATAATAGCATGAGTTCAATTGTTCGTAGGACGTACAGCTAACATCATCCGTCCCTCCTCTTTCGCCTCTGTAAGTCGAGCCTCTTCTTCATCTCTACGCACTCGCTCGATGTTATCCCTACGATATGGGTGGTAACTTTTGTGATGTGCAATATTGAGTTTTCCCATGGTAGTGGTAAGAGACCTATGGTCCTGGGCAAAGCTTCCTTGGATCAGTATGGCTGACTAATATAATATCTTTGAGTTGGACGTTTGCTACGATGTCGACGCTCCTCCCATTCCACCAAGCCATCCTTGAAGAGATTTATGACCCTGCGACAAGTGATCTTCTCGTCTTAGCCCGCGGTCTGGGTCTACGACGCATCATTTGTACACTGATGAAGATATATGATTCCAACAAAAATCTCGTTTTACTTGTCAACGCCTCTCCGGAAGAGGAGTCTTCCATTGGTGAAGAACTAGGAATAATGGGCTGCAGGAGACCAGGACTGCGTGTAGTAGGGTATGAGACACCTGGCAAGGACAGGTGAGCTGTATTGCTGCATCTATACTACACAACTAATGTGGTCAGACAGGAACTTTATAAACAGGGCGGACTCATCTCTGTCACGTCTCGTATCTTAGTGGTAGATATGCTGCAAAGAGACATACCTGTGCATCTGATTACTGGTTTATTGATTTTGCATGCTGAAAAGTATGTTTTCACGCGTTTATTTTGCCTGGCTTCAAGCGCTCACTTACTGTACTTCCAGAATCACGTCACTTGTCAATGAAGCGTTCATTGTTCGTCTCTTCTGCGAAAAGAATAAAAATGGCTTCATCAAGGCTTTCACAGATCAGCCTGAGCACGTTACCAGTGGATTGTCGCCGTTGAAAAATGTCATGAAGGAATTACAATTACGGAGGGTGCATCTGTATCCTCGGTAGGTAGGCCTTCTTTATGAACCCGCCTGATCTCGCATCCTTGACGTTTTTTCAGTTTTCATGAGTACATCAATCAGTCGCTCGAACGTCGGCGTGCCGACGTTGTCGAACTTTCTCAGCCTCTGTCTGACTCGATGTCGGATATTCATGGTGCAATCATCCAGTGCATGACAACGACATTATCAGAGCTGAAACGCTCAAATACAGACGTATGTTCTGCTATGTTATTTATTGAGTACAAAATGACATCCTTGATAGCTTGATCTTGAGGATCTCAACATTGAAAACGCCTATTTTCGTTCATTCGATGCTGTTGTCAGATTTCAACTAGCTTCCGTCTGGCACAAAGTTGGTCCTAAGACCAAGCAACTTGTTAATGACTTGAATGTCCTCCGTCAACTCCTCTTGTGCGTTTCTTGCCTGACGTTGTAGCTTTTCCTAAACAGACATACCATACCGACAGCTATCTCTTGTCGTACGATTCACTATCTTTTCATGCCTACCTCGAAACCATCATCCAATCCAATACAATTTCTACTTCAGGTAGTGTACGAGTACATCAATCTCCCTGGTTACTTACCGATGCCGCAAATGTGATATTCGACATTGCGAAACGCCGATGTTTCAGAACCATTGTTCCAACCAAAGGAAAAACCGCTGGTTCTCCGCCTATCGTTGACGCAGACGATGAAGATGCTTGGGCTGCCCTTGATGAACTCAACAATGCCGCTCCCGCATTGGACAATGGAAAGGGAAAAGAAAGAGCTGTCCTCAGACCTGCCTGGCTGCCGGAGACTATTCAACCCATATTAGAAGAGCAACCCAAATGGGACCTTCTCTCAGAAATTCTTCTTGAAATAGAATCCGAAACGATCCGTTTTCAGACAAACCTTAGACCGGGGCAGATGCCTGGTAATGATACAGTTTTGATCATGACATCCTCGACGAGGAGTTGTGATCTCATACAAGAATTTTTAGGCGACATTAATCCCGATGCGCGACCTGGAAGGAAAGGTGCTAAAATGATGCAGAGACGGTTAAAAGAGTTCCTGAGTTGGAGAGGTCGCCTCGGGAGTCAAGACTCTAATGGGGCCACCATGAGCAATGGCACGAGTCAGGGCTATTCAAGCCGGGTTTCAAATGTAAAAGGAAAAGGAAAGGAGAAAGGTAGAGACGAGATAGTATCTGACGCGCTGAGAAAGAGAGATAGAGAGAGAATAGAAAACACAATCGGAAGGCGAAGGGTGAGAGGTGGTGCACCGAGTAGTAGCAACAAGAGAAATGTGGGAGATGCAGGCGCTGGTATCAATTCAACGGAAGCACCGGCAAATGAAAAATCTGATGCCGACAAGATTGACGACGATATGGCATTGTAAGTTTCCTTCAACATTGCAAGTCGCGATACTTATACCGATGTTCCAGCTGGACAGATGAAACTGCAGATCTGACTGGGACATTAATGTCTCTCAATAATGGAATAGACCTTACCATCTTGACCCAGGCAGATTTTGAAACTGCTTACGGACTTTTGCCTGCGGAACAGACAATTGTGATACGAGCATATTCAGATGACACTGATGACCGACTGTTGGCTGAGATTCAACCACGGTTTGTGGTCATGTTTGAACCCTGTGTTGAATTTATTCGCCGAATCGAGGTATTCGTTAATCCTTCCAAGAGAATGCTGACAATATAATTTCATGATCATTAGGTTTACAGGAGTTCATATACTGGTCTTGCAGTGCGGGTATACCATATGGTGTATGCGAACTCATGCGAAGAACATCGATATCTCGCTGCCATCAGAAAAGAGAAAGAAGCTTTTGAAAGGCTCGTGAAAGAACGCGGGGTGTGTTTCAGACTTTGTTTTGCTTTCTGCCCCATCTCAAAATCATATAGACAATGTTGGTGACCCTCGAGGAACGAAGGGAGTCAGAGGGCGTCCCGATCGGCGAAAGCTCTATTGGGGCGATCAGCACTCGACTGGCTGGTGGAAGAAGGGATCTAAACGAAGAACTGTCAAAGGTATAGTGATAGTTTCCGAACTTGTCATTAGAATCGTCCAGAAGCTGAAAGTCGGACGAGTAGATTGTTGTTGACATGCGAGAGTTCCGATCAACGCTACCTTCTCTACTACATGCCGCAAGTGCACATATAATTCCAGCCACGTTGACTGTCGGAGATTACGTGCTCACCCCCGATATCTGTGTTGAAAGGAAGAGTTTGCCTGATTTAGTTCAGAGTTTCAATAGCGGACGACTGTGAGTCTCTACAACGCATTTCGTTGCTAACGTTGACCTCCACGTGCTAGATATACCCAATGCGAGCTTATGTCTGTTCACTATAAACACCCCGTCTTGTTGATCGAATTTGAAGAAGACAAGGCCTTTTCTCTCGAAGTCATTTCAGAAATGAAATCCTACGCAAAACCAACGCAAAAATATCCCAAGAAATCCGCCAACCGACCAGCGACATTTGGTGCTTCGGTTAATGATCCGACCAATGATCCAGGCTCGAGTTCGGGACCTACGATCCAATCCAAACTCGTTCTCCTGACGCTTTCATTCCCTCGTTTGCGCATCATCTGGTCTTCATCTCCTCACGCTACGGCTGAAATTTTTATGGATCTGAAACAGAATCAATCAGAGCCGGATCAGATTAAGGCAATTGTTATTGGTGCAGAGGGAGATCCAGATGCTGGCAAAGGTGTCAATGCGGTTGCGGGAGAGTTAGTGAGATCACTACCTGGGATAGGGTCTGGTATCGGTGCAGGGAGAAGTGTTGCAGGAGCAATCATGAGAAGGTGTAAGAACGTGAAAGAGTTATGCGAATTGAAGGAGGAAGAGGTGAAGGCATTGGTCGGTATCGGACCTGGGAAGATTTTGTATGAATTCCTACATAATGGAGAATAAATGTCAAAATATCCCCTTGCGTGCAACCCTTCGCTGATTTGGTTTTGATAGTGGACTTGAAAGAATGTGGCTTATATTACATGGTGAAAGTGATTTTCCTAATGTAATCTATCGGTAATCTTAACTCTCACGGAAGGAAGCTCAAGACACAATTAATCCGAGTTGCAATCCAATTTGAGGTTGACATACTTCCCAGACCAAAACGGTATCCTTTCATTCCCAAAAGCATTCCCAAAAGCGTCACGTCACCGGAGAACAAGTCAGAGAGGTAACGATACGAATGCCTGGTGACATGAGGATTGAATAGTTCATGGAATATTGGTGACTTGGGCAGGTTCAGCCTCTGAAAAGGTTTGTTTCAGGACTGCAAGCCTCAGACTCAGTGGGATTCGACTCTCTTACCTCAAGGCTCCCCACTTTGCCGGCGACTCAGCCCCCGCCAACGCCTCTTCTTCAAAAACGCCACAGCATACCTATAATCCCCAAACTGCATCCAACCATCCTGTCCAACATTAGCCATGGCCTGCCAGCTCTCAAAGCCGCCATCCGCTTGACTCAGTTCTCTACTCAGCATCATCGTCTCCAACAGGTCCTTCTCGTCAAATTTAATGGGACACAACACTCCTCCCCCTCCTCCTCCTACAAGCTCCTCCCATCTCTTCATTGCTTCAATGAGCACAATTTGCAGATCAAAACTCTCACCCTCCCAAGGAGCACTCGCCTGTTCGAAGAGACGGCCGCGGAGTGGGTACAAAGGGTCATTGAAGGCAAGGTAGTGGAGCTCGTTGCATTCTGCTGTGCTGGTGACATAATGATAGTGGAACGAGGCGGCAATGGTAGAGATACTTTGCGTAGCTTCGCTCGGCAGCTTTCAGATCTTTGGTAGAAGAGGTGGCGCCATATACTTTGAAACGCCATCGTCTTGGTGCTGGAGGCGTTGTGGAACGCCGGCGAGGAGGAATATGGGTAGAATAGAGGCGTGTTAGCAGTCAATGAGGCCGACAACTTAGCAGCCAGAGTCGGGCGACCTCGACACGATGACGTTGTTGTGCTGAAGGTCTGGATGGCGGATGCAAAAAGCGACTGAGAGCGGAGTCTCTAGGGATGAGTGACGAGATGAGGCTGAGGTACCGCTCCAAGTTGTGAATGTGAGACGATGACAGTTGTGGGCTGGTACCGGTAACTGTGCCTTCTTTCATGTCGCCGCGGCAGGATTGGTTGGCCGAATTGCCTCAGGTAAGCAACTTCCTTGCGCGCTGCTGCTACGAGAGCTGCTTCAGCGCTTGCATCTATGGTTATTGGCCAGTTTCAGGACATGGTCATGCAAAGGCAGAAAATGGCCTACACGGTCCTCGATTCACCTCAAGCATTGCTCTTCTCCCATACCACAGCGGTAGCCGTGTATCAGGACCAATGCAGAATTGCTTGTCATCCAGCGGCATACCCAGCCCCGTGGCAGCCTTGTCCAAATCTTTGCTGAAATAGAGGCTTCCACCGGCAGGAAAAGAGAGCGACATCATCTGGTGACTCGAGTTGAGTGAGCTGGCGGATGACGGAAATGACTTCCTAGTCGCTTAGGTCGTGCCAGATTTCGCTGAGCTTGGAGCCTTGAACATACTCCATCAAAGTATACGCCGTTCCGGCAGCGTTGTCCGAGGTGAGTATTCATATATCTTGGGAACAGGCAACCCAGAGGAAGGCATGTACTCGATAGTGGCAACTTCACTGGCGACGGCATAGTACTTTGGGACAGTCATAGGGTATGGAATACGGGCGATCATTTGCTGGCCATCGCGTAAAGTGATAAGAGATGTCCGATTGAATCCACCCTCGGCAAGCTTTGTCAAGCTGACGACATCAGCAACACTTTGATTGACGGCATCATTGAAAACCAGCCTCCGTTCCTTTTGGCGAAGAGCCTCGTTGTAGCTGAGTTAGAGATCACAATTGGAAATGTTTGCAGTGGTGATGAGACTTACACTAGTGATTTTCCATAAATAAATGTACCGAGATCATGGCATATCCCGGACGGAGCTCGAATTCTAGTCCGCTCCTCTGAATCTGTTTTACAACTCAATCACACAACCACAAACCTCAAGACAAGAAATGGTAAGCATCCCGAACAGGCCCCGATGAGCTCTAGTGTTTGCGTTTCATCTCGCCCGAGACGGTGGTTTTCTCATTGAGATGGATGGTAAGTTTTCACTCTGGATGTAACTGGAATTTCATCTCATTTGGTTTGAAGCAGATTCGCGGAAGCATATGGCTCTCTTTGTGAGGCCTGCAGTACTTTGATCCTCAGATCCAAGTTCTGGCTATGCTGGGTTATGAATCATCTTGTCTACCAAGATGATTCATGGCGCTAGAGCTCCGAGGCGCAGTGTTTAATTCTATCGAATGACATTGCTGACCTTGTCTCAATGACCAGCCTCCCAAGACTAAAGCAGGATCTGGCAAGAAGCCCGCGGCCGCTCCCTTCGGCTCTAGCAAGAAGACTCAGGTCAAGAAGAACCCTCTCTTCGAGCCCTCTCCCAAAAACTTTGGTATCGGTACGGCCTATTTTCAAGCCCACTTCCGCCGTTTAACTAGATATGGTGGTGTTTAGGTCAGGATGTCCGTCCCCGGACTGACTTGACTCGCTTCGTGAAATGGCCTGAATACGTCCGCCTTCAGCGCCAGAAGGTCATTCTTAACCAACGCTTGAAGGTTCCCCCTGCCATTGCACAATTCTCTCATACCCTGGACAAGAACACGGCCACTCAGCTTTTCAAGCTTTTGAACAAGTACCGACCTGAGAGCAAGCAGGAGAAAAAGGAACGTCTTACTGCGGCTGCAGCTGCCACCGCTGAGGGGAACACTGTCGTATGTGTTTATGTGACATCTTAATGATGGCTTGTCTGACTTGTAACAGGAAACCAAGAAACCCCTCTTTGTCAAATATGGTCTCAACCATATCGTCGCTCTGATCGAGGCCAAGAAAGCCTCTCTTGTTGTCATTGCCCACGATGTTGATCCCATTGAACTCGTTGTTTTCCTTCCTGCCCTTTGCCGCAAGATGGGCGTTCCCTATGTTATCGTCAAGGGCAAGGCTCGCCTTGGTACTGTGGTCCATAAGAAGACTTCTTCTGTTGTGGCTTTACAGGATGTCAAGAGCGAGGACCAACGTGATCTTGCTACTCTCATCAGTGCAGCCAAGGCCAATTTGTACGCTATATATATAATCTCTCATTATTTTTTTGTCTAATCAGATTTTCAGCACTGACAAGTACGAGGAGCAACGTCGTCAATGGGGTGGAGGTATTCGTGGTTACAAGTCTACTCAGATGCTCCGCAAACGTGCCAAGGCTGCTGGTCAAAACCCTGCCGCTGCTCATCTCGGCAAGCTTTAGGTACCTTTCAACAGATTTATACATCTATGTGTCCCTGCATGCTGTGTTTGTCGCTATGAGGATATATGATATTTTGTCAAGCTGTGATGTGTAGAATAGTTTTTCGGCAATGGTAGCATTAAAGAACCGCTGTACCGGTCCCTCGTTCGAAAAAGGTTGCTCCTGTATCTGTGAGCCGATACTGTAGAGCTGAGCTACGAGGTATGAGTTTGACTGGGCCGTTCAAGGTGGAAGGGCCTGGGTGAAGTGCAATCTGCGAAATATGTGGGTGAATTGTCCGTCCCTGAAACCGGCTGCTTCAGCTTACCTCTCCACTGACGGTTCCGCTGCGACCACTCAATAGAGATTTGACCTCGAGATGGTAAGTCGAAATCTGCAAAAGGCGTCGAAAGAGATCGTCAACTTCAGGTAGTACGAGGTGATGTCGGACTATGAGCGTAGCATTCTCCTAAAAAAGAAAAATAAAAAGAAAAATGAGGAAACGCGTCGTCGATACATCATGAACGGGATTTTTTTTTCAAAAAAAAAGCTGACAGCTTACGCATCTACATGCAGCTACAAGGGCACGAACGAAGCGACAGACGTCAAGGAAAGAGAAACCTATCCATTCAAGCGTCGAGACGTCATCCAGAATGACGAGTCGGTCTGATACCTCTACCTCTGTACTAGCTCCTCTCGAAAGAACATCGACAATCGAGTCAAATAAAGGCCGCAAAGACGGTTCGTACGATGACTTGCCTGAATCGGAATCGGGGTCGGGGTCGGGGTCAGGGTCGGGGGGTTGGCTGAGCGACGAACCTGCATCCACGAATACAAGAGATCCCGAATCCATGTACTGCGTCAAGTTGAGGTTCTAGGAAAATGTAGATGTGAATATGTTATGGGCTGTACAACTACAACTTGACTTTTTTCGGGACGCACGGATCTGGAGGCTATAGCCTTCCATTTCGCAAGATCTTCAGATACTGAGACTACGATGGCGGGTTTGGAGGATTTGAGGTGAGATGAGAGAGCTTTGTGGAGGAGGAATGATGCTGGAGAGGGAAGAGTGTCTGTTATCAGGAGTACGATGTTTTCTGGAAAGTTGAACGGTGGTAGTAGCATTATTGGCGTGAGATTTTCTCGAAATCTTAATCTTAGATTAGTTTAACGGCGTTCGCCGGATTACCTAATTTTCTAATTCAAGGCGCCATTGACTGACGGTCGTGGTTTGTTTTATTCGACGACATGGGTAATGACGGAGGAAGTATTCCAGACCGTAGAGATTTGGTGAAAACAAAACCAAAAGTACGCTCCCCTCACAGGCTCGCCAACTCCGATACTGACCTCAGGAAATCAAGGCCGAACAAGCCGACAAAGCAAACCAGACGAGAGCTCGCTGGTTCTTTTGCGCATTGTCAAAGGTACGTTTTTTTTCTCTCACACAGTTTTGCAGATATTCTTAACCTTCAGTCTCTAAGCGTAAACTACAAGAGCCCATTGTATCATGTGCCCTCGGGAAACTCTACAACAAAGACTCCATCATAGAGTATCTACTGGACAAATCAGCCTACGGCGACGGAGAGACCATCTGCGGACACATCAGGTCTCTCAAGGTGCGCTTTCCCGGTCCTGTATCTTCTCCTTATTGATGCATTCCACATTGTTCTCCCAGGACGTCAAACCACTGACACTATCACAGAACACCACCAAGTTGGATTCCAAAGTATCATCCGACCCCACGCATCGAGCTCAATTCGTCTGCCCTTTTACGATGAAAGAGATGAATGGTTCTCAGCCCTTTGTCTATCTCTGGACGTGCGGCTGTGTTTTCTCCCTCGCTGGGTACAAGACTATGGCATCTGGTGGATCGCCCAAGGACGCTGAAGAAGGAGAAGGGGAGACAGCGCTGGACCTCTGTCCACAGTGCCAAACCAAGTACCGCCGCACAGACGATATCATCACTCTGAACCCATCTCCCCAGGAAGAAGAAAGACTCCGAGAGGCCATGGATCGTCAAAGATCACTCGAACCGCCCAAGAAAAAACCAAAAAAGCGAAAAACGGCATCCACACAAGACGATCCATCGCACACGAACAGAAACAACAAGAAACAGAGGACAGAAGATTCATCCAGTCCGCCCATTCTTCAACCGACGGTATCGTCTAGCAAGGCACTCGCTAGTGAACTGGCAATGGAGGAGGCAAAGAGAAAAGCAACGATGAGCGATGCTTTGAAAAGTTTGTATGGAGAGGGCATGCCGAAGAAGAAAGAAACGTTTATGACTATGGGTACTTTTACCAGAGTACGTTCTTCACATGTCTCGAAGCGCGTGTTTGTCTCGCTGACGATTGATTTGGAACAGTATGCCTGATGTATTTAATTGATATCCATTCTTCGCACTGTATTGTATCCTTTTTAATCCTACTTTCGCTCAACCAATCATCGGTATAAAGATTAGTCGTGACAAATATAACCCAATCATTTGTATCGAAAACGAGATTTCAAATTCTTTACACAGTAGATGACAAAAATACTTTTCGCTTCAAAGACAAATCACTCAGACTCAAGTCCAAAATCAACACTAACAACAACCGAATTCTCAGTCCCTAAAAAAACCTATGATCAGCAATACCGGTCAAAAAACCACGATTCACATACACCGACTTATAGGCCAAGCTATAGCCGCATTATATATCTTTTCTTCAAACGACTCCTCGTTCTCCTCGAGCTTGGCCAGAGCCGACGAAAACGGACCGGGCCTGTCAAGTACAACCTCCCAATTGACCCAAATACCCGTCGACGTCATTTGGAGACAGCTAACATGAGATAAAACATCAGGATCATTCAACAGTGCTACCCGCTGTACATCAAGTGTCGGAGGCGTTTCGAGATCGTCTGGGGGCGGCAAGGTCGGGTGTACAATGAACAAACCCATTTGCTTTTGGATTTATCGTTCAAACTATAGAGCGGAGTTCGAAGAAAGAAAAAACATACTGTGATTACTGCAATTCTGTCGTTTTCGTAGGCGAGATAAATTGAGCTAAGAGGCGAGGCAATCTGTAGGTCAATCATAATATCACGATACTGAACGCAACCATCTATGACCCGTTCAAAGTAAGGAATCACTAGCAGTCGGGACCCATTGTTCAGGATGGCCAGATGTCGTCCACAAGGCGATATATGGGCTAGTCATGGTTCGACGTCAATTAATAACAGTTTCAAGGTCTGGGACATTTACCTGCCATAGAACAACTTCGGAGGTGACGCGCCAACCCTAATTGTTTCGGAGTTACCTTGTGAGTAACGACCGCTTTACCCGAGCTCTTCCAGAAATCGATCCTGGGATGTAAGAGATGATGAGATGCGCGTGTGTGGTCCTCAAAATCAGGCGGCAGATCCCTCGGTTGAATATAACCCAGACCCATCTCCCATTTCCCCCGCTTCTGAAGCTGATCATCTGTGAACCCCATCACACAACTGCTCGCCCTGGGGTCTTTGGATATACTCTGTGAGGTTTGTCTTTGGAACATCTTGAAAGCAAGCTCCCCACAAACCAAAGCATATTTGTCGTTAACGTCAACATACAATATCCTTCCGAGTGAACTTGATGTACCGGAAAAGATGCTTGCCCATGTCTGGTTGCTTGCAAACCCATGTGGCATCTGACTACCGATGTCATTTATGCGCTCCACCAATTCCCCAGTCCGAACGTCCCAGAAAAAGAGGCAACTGAATGAAGCCACCAAGAGAGTGGGGTAAACAAACCGGAATGCCTTTGTAGGCACACCACCTGGCGGGCGGAGGAGAGCATGAGGAACAAATTTGAGACGGCTTCCCGGAGGGGCTATCTGTACTGCACTGAGTTGTGATTCGTCGGGCTTTGACCGCAGCACGACCTGAAAGTCTTCTGGGTCCGAAACTTCAGGGTTGTGACTGACTAGGCGCCAGACTTCTTTCAAATCCATGGAACGGTCGAAAATTAAAAATCCTTCCCCGTACTCGCAATGAGCATATGAGCGAACATGACGCTTTCGAAAAAAAGGGGAAAAAAAATTATCAGGAAAAAGTCTCTCAGCCGAACCCTAAACGCACCGAATCCAAGCTCCAGATGAGGTGCCCGTCGTTTATATCTGATACCACTACTCGGCCTCGAGATTCTGTAGTGCGTTGCCCATGAGTTGTGATGATGAAACCGCGCCTCTCGTCGACCTTGATACGATGAACATTTGCGTAATCGGCGTACGCGTTGTGGTAGTCCTTGATGCGGGAAGGGCCTTTGCCAACCCAACAGGAATGCACCTCGCGAGCTCGACGACCTTGCCCCAACCGTAAGAGACAACACACAGCGCCGAGTAATGGGGAGACACCCACATAAGCTTTTCCAGTCACTAGCATCACCGATATATCGCTTGGATAGCAAGCCGAGTGGTATGAGCTCGGAAAAAAGCAGCTGGTCGTGTGGGATGAGGCGGAAGGATGGATGGGCTGCGGCCTGGCGGTAAATAGTAGACTCGTACTGGTCAATAAATAATTTCAAGGCTCTAGAGGTTTGAATACAGGATGAAATATCAGGAAGGGGGAGGAACCTGAAAACAGAAATCAAAAGCTCAGGTGGTAAGCTGAGGAGCATGGCGGTCAAGAGCTATGTTCAAATTATGTCATATTTCCTACGAGTCTACTCATAAGCTGAATTCAGAAACTGCAGCAATTCCTGTCTATTCGCATCCCGCTCCTCGTCGCCTCTTGACTTCTTCACCTTGAGCTTGATCTGCATCGAACATGGGGTCAGAAAAGAGACGGGCACATGTCCAGTTTTACCTTTTTGCCAGTCAGAACACTTCTCCTACTTTCTTTGTGCTTTCGGCTCTTGCTGTCTCTCGAGACTGACTTGGAACGCGACCTCTGTCGCCTGCGCTTGTGGGAGTGTGAGGATGACAAGGCAGAGGGTGATAGCCTCGAATTTGATCGAGCTGAACTGGTCCTAGAAATGGAGCGCCCGCGTCGTTCACTCTGCTCTTTCAGGTGTTGATCAATGCGAGAGGATCGAATTTCGTTTCGACCGTCCAGTCGTTCCGCCTCATCCGAGGTAGATTGGCGGTAATGGGAACTGGAACCATGGCTATGTAAAGAGTCCTTGACACGTTCCCGCTCGTAAGCGTACACATCTTTGGACGCGTGCTTGTCTGAGCTTCTCCGGCTCTTGTAGGAACGAGAATGAGGATGTTGTGACTCGTGTCCACTGCTGTGAGCTCTCTTGTCACATCCTTTACGATGTGAATCAGAGGAAACCGCCTGCGTATTAACAGTTCAATCAATCCCTTGGGTTGTGAGTGTAACACGCTTCTCGATGGAACGGCCAACGTACCAGTTCATCGTGGTAGCGAGAACTCTGGCGATATGTCTCGTCTTCAGGTATTCCAGCCCTGAAGTCAGTCAAGGCGTCCCGGCTGCTTTCCTAGATAGAACGGTTTGTAAAGGGGACTACACGGTCGCTGAACGACATCAAACACACTCTGTCCTTGTACGATTGACGACCACGATCTTCTACCTCAAAGTCAAAGTTCCGCGTTCTCTTCTTTCCGTGGACTGCATTACCAGGTATTTAGGTTCGAGGCATGCATTCAGGGTTATGTCGAGGAGGGTATGAGTCCTAAGCACGTATATATCAGAGTAAATATTCACCATGGCTATGATGAGAACGATATTCATCGTCTTTTTCTTTGAATCCAGGACACCGACTGGTATTCATGGCTGATGTGGAAAACTAGTCGGAGTTTCAACTTCTCCACTATATCAACGCTATAAAAAAACAACACCATAAATGCTAAATTCTGACATAGTACCTCAGGCGGTTATATAGCTCTCTTATCACAGTTTCCATGAAATGAGCAAGCCGAATGGGACCGATACAATGACGGATATGGATTTTCGAAAAATGTTGCATCTATTGGGTCTCACCACGTCCCGAACATGGAAAAGTTAATAAACGAGAGCGGATCGAGTAATACAATCAATTCACAAAGCCAAATGAGGTTAACCAATATCCGCCTTGATCGTGGATAAACAGTATATGACTGGCAAACGAGTGAAGACGAAAATTTCAAACCCACTCCTGAGGAGCACAGGAGAATCGGGACTGAACAATGCTTATTCCCCTTGTAAACCGTCTATGCTTTCGGAGGGCATCAAGCTATGTCAAAACAGCATCGATCATTAGCCCTCCGGATCGTCCATGGATGATGAGAGCTTCCTGCGCACCCACTCCTGCTAAGTTCAGCACCTGCTGTTCTATTCAGCTCTCTTCTGAAAAGATGACTAATTACATCTCTCTTGATTCCTCCACACTTTCCACGCATGTGCTGATATTTGGAACGCACGTTGGTTGTCGATGACTCGGATCACCGTCGAATCTAGTCTTTTTCTTTATGAAAACCATGTGGCCCTGAGATTCTTTTTCCAAAACTCTAGTCAGAGATGAGCGCAACTAGGAAAAAAGATACAGAAAAACTGCTTCGACGATCAAGTAGCTCGAACAACAACAGAGGTATGAAGATCCCGGGGTACAGTAAGAGTTTTTCATCGTCAAAAATGGGTTTTGGCACTACACTGGCACCGCGTTACTCGTGCTGTGTGACAATAATGCCATGCTTCGTTTCCCAGCTGCGCAATTCGTCATGCATAGGATCATTCTGTCCAGGCGTGACAGTATATATTTTATTCCTAACGCATCACTAGACAATGTGACCCACCCAAGGACCCCAAACTCTCAGCTGTACCTGGATTTTCATTTGAAGAAAACATTGTCTCGTTCCGGGGTCATGAATGTGGTGCTCAAATAGTTCGTCTGCCAATGGCTGTCACCGCTCTCATTTCCTCCCCAGTCGAGTGAGATGTCCTTATCATTGAAGGAGCGTCTTCGTCACGTCTCGCTTATCTTTGCGTGAGTGATTTCACTAGAGTGGTCAAGTCCAACCCTGATATAACCTCCAGCTGTGGAACTGCGTTGTTCTCCGATGGTGAGTTTCTTTCAACAAAGATGATCAGTACATTTCAAGAAGAGAGCAAAGGTTACGCAAACGGTGTCATCTCGGCTGGTGAGCATCCTAGTGATCACTCTACCATATCACTCACTTCTATCGTGCAGTCAACACACGTGAGTTGGAACCTCTCAGCCTGATTGGCTGATCTCAACTTTTGAGCAGTCCTTACCCGCATTTATGGCTCCAAGCTCGAAGAACACAACTATGGAACAACAGTCCGAAGCGTGGCATTTGCAGGGACAGTAGTTGGAATGGTTATTTTCGGTTCGTAAAATTCAATCTCTAACGGCTACTTCTGACATTGCTTCTATCAAAGGCTACCTTTCGGATAAGCTCGGGAGGAAATTTGGGATGGTACGTAAAGAACACTCTCATCTTCATTCATCAGGTTTATCATATCAGATGAGCGCTACCGGCATCGTTGCACTGTTCTCCTGCCTTTCAGCCGCATCGCAGGGTACACACCAGAGCCTGAGTGGAATGTTGGCGATGCTCAGTGCTATGCGGTACGTTCCCAAGAAAGATCCACCATCCCCTACACAATCGTCCCGGGACAGCTTTCTGCTAGGTATTGGAATTGGCGCTGAATATCCTTGTGGATCTGTATCCGCATCCGAACAATCCGAGCAACCCGGAATCAACAAACGCGCCCAACACCGGTGGGTAGCTCTGGCTACAAGTGAGAGAGAATCCCATTTTCTGGCGCTACGGCACTGATTTTCTGTCATCCAGATACGATGATCGACTCTGGATTCGTAGTAGCAGCATTCGTGCCACTAGTGCTCTTCTGGATGTACATTGAGACCTTCCCGAATGTTCACGCTGTGAACCGCGGTGGCTGACCTCGTTTTCTAGTTTCGGTGAAAACCATCTTCGCGCCGTATGGCGTATGTCTTTGGGTCTGGGCGTCATCCCTGCCCTGGTGGTCTTCCTCTGGCGAATGAACATGGACGAGCCCGAACGCTTCAAGAAAGATTCAATGAGGGATACCAGAATTCCGTATCTCTTGGTAATCAAGCGTTATTGGGTCTCACTTCTAGCTATATCATTCACGTGGTGCGTACTTGGAGGAAAATCGTAATCATTAGGAGCACCGGTTGAAATGCCTGCCCAGGTTCCTGTACGATTTCATTGTGTGAGTGCGCATGTCGTCGAAAAGCCGCTCGAGTTCTCATCTAGTGATTGGGAACAAAGCTACCCAGTTCGTTCCAATTTCTTGTGCATAAAGTCAACGTCATATAGGGTTGCTTGAACAGTTCGGAATTTATTCTTCTACCATCATCGATCGGTGAATTTCCCAAGTGTCTCTTCTCGTGTGTGTTCATTCATAATGCCATGCCTTTAGTGTTACCGGCGGGAGTCAGTCGTTGACTATCGTATTCGGATGGAACGTCGTGATCAAGTACGTGTTTCTGGCCATTTCAACCACTCTCGCTAAACAAATTCCCAGCTTGTTCAATATCCCAGGCAGGTCTTGACCTCTTTTTATGTCTCTAGACGCCTCATGTCCCTAGGAACGCTCGGTGGAGCGTTCATCGTTGATTATTTGGGTGCCAAGTATACAATGGTCAGTGTCAAGTTGCGCGTTGGAGATAGAGTTATGGGACTGATGATGGGTTGGAACAGATTACGGGTCTTGTTCTCCAGGCAATCGTCGGTTTCATCATGAGCGGGCTTTACAAACAGTAAACTCTTACTGGGATCTAATGTCTTCAAAAACTGATCCAGCATTAGATTGACCGCTCCCGGTCATATCGGAGCATTCGCCGTACGTTCTCCTTCCCGTAATCAGATTCCCAAAACATGAAGTGAACAAACATCAGGTCGTTTACGGTATCTTCTTATCACTAGGAGAAATGGGTGCGTGCGTGTGTGGTCCAATCACACCACCCTCTCCCAAAAAGCACTGCTAATCCAATAACCGGAAAAAGGCCCTGGCAACTGCACGATTATTTTGGCGAGCAAGACAAGTCCTACAGCAGTTCGGGGTCAATTCTATGGAATAGCCGCTGCTGTTGGGAAAATAGGGGCTTTTATTGGTACTTGGGGTAAGGAAAAGTTTCACCGATGAGCTAGACTAACGTGAACGCGCCTTGTATTTTCTATCTAGCCTTCCCTCCTATGATCGACGGTATGTTTTTTTCCTGTTGAAACAAGGCACAGCGGCTAAAAGGGGGGATTGATTCAGCTTTTGGAGGACCTGATTCGGTGAAAGGTAATACGGGTCCGTTTTGGGTGGGCAGTGGTGAGTTGTCCTTGTTCTCAAAAAAAAAATACTGCTTTATAAGATGAAATAAGGTCTGGCGATTTTGAGTGCTATTGTTGTCTTTTTTTTCGTGAAACCGTTGACGACGGATGGTATGATTCAGGAAGATCAAGATGTGAGTCTTTCTTCTTTCTTTCTCTCTCCCCTTCTCTCTTTCCCTCTCTCTTTCCCTCTCTTTCCCTCTCCCGTCGATGACACTCGAGAACGATAACGATAACGATTACTATTTTTTTTTATAGTTCCGTCGTTACTTGGAAGAACATGGGTATGACACGTCAACTATGGGATTTGGGGACAGTGCTACGTCGTCGGTCGTGGACATGAAAAATGTACCACCGCTTGACAAGGTTTAAATTTTGGAGGATTTTTATTTACTATGTCGTTTTTCTTTTTAATGTACGATGTATGTGCTGCTTGGGTTATATATCTCATACATCCATTCTATTAAAGGGGAGAGAGAGACAAGTTCAAAGGCTCGAAAAATGAGGTTTGAGTTGTTACTCTTTTAAAAATGGGATTTCATTCGATTTTCACTCATACTAATAGAAAAAACTACAAGCAACTTCATGATCATTACGATCACTTCTCACACACACTAAAAATCAACTCAACTCAAACCAAAACACCCATCATCCTATTCGGATCCTCCACATAACCTCTCCAACACTCCACAAACGCCGCCAACTCTGCACCTTCCACCACACGATGATCCGCACTCCAACTCACCGGTACCTTCAACCTCCTCTCTCCTCTTTTCCCCACAGCCGCATCCCACTTGTCAGCGCTGACGTCCAACACCCATTCAGCTCTCCCCACTGCACATATCGCCACACCACCACTTCCCGGTACCAATACTGGACTCGCAAATACGCCTTTTCCGATGCTTCCAATGTTGCTAACGGTGATCGTCCCACCTCGTCGAGGCATTTCTCGAAGAGTTAAACCGCAAGGAGTTTGTCTCCCTGTGAGAAAAAAAAAGACAGTTGGTTTTTGAGTATGGTTCAGTGATGAACATACCGAGAAATTGGAGGTGCTTGAGCTTGGATTGGATATCATACACAGAGCTCATGTTGACGCCCGTCAGTGTAGGTGTGTAGAGACCCGTCGGCGTACTCAACGCCACAGTTATATCAGTCCCAGGACGCACCGTCAGCGTCGGCTTGGCCTTTTCTTCCTGGAGACTCGGCGTGATACTGCTACGGAACAGCGGCCACTCTATCATAGCAATCGAAAGAGATTTCAGAAGAAGAGGGAGGAAGGTGATTTTGGTGAATCGGTGAGACTCGGGGACGGTTTGTTGGTCCGGGGGGGCGGGGAACAAGGCGAAAGGGTTGACAACAGGAGGGTCTTCTTTCTGAGCGGAAAGAGGTAGGTAGCGAGCGGGTATATTTGTGTTGAGAGATGACAATACGGTCTGGAGATGCGTAACGTCCAGTGTTGTTGAATAGCCGAAATGGGGTATCTCAAGACTCTAATCAAATGGATTGAAAAAAGACAGACGGCCTCGATACTTTGCGACTTACCTTTTCCATCGCCTTCCACATGTTGTATCTGGTCCGGCTGAGTTCTACGACGGTGTCCTGTTGTTGAGTGGTGGTAGGCGGTTCTGAAGCGGGGAGCGATCTGGATTGGGCGAGGTATGCGTCGATATCAGCCTTTTCGATGCGGCCGCCTCGGCCAGAGCCGGGTGCCAGTAGTCCAATATCCACATTTTTGGTGCGTGCGTAATGGCGTACCGAAGGCATGGCGAGAACGTCCAGAGTTCCACGAAGGGGTCGTCGTACCGGGTCAATGGTCTGGGATGTCGAGACATAATTCGGGTCGAGAGGATGTGACCGCTTTGTTGTTGGAGGCACACTCTCTTGCACAGTTGAAGAGGCTGATGATGGAGGCTCTGTGAGCTGATCTGTAGAGCCTTCTGTAGCTTCTTCGTCGACCTCTATTGTGCAAAGGCCTTCTCCTACTTTTGCAATGTGGCCCTCTTGGACGAGGATTTCCTTGAGTACACCGTCGAATGGAGATGTGATTTCCACGCTCGCCTTGTCGGACTGGATCTCGCAAAGAGGGTCGAACGTGGTAACACTAGAAGAAGGCTTTACAGTCCTACATATCATATGAGGAGAAAAGCAAAACGATATAGTCGTTGAACCTCATACCACTTGATAATCTCACATTCAGTGATACCTTCGCCTATATCTGCAAGTTTGAACTTGTGAAGTTTCTTTGCATAGTTTTTCCAGGACGAGTGGAAGGTTCTGTGAGTGTATAAGCTAAGTGACTTTGCTATGAGAGGACGAAGAGGGTGTATCATGGCAAGATGAAAGCATTGAAATTCCTCGGACCAAGGATCCAACCCTAATTGAGGGTTAGGTTCTCATCTTCCTGATACAATGCATCTGACTGTGCTGCTTGCTATTATACCTGCCGTTTTTGCTTTACGCTCCGTCGTGAAAGCGAGACACTCGCGAACACGAAAAATATCACCTGCTCACGAGCGTATTCTAGTTCTAGGTGCATCTTCAGGAATTGGAAAATCTATTGCGCACGAGTATGCAAAGAGAGGGGCCAGAGTGTGTATTGTTGCTCGACGCGCGGAGAAAGTCGAGGAGACGGTTCGGGCGTGTCGAGCTGAGAGAGGGAGTGAGGATGGAGTGCTTGGCTGTGTGGCTGATTTCAGTAGCGTACAGGATATGGTTCGAGTGCGGACTCTGGTCACTCAAGGTCTGGCGAATAGTCAATTTGGAGACATGCTCTGACATACAACAAAAGAGTGGGATGGGCTAGACACTCTGGTCGTTGTCGCTGGAGTCTCCTCACTCAAGCCTCTCCTGGCGATCGCTGGTCTAGTCCATGCCGAAAAGCCAGGAGAATTTCATCCTCCCCAGGCGGATACAGAGGCCATACAAACGGTCGTCGACGTTACTGCAGCAGCCACAAAGGCGAATTTCATCGGGCCTCTCATTGCTGCCGTGTCTTTTGTAAGTTCTAGGCATGCAGATAGGCTGCCGGTCCACTAATCTTCGTAGATTCCTATACTGATCAAGACATCTCAAGCTCCTTCAATTTTGCACGTATCTTCCCTGGCTGCAGTTATCGCCGCGCCCACTCGAGCGTTGTACGCTTCAACAAAGGCTGCTTCTCTCCTTCTCTACCAGTCACTCGCCATCGAACACCCTGGGATCAGGTTTTCACTGGTTATGCCTTCAACCGTTGAAGGCGACTTTCGCGCCTCAGCTGTCGATGGTGGCTCTGTTCGTGAGAAGGACCCCAATAAAAACGGGCTCAAGCGAGAGGCGGTCGCGCAACGATGTATACAGGCTGTGGATGACAATGAGAAGATGGTGTTTATACCTGGTTATATGAGACTTGCACATCTTCTTTATTGGCTGGTGCCGCGTTTTATAGAAAGGCAGGCAAGAGCAAAATATAATTTCACCCATTGAAGGAAGGCTCTGTGTCTTCCAGACCAGAAACTCCAAACGTAGTGTATCAAATGTATGTTGAGCCCCCGACATTGCAGCATTTTTTTGAAAGGGCATTTTTCACTCGGTCATTGCATTTGCGCTAAATCCGTCTGGAGTGGGTGTCTAAATCTTGAGAAAAATTCTTAAATCAGTCACGTGAAACTAATATTCTTCTTCTAATCTCGCAATGGCAAAGCATCCAAAAAAGAAACAACGACTCGACCCTGCCAAAACCTCAACAAAACCACCTCAAAAACAAAAA
>Ga0153924_1000415_pt1 | contig 27004 bp, 26 predicted proteins | sample TSNJ008MetaG_FD_104709 | JGI IMG/M metagenome (GOLD analysis project Ga0153924, IMG submission 104709) | Attine ant fungus gardens microbial communities from New Jersey, USA - TSNJ008 MetaG | ecosystem: Host-associated > Fungi > Mycelium > Unclassified | place: USA: New Jersey, Wharton State...
CTCGTGCAGATCGACCACGTCGTCGCGCTCGAGAACGCCTGGCGCACCGGCGCGCAGCAGCTCACCCAGGCCCAGCGCGAGGCACTCGCGAACGATCCCGACAACCTGTTCGCCGTCGACGGGCACTCGAACGCGCAGAAGCGTTCCGGCGACGCCGCGACCTGGCTGCCCGCCGACAAGTCCTTCCGCTGCACGTACATCGAGCACCAGGTGGCGGTGAAGACGAAGTACCGGCTGTGGGTCGCGCCGGCCGAGCACGACGCGATGGCGAGGATCCTGCAGGCCTGCTGATCACCGCCGTCGGGCCGCGCGCCCCACCCGGGCGAACCACACCATCGACGCGACGACGAGCACCAGGGCGAGCCGCGCGATCCAGAGGAGCGCCGGGCTCGCCGGTTCGCGGAACGGCACGCCCAGCAGGACGCCGACGGCTTCGAGCAGCCGACCGCCGCGTCCGACGTACCCGTGGGACTCGCTCGGCACCGCGAACGTCACGGCGATGGCGAACCCCACGATCGCCAGGAGCATCGCCGCGAGCGACGCCGCGACACGGTTGCTCCCCGTGCGGCCGATCAGCGTCGCGACCAGCGTGACGACGGGCAGCACGACGAGCATGTCGACCAGCCACGCGAGCAGCAGCCCGATCGCGGACAGGAACGCGAACATCGACGAGAGGAACCACCCGGTGGGGTCGTCGTCACGCACGACCACGACGACGCCGAGCGGGAACGCCAGCACCACCAGCACGAGGTCGAGCAGGAGCAGGTCGAGCGCGGTGCGGCGGCCCTCGCGCGAGGTCTGCTCAGCAGCGCGGACCCGGTTGCGGCTCTCGATCGAGTCGAACGGGTTCCACCGCAGCCCCACGACGAGTCCGGCGATCGCCATCGCGCAGAGCACGCTCGTGATGCCCGTCCCCCAGTCCGGGTCGGGCGTCAGCACCAGGAGCGCGACCTCCCCCACCGCGGCGAGCGCGAACGCCACGCCGATCACGAGCAGCACCGCCTGCCTCCGTGTCCCGTCCCACACGATCCTGCTCAGCAGCGTCCTGTTCCCCACGGCACGGCAGCCTAGCGCCCGCGCGGGCCGTGTTTAGACGACAGGTGTAGCCTAGTTCGGGCCGATGCGGACGCACCGACCTTCACCGTCGAAGACCCCAGGAGGCCTCCCATGACCACTTCCCGCTTCACCGACCGCGTCGTCCTCATCACCGGCGGCGGTTCCGGCCTCGGCCGCGCCACCGCCGTGCGCCTGGCGACCGAGGGTGCCGCACTCTCCCTCGTCGACGTGTCCGCCGAGGGCCTCGAGGCATCGAAGGCCGCCGTCCTCGACGCCGCCCCGGACGCCCAGGTCCTGACCACCGTCGCCGACGTCTCCGACGAGGCCCAGGTCGAGGCGTACGTCACGGCGACCACCGAGCGCTTCGGGCGCGTCGACGGCTTCTTCAACAACGCCGGCATCGAGGGCAAGCAGAACCCGACCGAGTCCTTCACGGCCGCGGAGTTCGACAAGGTGGTGTCGATCAACCTCCGGGGCGTGTTCCTCGGCCTCGAGAAGGTCCTCGCCGTGATGCGCACGCAGGGCAGCGGCATGGTCGTCAACACCGCCAGCGTCGGCGGCATCCGCGGCATCGGCAACCAGTCCGGGTACGCCGCCGCGAAGCACGGTGTAGTCGGTCTGACCCGCAACTCCGCCGTCGAGTACGGCCGGTACGGCATCCGCATCAACGCCATCGCGCCGGGAGCCATCTGGACGCCCATGGTCGAGAACTCGATGAAGCAGCTCGACCCGGAGAACCCGCGCGGGGCCGCCGAGGAGTTCATCCAGGTCAACCCCGCCAAGCGCTACGGCGAGGCTCCCGAGATCGCAGCCGTCGTCGCCTTCCTGCTCTCCGACGACGCGTCCTACGTCAACGCCACGGTCGTCCCGATCGACGGCGGGCAGTCCGCCGCCTACTGAGCCACGCAGCCCGGCGCGCGCCGATCTCGGTGTGCGCTGGGCATCGGCCTGGAGGCACGGCGCACCCCCACCACGCATGGCAGGCTGCGAGCATGGCTGAGCAACTCACGGTCCCACAGGCGTTCGCGCTGCTCCAGGTCGAGTCCGACGGGCGGAAGTCCACCGACGTCCAGACCCTCGACGCCGGGCTCGCCGGCGCCGTCCTCGCCGACCTCGCCCTCCGTGGCGTCGTCTCGCTGCAGGACGGGCTGGTCACCGTCGTGAACGGCGCCGCGACCGGCGACCCGGTGCTCGACGGCGTCGTCGGCACCATCGCGGCGACCGACAAGCCCCGCAAGGCGAAGTGGTGGATCTCCCGGCTCGCCAAGCGCCCGCTGCGCGACGACGTCTTCGCCGGGCTGATCTCGCGGGGCGTCATCACGCTCGAACAGGGGAAGGCGCTCGGCATCTTCCCCACGACCAAGTACCCGGAGCGCGACGGCGGGCCCGAGACGCTCCTGCGCTCGACGATCGCCGACGTCCTCGCACAGCGGTCGGCCCCGACGCCGTTCGCCGCAGCGGTGATCGGACTCCTCGACGCGACGAACACCCTCCGCAAGCACTTCGGCAAGGTCGACCGCGCGCTCGTCAAGGAGATCACCTCGGGCAGTTGGGCGACCCCGGCGGTGAAGGCCGTCCTCGAGGAGATCCAGATGGCCGCGATGATGGCGAGCGTCGCGGCGACGACCGCAGCCACGACCGCAGCCACGACGGCGACGATCTCCTCGAGCTGACGTCGCGCGCCGCGGCGGCAGACGCGGAGAGCCGCCACCCGACGCAGCTCGACGCAGCTCGACGCGATGCGACGGCATCACGAGCTTGCCCCGCCTCGGAACACTGGAAAAAGGGATACCCCTCCAGCGAGCGTTCGGTCAGCACATCACAGAACCCGATCCGCCCGGACAGCACCACCGCGGTGCAGGAGGTCGTGCTCCGCGAAGAGCGCTGACTGACGAGCCGACTGTGCTTGGACGACGCGGGATGTACGGGCTCGCACCGCTTCGTGTAGCGCGACGGGGACGGCGTCACGAGCTGTGACGACGCCGTCTCGGACCGTGATGAGTCCCCGCTCGTACAACGCGTCGCACCCGAGCAGGCACATCAGGACCGCCACGTCGTCGAAGTGCAATCGCTCGTGGTCCGACAGCATCCGGCGGGGCAGGATGTGGGCGGCGACCAGGAAATCAGCCGGAAGCTGCTCACCGCACAGCACGCACGAAGGCTTTCCCGCCGCCGACTGGAGCAGGCGTTGCCGCAGAGCGCGTTGTTCGAGCCGGACGCTGGCTACCGACAAGGCGTCGGTAGCCGCTTCGCCGACGTCATCGACCCCGAGCTGAGTTGAGAGGTCTCCGAGGTCAACGCGATGCGTCGCCCCGATCAATGAGATCACCCGCTCGGCCTCGTCCGCCTCGACTTTCGAGATGTACTTCTGCGCAGGGCGCCCGTCGCTTCCGAACGGACGGTCGACGCCGGCACCGAGCAGCGGACTGAGTGCCCCGAACGGTACTTCCAGTTCCGTCACCAACGGCTCCACTCGAACGAGCCACCCTGAGTCAAGATCGCCCACCCGCACTTTCGGGTACCCCGCCGGTCGGGGTGTCTCCGTCCATGGCGCGCGAACCACGCTCACCGCTCGCAAGAACCCGTCGGCGTAGTGCAGCACGCCGTCCCCGCGGCGCATGTCCTGCAGGAAACGGCGGTCGCGACGCGGCGACAACGAGCCATCCGGTCGTCGGATGTCGCACGACCACAGAGTGCCGCCGGGAATGGCAGTCCGGTAGTTCTTGCTTTGTGACGCCCACCACCATCGACCGTTCATCCTGGACTCCTAGAGGACGTGGTGCGCAATGAGCTTGCCGAGGTACGTGATGTCGAAGCGTCCCTTGAACTCGAACCGGACCTTCCCGAGCCCGCTGAACCACAGTTCGAGTTCGGCGTCGAGGTCGAAGGTGCCGGCCGTCTCGACCGAGAACGCCTGGATCTTGCCGTAGGGGAGCGAGCTGAAGTCGCGCTTCTTGCCAGTGATGCCCTGTACATTCACCGCGATGATGCGCTTGTCGGTGAAGACCACGAAGTCCCGGATGGTCTTGGCAGCCACCAGGACCTGCTCGCCGTCGAGGAGCAATCCTGCGATCTGAGGGACGATCTCGCCGGGGTCGCACTGCGCGAGCTTGAACAGGGAGCCGTTGTTGAAGTCGATCACGCGCAGAGCGTAGCGAGGGACGCGTCCTCGGCGCCGCGTCGACATGCGCCCTTTACAGGGGATTGCTCAAGTTTTGTTCGCCCGTCACACTGGATCGGTTGTCGGGCGAAGAACGAGGGGGCGCCGATGCCGTTGGGCAGTCCGGGACCACGCGACTGGTCTCCTCCGGGGTACTTCTCGGATGCTCCGCCAGCGAGCCCACCGCCCCGTCGACCCCGGTCGCTCACCGCCGTCGCCGAACCTCGGCGAGCCACCCGACCTTGGGCCTGGGCGACGCTCGCGATGCTGCTCGGAGCAGGCAGCATGGTCCTGGCGCTCTTGGAGCCACAGCGTTCCGGCGTGCAGACCGGCTTCATCGCCTCGTCGATCGGGATCAGCGCGATCGTCATCGGCTCTCGCCTCGTGAAGGACCGGTACCGCTTCGGCTCGGTAGCGCGGGCGTTCGGTCGAGGGGGTGCGATCCTCGGCAGCGTCGGCACGGCGCTCATGGCGTACGCCGTCCTCGCGGTGGCACTCTCCGTCGTCGGCGTGAGCCTCCCGGCGCTGTCCCTCCCGATCGAATCGAGAGGCACCGTCATCGGTGGGAATGTGTCGGTGGACGTCTCGGCGCCAGGGAGTACAGCGAGCGCAGGTCGCGCGACGATGGCTCCCGCTGAGGCCGCTTCGCCTGCCCCCGTACTCGCTCCAGCACCAGCACCAGCACCAGCGACCGCGGCCGGTCCGACGTCCTTCGAGGCTGAGCGCTCTGCCGTTGTCCAGAGCGCCGGCACGGTGGCGTACGTCCTCCGGAAGGACTTCGGGACCGGCCCGTTCCCGGAGACGCTCCACGCTGTCCAGGGCACACCCGCGAGGATCGCACTCCCCGACGGGACTGGCTTGGCTCCGCTGCCGGACGGTGCTCGCATCCTCTACTCGACGTCCGAGGATCGGTCGTCTTGGTCGATCACGGTCATCGGTTCCCGCTTCGGTGCGACCGCTACGTACAGCTCGGCGATCGGCACGGTGCAAGGAGGCTGAGACGATCAGGAGAGGTCACGCGGACTCTGCGCGGGGCTCGACGAGCTCGATGAACCGGGACAGCAGGGACAGCCCGGCGATCGACGGCGGCAGGCCCGAGGTGAGCGCAGGCGAGTACACGAGGTACGCCGCCCACTTCGCCCGGGACAGCGCCACGTTCAAGCGGTTCGGCATGAGCAGGAAGTCGAGCCCGCGCGGGATGTCGGCAGCGCTCGACGCCGCCAACGACACGATCGACACCACGGCCTCGCGCCCCTGGAACATGTCGACAGTGCCGACCTGGGTCCCCCGGAGTCCGGCGCGGTCCAGGGCGTCACGGATCACGGCACCCTGGGCGTTGTACGGCGCGACGACGATTACGTCCTCGTCGGTCAGGGTCCGGGTGACGTCGCCGTCCAGCCATCCCCGTCCGACCACGTCCTGTGCGAGCGCCACGACGCGCGCGGCCTCCTCCACCGAGGACGTCGTGTTCCCGGCGTGCACGACCGGAACGGGATGCACGCCCGCGTCGACGTCGTCGAGGTGCCGACCGGACACCATCGAGGCGAGCTGCCCGTCGTAGGACAGGGCCGAGACCGAGGCCGTCAGTGCCGGTTCCATGCGCCGGGTGCGGGCGAGGAAGTAGCCGAACTCGGACGGCAACACATGCGCCCCGTCGGTCAGCCAGCCGAGCGCTGACTGGTCGACGGGTTCGGGGTGCGACCCCTGCGACACCTGGGGCAACTGCTGCGGATCGCCGAGCAGGAGCAGGCGGGTCGCGGCGACCGAGGAGGCGATCGTCGGCGCGAGCGAGAACTGTCCGGCCTCGTCGACGACGAGCAGGTCGAGGGAACCACGGGCGATCGTGGCCTCGTTCGCGAACGTCCACGCGGTGCCGCCCACGACGCCGCCGGTGCCCGAGGCCTCGCACGAGGACAGGAATGCGGCGATCGCGGCGCCGTTCTTCACGGGCGTCCACGCAGCGGCTTCGACGTCCTCCGGGTCGGCACCGGCGCGCGGCACCTTCACGACGCGGTTCTCCGGCACGCCCGCCCGCACCACCGAGGCCAGGAAGTTCTCCGAGGTGGCGTGCGACTGCCCGACGACGCCGACGCGCCAGCCGTACTCGCGGACGAGCCGCGCGACGACGTTCGACCCGACGTAGGTCTTGCCGGTGCCGGGAGGGCCCTGGATCGCCAGGTACGACCGGTCGAGGCCGAGCAAGGTCGCGACCACGGCGGAGACGGTGTCGTCGCCCTGCACGGGCACGATCGGACCGCGCGGCGGAACCCGGCGGAGCAGGTCGAAGGCCGGGTCGGGCAGCATCGACGGCAGCGCGTCGAGCACCGCCTGCCCCCACTCGGCGATCGCTTCAGGCTGGGGCTTCGCGCGGGGCGGCGCTGCCGGTGCGAGGGCGACCGGGAGGTCTCCGTGCGGCGATCCGCCGACCGGCAGGTTCTCCTTCACGAGGACCTCGACGGCATCGCCGTCGTCGCTGACGTCCACGATGACCGCGCGGGACGACGCGCCCTTCGAACCAGGGCCCGGAGAGACGACCGATGGCGGGAGCGGGTCGTCGTAGACGAGGTGGGGCGTGCCTCCAGGCCGGAGCCGCGAACCGGGCGCGAGCGTCCCCGACAACCGGATCTCACGCGACTGCGACCGGGCACGCGGCAGCGTGTCCCAGTCGCGCTCGACGGAGGCGCGCTCGACGACGAGGACGTCGCGGGTGTCCGCCCACTCGTCCACGGGGTTCCGGAGGCGGTCGAAGTGGTCCTGCCAGAACGTCTTCGCCTCGCGACGGTGGTAGTCGATCGCGGCCGCGGCGAGCGCCAGGGCGGTCTGGTCGGGGGTGCGGTCGAGGGCGTCGACGTCCTCGAGTTCGGCGGCGAGCGCGAGGTACACCGGGTTCGGCTCGCGGTCGACCGGGATCGGCGGGAGGAGTTCGTCTTCCTCCCGTGGGTCGGCCGGCGAATCGGCGCGCAGGGACAGGAGCCAGTCTCGCAGCCGGAGCGTCGAGCGGCAGTCGTAGGCGTTGTAGTCGGCGACCTCGTCGAGCATGTGCTGGCCGCGGGTCGCGTCGCCCGTGCGGATCTCGGTGATCGCGTCGACGTAGGCGGTGATGCTGTCGGCGGCGTTCGTGACGTCGCTGAGCCGGAGGTCCTCGCCCATGTACAGCGGCTCGAGCTTCTTGATCGAGTAGCTGCGGCTGCCGACCACGAGCGCCTTCCGCACCACCGGGTACAGGTCGACGAGGACGCCCGCGCGCAGGAGGTCGTCGACGGCCTCTTCGCCGACGCCGTGCCGGGCGGCGAGGGACAGCAGGTGCGTCCGCTCGTACGCCGCGTAGTGGTAGACGTGCATGCCGGGGTACTGCTCGCGCCGCTGCTGCACCCAGGCGAGGAAGTCGACGAGTGCCTGTCGCTCGTCGCGCAGCGTGTGCGCCCAGAACGCCGTGAACTCGGCTTGGTCGTCCACCAGCCCGAACAGGTAGTCGATGCCCCAGTGCACGCCGTCCTCGGTGTACAGCGGGTCGCCCTCGAAGTCGAAGAACACGTCGCCCGGGTCCGGCGCGGGGATCGCGTCGAGGGCTCGCGGGCCCAGGACTTCGAACAGCGGCTTGCGTCCGCCGGTGTGCTGGCTGTCGACCTGGAGGCGCGCCTGACGCACCAGCCGCTCTCGCGTCGTGTTCGCCATGCCTGGCACGGCCGTGGTCCGGTCCGCCAGGTCGTCGATCGTCCGCACTCCCTGCCGGATCAGCTTCGTCCGCTGGTCGAGCCGCATGCCCGCGACGAGGATCAGGTCGCGGTGCTGTTCGACCTGCGTGCTGCACACGTCGCACCGGCCGCACGACGAGTACCGCGGGTCGCCCCACTGCAGTGGTTCGTCCGCCTCGAGCCGCTCGGCGATCACACGCTTGAGCTCTGCGCGCTGCGTCCGGTACACCGGGGCGATGTCGGCGAGGTCGTGCGTGGTGGTGGTCCGGTCGCCGAGCACCAGGTGGACCTGCTCGCCGGTGGGGATGCCGTGCGCCTGCATCTGCTCGGCGTAGGCGGCGAGCTGCAGGAGGGCGCTGATCTTGGCGTGCCGGGCGAGCTTGGTGTCGTAGACCTCGTACTCGCCGTGGTCGTTGCGGATGATGAAGTCCGCGAAGCCGATGAAGCCCGCGTCGTCCGCGGTCGGAGGTGCGTGGAAGGTCGGCTGGTACAGGACGTCGGCGCCGTTGCGCATGGCTGCTAGGGCCGCCGCTGCCGCCGCGGGGTACTCGGGCGGGGCTGGGCGCTCGAACTCCACGACGTCCCGCGTCTCCTTGAGGATCGCGAGGTAGTCGAGCTCGTGCTGGTCCCCCAGCCGGGCGGTGCGCTCGAGCATGTCGTCGTGCGTCTCGGGCAGGGCTTCGCCGCGGCCGAGCTTGGCGTCCATCCGCCGCAGGAACGCCCACTCGCACGAGGCCCACGTGGACAGGTCGCTCGGGCTGAGCAAGACGTGCCCGTCGGTGCCGATCTGCATACACTCCCCCGTCTCGTCCGGTGCCCTGCGAGCCTAGGGGCGGCCGCCGACAGCCACGAAGCGTGGACCGTCGTAGCCGTCGCGGGAGACGTGCGCCGTGAAGTCGGCGAGCGTTCGGACCCAGTGCCCGCGTTCGCCGTAGAGCGCCTGGTAGACGACGACCGGCTCCTCGGTCTCGACGTCCCGCGCGACGAGGAGCACCTCGTAGTCGTTCCCCTTGAAGTGGCGGTACCGGCCGGGCGTCACGTCGTCGCTCATGCCCCGATGCTAAGGCCGCACCTCAGGCGCTCGGTACGCTCGGCACCATGAGCGAGCAGACCGAGCAGGCACGGACCGAACGTGGCCTCGACCGCCTCGTGAACTTCTCCGACGCAACCGTGGCGATCGCGATCACGCTCCTCATCCTCCCGCTCGTCGACATCGCCGGGGAGCTCACGGGCGGCGAGAGCGCGGGCGACCTGCTCGGTGACCACTGGCCGGCGCTCCTGGAGTTCGTCATCACCTTCTGGGTGATCTCCCGCTTCTGGATGTTGCACCACCAGGTGTTCGAGCACGTCCGCTCCTACACCCAGCGGATCGTGCGTCTGAACTTCCTGTGGCTGCTCAGCATCGTGTTCCTGCCGTTCGCCGCCAACCTGCTCAACACCAGCGCGAGTGGGGACCGGGTGTCGCACGGGTTGTACCTCGGAAGCATGGTCGTCACGAGCCTGACGCTCACCGTCATCGAGTGGGAACTCCGACGCTCCCCGGAACTCCTGTCGTCCCCGCTCGGTGACAGCTGGAAGGGCCCGACCGCTGCCGGCCTGCTCGCCCTGGCCCTCGTGCTCGCGATGATCTTCCCGTCGATCGGGCTGTTCTGGGTGCTGCTCCTGCTGCTGCAGACCCCGATCGCGGCGATCGTCCGACGCCGCCGCTGACCCGTCACAGTCGGTCATGTCGGTGACCCGGGCGCCGCGAGGACGTACCGTCTCGGCATGACCGTCATCGCGGCCGTCGCCGTCCTCGTGGGAGTCCTCGCACTCGCCACGGTCCTCGGCGTGGTGCTGCGCGCGCGGACCGGACGCGCACGAAGCGGCCGCACGGACACGCACCCCACCGCGGACCTCGCCCCTGCCGACGCCTTCGGCACCGCCGCCACCCTCGTGCAGTTCTCCACGCCGACGTGCGCCCGCTGCCCGGCCACCCGCCGTCAGCTCGACGCCGTCGCCGACACCACCCCCGGTGTCGCGCGCATCGAGATCGACCTCGCCGAACGCCCCGAGCTCGCCCGTCGCTTCGACGTCATGCAGACCCCGACGGTCCTGCTGCTCGACGCGAACCGCGCCGTCCGCACCCGCTTCGGAGGACCACCCCGTCCCGCCGAACTCTCCGCAGCCCTCGACACCGTCCTGACCCCAGGCACAGAGGAGTCCCGATGACCACGCCCACGACACCCGCCAACGGCATCGACCCACGCTCCCCACGCTTCGGCGCGGCCATCACGACCGTCCTGCTCGCCGCGACGATCGTCCTCACCCTGGTCCCCGCGACGTGGGCGGCCGGCATCGTCCTGCTCGCCGTGATCGTCGTGCTCTTCGCCATCGGCGGCATCGCCGGCATCCGACGCCACCCCTACGGCGCGCTCTTCCGCCGGTTCGTCCGCCCGCGGCTCGCCCCGCCCGCCGAACTCGAGGCTCCCGAACCCCCGACGTTCGCCCAGCAGGTGGGTCTGGTGATCACGGCACTGGCGCTCGTCCTCGCCCTGGTCGGCGTTCCGTACGCCGCCCCCGCCGGCGCGGCGATCGCGCTGGTCGCCGCCTTCCTCAACGCCGTCTTCGACGTCTGCATCGGCTGCCTGCTCTACGTGTGGCTGGTCCGGGCGGGCGTCTTCCGGCAGCGCACCACGGCCTGACCCGGACTGGAGGCGCGGCTCGCCTCCGCCTCGCCGCTCACGTCACCGACGGCGGAGGCTCCCCCCAATGGCAGCCTCCGACGCCGGCGTCGGGTCACGCGGTCAGCGCCTGCTCACTGAGCGTGACGAGGTCGTCCGCGCGCAGGTTCGGCCAGCCGTGCAACAGCTCGCGCCAGTCCGCCGGCAGCGCTGAGGCCCCGTAGAGCGCTCCGGCCAGGCCTCCAGCGATCGCCGCGACCGTGTCGGTGTCGTTGCCCGTGCGGACGGCTCGGACGAGGGCGTCCTCGAGCGAGGTGCTGTGCTTGACCGCGGCGTAGGCGGCCTGCATCGCGGAGACGACCCACCCGTTCGAGTCCGTGAAGTCCACCGGCTCGGAGTGCTCCGCCGTGACGAGCCGGTCCACCCACAGCCGACGCCGGTCGAGGTCGAGCAGGTCGAGGCCGCGGAGCAGGTCGAGCTCGCCGGTCAGCACCGCGTGCCGGATCGCCACGCACCAGAGCACGCACGCGTCCCCAGCATCCGCCTCGAAGTGCGTCAGGTCACTGATCGCCCGCGCCGCTGAGGCGAGCCGCTCCTCTTCTACGAGGTCCCCGCGCAGGTACGCGAGGACCAGCGGGGCGGTCCGCATGAGCGACCCGTTGCCGGCGGAGCGGCCCTTGAACTCGTGTTCCTGCCGGGCCGCAGCGCGTGCGTGGGAGGCAACCCGTGCCTCCAGGCCGGTGAGGACGTTGCGTGTCTGGATGCCGACGTCGGGCGCGTTGACCGACCACGCTGCCCAGGCGGCCACGAGGCCGTCGAGCGCCTCCTCGGAGGCGGGGTCGCCGCCGCGCGCGACCGTGCGGAGGATCGGGACAGCCATGCTCGTGTCGTCCGTCCACTCCCCCGGTGCCCAGCCGAACGAGCCGCCGCCGGCCATCCGGATCGGGGTGGGTGCGGGGACGGCGGGGCGGAACTCGTAGCCGGCGCCGAGGGCGTCTCCGGTGGCGGAGCCGAGGACGGCACCGATGGCCCGGTCGACCCGGACGGTGGTCTGCGTGGTCATGTGGCCTCCGATGCAGGTTTACGCGGAATTGCGTAAAACCGAGTCTGCACGCTTCGCTCGGTTTGCGCAAGTGTGCGTAAACTCGTGTCATGACGAACGAGTACCGCGACGCCGACGGCAAGCGCCTGACGGACTACCCACGCCCGTCGGTGGCCGTGGACACCGCGGTCCTCACCGTCCCTGCGGGCGGACCGCTGTCGGTGGTGCAGGTGCTCGACGCGATCGACGGAGATTGGCGGCTGCCCGGGACGTTCGTGCACGAAGGCGAGCGGCTGGCCTCGGCCGTCCTGCGATCGCTCTCCACGAAAGCCGGCGTGACAGGGCTCGCGCCGGAGCAGTTGCACGTGTTCGACGATCCCTCGCGAGACGACCGGGGGTGGGTGCTGTCGGTCGCGCACGTCGACGTGGTGCCTGCGGCGGCGCTGGTGCTCGAAGAGAATCGCGCGCGGATCGTGCCGGTTGCCGAGACTCGGGGCATGGTGCACGGGCACGATGACATCGTCGCATTCGCGGTCGATCGACTCCGTGCCGCGTACGCGAGTGCGCCGGATCCGCACCGACTGCTGGCTGAGCCGTTCACGATGACAGCGCTGCGGCGGGTGCACGAAGCCGTCCGTGGTGAGGCGCTCCTGCCGGACTCGTTCCGGAGGGCGATGCTGCCGATGCTGACGGCGACCGAGGCGAAGCGGGTCGAGGGGCCGGGCAAGCCGGCGACGCGGTACCGGCGGGGCTGATCAGTTCCCCGCTGCTCGCGGGATGATGCAATCGCTCTCCACGAGCAGCTCGTTGGACTTCGCCCGGTACTCGATCTTGGAGAGCGTGTCGGCCGGCCGGAGCGACGGATCCCCGTCCCCCTGGTACGTGTAGGCGTGGTCGGCGCCGCGGCTCGCCTCGTCCCGATCGTCGAAGTGGTCCGAGAGCGCCTCGGTCGTCGCGTCGCGGTCCAGGGAGTCGGGCAGCGCGATCATCGCCGTGTAGGTCGTGCAGGCGTTGCCGCCCTCGGTCTTCCCGGCGGTGAAGTCACGTCGGACGTCGACGGCGTCACGACGGAGGTGCAGCACACCGAGCGCCTCGGTGATCTCGGGGTCCATGCGGTCCGCGGCCTGGTGCGCGTCGGCCGGGTCCGCGGGGTCCAGTTCGTCGAGCTCGTCCTGTGCGAGCGTCGCGCGGTACGCCCGGTCGTCGGCGGGTGCCTGCCGGATGACACCGACGGCAGGCAGGACGACGCAGATCCCCGCAACACCGACGCACAGGGCGGCGACGACCGTGAGGACCCCTGCCGGTCGGCCGTCCCGGCGACGACGCACCGCGACGATCCCGATGGCGAGGAGGACGAGCGGGACGCCGAGGCCGATCACGAGCGCCGCGATCTGGGAGCCCAGGTAGTCGCCGCTGCCGTGGTTGAACGTGCGCCAGCTGATCGAGATCAGCGTGATGACCTGGAGGCCGAGTGCGAACACCGTCGCGATCGGGGCCACGACGGCGAGCACCACCAGCAGTCCTCGGCCGATCCCCTCTGGCCTCGACGAATCGTCGTCCCCCACCGAGCCCTCCCCTGTCGTCAGGTCCAGGGTGCCACACCGGGGTTACGGTGCCCTCGACAGCGCTCCCGCCGCGCATCGAGTGAGCAGAAAACGTCGAGTCCACCGCAGCGACTCGACGTTTTCTGCTCACTGAACGCACGAGCGCCGCCGCCCAACCGACGTAACACACAATTTACTTTCACGCCTAGCGCCCACGTTTGCAAGGCGCTTTCATGGAGCGCATGACGATCACCGATCGCACCGACCGCGCCGACGCGTTCGCCCTCGTCCGCACCCAGTCCCGCACGATGCCGACGAGCATGCGCGCCATCGCCGACGCCGTCCTCGACGAGCCCGCGACCGCCGCGACGACCAGTGCCGCCGAGCTCGCCGAACGCGCCGGGGTCTCGCCCGCCACCGTCTCACGCTTCGCACAGCACCTCGGCTTCGCGAACTTCGCCGCACTCCAGCGCAGCATGACCCGGGCCGTCGAGCGGGGCATCCACGAGCGAGCGGACACCGAGATCCACGCCGGCGTCAGCGTCGACGACGACGTGGCCACTGTGATCGCGAAGGTCACCGAGGACGTCCGCGCGGTGATGAGCGACACCCGTGCGACCCTCGACCCGCATGCCCTCGAGGCCGCAGCCATCCGCATCAGCGAAACCCGTCGGGTCGTCCTCTACGGCGTCGGCGCGAGCGGCATCGTCGCGCGGGACCTGCACCTCAAGCTCGAGCGCATCGGCATCGCGAGCTCGATCGCCGACGACCCGCACAACGCCCTGACCCTCGCGAGCGTCCTCGGCCCACAGGACGTCCTCGTCATCACGAGCCACTCCGGCACAACGACCGAGGCCCTCGAGGTCGCAGCGCTCGCCCACGAGAACAGCGCCACCGTCGTCGCGATCACCGGCCACGCCACCTCGCCACTCATCGACCACACCGACCACCTCCTGCTCGGTGTCGCCGGCGCCGAGAGCGACCTCCGCCCCGCCGCGATGGGCAGTCGGATGAGCCAGCTCGCCATCGTCGACGCCCTGTTCATCGTCGTCGCACAGCGCACCGACGACCGATCCCGTCCGCTCCTCGCACGCAGCCGCCACGCGGTCCGCACGCACCACCGTTCCTGAATCGAGCACCATGCCCCACCACGACGACCTGCGTGCCGAACTCCGGCACCTCGCCACCGAGGCCACCGACTCCACCCTCGACGACATCGACCTCGTGCCCACCCTCGAAGCTGCCCAACGCATGAACGCGCTCGACCGCAGCGTGCCTGCGGCACTCGAGCCGTGCCTCCCGGCCATCGCCCTGGCGGCAGACTCGATCGCCGCAGCGTTCAGTCGAGGCGGCCGCCTCGTCTACGTCGGCGCCGGCACGCCGGGCCGGCTCGGCGTCCTCGACGCCAGCGAGTGCCCGCCCACCTTCGGCACCGACCCCTCACAGGTGGTCGGCCTGATCGCCGGCGGCCAGGTCGCGCTCACCACCGCGGTCGAGGGCGCGGAAGACGACGAGGAAGCCGCCGTCCGCGACCTCGACGCGCTCGGCCTGACGGCCGACGACGTGGTCGTCGGGATCAGTGCGTCCGGCAGGACGCCGTACGTGATCGCAGCCATCCTGGAGGCGCGGCGCAGGTCCGCCCTGTCGGTCTCCGTCGCGTGCAACGCCGACTCGGCCGCGGGGCGGGAGGCGGACATCGCCATCGACGTCGTCGTCGGTCCCGAGTTCATCGCCGGGTCGACCCGCCTGAAGGCGGGGACCGCGCAGAAGCTCGTGCTCAACATGCTCACCACGCTGGCGATGGTGCGCAGCAACAAGACGTACGGCAACCGCATGGTCGACGTGCGGGCGACGAACGCGAAGCTCGTGGCCCGGGCGTTCTCGCTCGTGCAGGACGTGACAGGGGCATATGACGAGGTCGTCTCGTCGGCGTTGGACGACGCCGGCGGCGAGGTGAAGACGGCCATCGCGGTGATCCTGACCGGGTCGTCGGCGTCCGTCGTCCGTTCACGACTCGTTGCTGCTGGCGGTTCCTTGCGCGCCGTCCTTTCCTGATCTCTTCCGTTCGTCCTTCCTTTCCCCCGAGGAGCACCATCAATGACCGATGCACAGCAACTCGCACAACAGATCCTCGACACCGTCGGTGGGTCCTCGAACATCGCCGACGTCGAGAACTGCATGACCCGGTTGCGGGTCGAGGTGGCGTCTCCTTCCTCTGTTGATCTGCCCGCTCTCCAGGCCACCGAGGGCGTCATGGCCGCGATCGCCGCCGGGTCCAACCTGCAGATCGTGCTCGGGCCGGGGTTGGTGGACCGGGTGGCTGACTCGTTGGAGGGGCTGCGGGCCGGGCCCGCTGGTGCGTCTGTGTCACCTGAGGAGCTCGCCGCTCGCGGCGCCGCGATCAAGGCGTCCGCCCGTTCCCGCTCCGACGGCCGGACCATGCGCGCCATCCGTCGCATCTCGGCGATCTTCATCCCGCTCATCCCCGCGCTGATCGCCTGCGGGCTCATTGCCGGGATCAACGGCATCCTGACGAACCTCGGATGGCTGCCGGGCGTCACGCCGTTCCTCGCCGTGCTGTCGAGCGGCTTCCTGTCGCTGCTCGCCGTGTTCGTCGGGATGAACGCGGCGAAGGAGTTCGGCGGCACGCCCATCCTCGGCGGAGCGGTCGGCGGCATCATCGTCGCCGCCGGTGTCGCGAACGTGACCGTGTTCGGCGAGACCCTGGCGCCCGGGCAGGGCGGTGTGCTCGGAGCACTGGCGGGCGGCATCCTCGCGGCATACGTCGAGCGGTTCATGCGGCGGGTCACGACGGACGTCATCGCGCTCATCGTCGTCCCGACCGTCACCGTGCTCGTCGCCGGGTCCGTGACGCTCGGCATCCTGATGTCCGTCGCCGGAGTCGTCTCCGTCGCGATCGGCACCGCGGCCACCTGGCTTCTCGCCAACGGTGGGGCGTTCGCCGGGTTCATCCTCGGTGGGTTCTTCCTGCCGCTTGTCATGACAGGTATGCACCAGGGACTCATCCCGATCCACGCGACGCTCATCGAACAGACCGGGTGGACCGTGCTGCTGCCCGTCCTCGCGATGGGTGGTGCCGGGCAGATCGGTGCGTGCATCGCGCTGTGGGTGCGGTTCCGGTCGAACGCGTCGCTCGTGCGGACGATCCGCGGTGCGCTGCCGGCTGGGCTCCTCGGTGTCGGTGAGCCGCTGATCTACGGTGTGACGCTCCCCCTCGGGCGGCCGTTCATCACCGCGTGCATCGGTGGGGCGTTCGGTGGCGGGGTCGTCGGGCTGTTCGACCAGCTCGGGCACTCCGTCGGCGCGATCGCGATCGGCGCCTCGGACTTGTCGCTCATCCCGCTGCTGAACGGCTCGGCTGGCTACGGCTGGGCGCTGCTCGGCTACGGGTCCGGCTTGATCGTGGCGTACGTCGTCGGGTTCGTGGCAACGCTCCTGTTCGGGGTCTCCGCGTCGGTCAAGGCCGACCTCGAGGCGCAGTCGGCTGCTCCGGCCGGGGATCCGGTCGCTCCGGAAGCACCAATCGCGACGGGTCCCGCTGCTGCGTCCGCTGCTGACTCCGTCGGGGCTGCGCGCTGATGCGGTTGGGCGCGAGCGCGTACCTGGGGCACGCTCCGCTGGCGGGTCCGACGTTCTCGGCCGCGGCGGAGGCAGGTGCGACGCTCGCGTTCACCTCCCTGCACATCCCGGAGGACTCGCCCGCGGGCGCCCGAGCGGCGGCGACCGCGATCGTGTCGGCGGCCACGGATTCCAGACTCTCGGTCGTCGCCGACGTCTCCCCCAACACCGCTCGGCTGCTCGGCGATTCGCCGTGGGACTTCCTGCGGTCGATCGGCGTGGCACGGGCCCGGATCGACTTCGGATTCTCGGTCGCTGAGATCCGATCGATCGCTGCCGTCCTGCCGATCGCGCTGAACGCGAGCACGCTGCAGGCTGCCGACCTCGCGCCGTTCTGCGACCTCGACGTCGAGTTGATCCACAACTTTTACCCGCGGGAGTGGACCGGGCTCGCGCTGGCATCCGTCGCCTCGTCCGTCGCGGTGTCCCGTTCGTTCGGGTGGCGGGTCGGGGCGTTCATAGCGGGCGACTCTGTCCGACGGGGGCCGCTCGGCGAGGGGCTGCCGACCGTCGAGGACCATCGGACGATTCCGCCGTTGTTCCAGGTGCTGGCTCTCGTCGACGCCGGTGTGGACGACGTGTACGTCGGGGATCCGGCGCTGACCGATCGCTCGTGGGCACGGCTGGGTTCGTTCGTCAGGGATGACGTCGTCGTGCTCGACGGCGTTACGGCGCCGGGCGTGCACCCGGCGGTGGTCGAGACGCTGGCGATCTCTGATCGGAACCGGCCCGACGCTGCCGAAGCGATGATACGGCTGGAGCACTCGCGGGAGCGGTTCGCTGGGCTACCGCTGCCTGAGGGCGGCGGGCAGCCGAGGCCGGCGGGCTCGGTCACCGTTCAGTTGCCGGCGGCGGGGAGGTACTGCGGCGAGGTCGCGATCACGCTCCGAGACCTGCCCGCCGACGACCGCGTGACAGTCGTTGGGCGGTTGTCAGCGCAGGTCCCCGAGTTCCGCGCGCGCTCCTTCACAACGCTGCTTCACTGACTCCCCATCCACCAAGTGCACTCTGTCGCGCCATGCGGCCGCTGGTTCGAGAACGATCGTCGAGATGGAACTCTGGGAAGCCGACGACGCTCGCCGACGGCACATGGCGCGGTTCAGCCGCCGGAACACCGCACCCGAGCTCGCCCTCAGGCGTGAGCTCCACCGACGTGGCCGGCGGTTCTTCGTGGACAGACGGGTCAGCGAGGGCTGCCGTGTCCGGCCGGATCTCGTCTTCCCTCGCGCACGCATTGCGGTGTTCGTCGATGGGTGTTTCTGGCACTACTGCGAGGAGCACGCCAACCTTCCGAAGGCGAACGCCGAGCTCTGGCGCCAGAAGCTGCTCGCCAACCGACGGAGGGATGCCGCGAACTCCGCTGTGCTCCGCTCGGAGGGCTGGCGTGTGGTCAGGGTGTGGGAGCACGACGACCCACGTGAGGCCGGGGACTCAATCGAAGTCGAACTCGCCCGATGGAGGTCGATCGTCGGCCGCTGAACGGGTAGAACTGCCTTGTGAACACCATAGAAGTGGTCGCGGCCGTGGCGATTCGCGGGGACGGCACGATCCTTGCGTGCAGACGCGCCGCCGGGCGAGCATCCGCCGGCCTCTGGGAGTTCCCTGGCGGAAAGGTCGAGCACGGCGAATCAGCGAGCGATGCCCTCGAGCGGGAGATTCGTGAAGAGCTCGGAGTCGAAGGGGTGGTCGGCGACCTGATCACGCGCGATGTGACGCTGGTCGGAGACGTCATGATCGACCTCGCGTGTTACCGGATGTCGTTCACGACTGCAGAGCCAAGCGGAAGCACGGACCATGACGCGTTGCGGTGGGTGACCCCCGCTGACCTCTTGACGCTCAACTGGGCGCCTCCCGATCTTCCCGTCGTGAGTCTGTTGCGCGGCGATCAGCCGAGACCGTAACGCCGGGCGGCGGCTTTCTGCCACCTACGGTGGTACGCGAAGTACCGCTCCGTCGAGGAACTCCACGCGCCACAGGTTCGCCCAACGATGGCCTCGACAGCGAGTTCGAGGTCGACGGTCATCGGTGTTCTGCGGGGCCCCTTCTCGATCGTCCCGTCGCGCGCCACGGTCACGTACCCGAGCTCGAACATCGAATCGCAGCCCAAGGAACACGCGGCCATCACGATGTCCTCACGGCTCCGCTCCGCGTTCGTCGTGTCCGCTCGGCGTTTGATGTGCGCGGTCACGAGCAAGGAGACCGGGAGGTCACGCGCACACAGCGCGCAGGTGGCAAGAAGCTCGCTACCGAACAGGCGCCGCCTCAGACGAGTCTGCTCACCGCGGACGTTGACGACGACCTGCCTGTCTCCCCGGTAGTCGAAGCCCGTCGACGCCTCGATGTCAATCGGCCAAGACGGCACCTGCGCGGCGTCGACGCGCAGTCCCACCTCGTCCAACAACCAATCAGCGAGATCTCCGCTCACCTCGGACAGGTAGACCTGTTTGACCGCGCCGTTCTTCGAGAACGGCCAGCTCGTGTCGTCCCGATCAGTCCGGAGCTCCATGGGGATGTCCGCGAGCGCTATCGGGATCTCGAGGGCCTGGAGGTCGACGCGGAGGAGACGTCCATCGGCCGACCAGGTCCGCGTCGCAATGTCGAACGGCGGGGGCCCGTCGAAGGCCGGCGCCAGGACACGACTCCACCCCCGAAGTGCGTTGCGCGAGTAGTGCATCACGACGTCGTCCGGTCTCGCTTCGAGCATGCGGTCCCAGTGCGCTCGAGGCGTGCCGACGTCCTGTCCAGAGCGGGGTCGGGATAGTTTCGGTGCCCACAGGACTCCTGCACGCCGTTCTTCCTCGAAGGTCTGTCCCTGGTTGACCCAAAAGACCCGCACGGTTTCCCCGATCGCCCGTTGTGCTAACGCACGTGAGGCTAACGGGATCAAGGGGAAAGAGCCAGTCAGGGCTCAGCCCGATCTCAACAGCAGCGGTCCTCAGTCGTCCGATCGGAACGGGAGGGTTCGAGCGAGGTGATCCCGAAGGGGTGGGTCGACGACGTACACGTACGTTCCTCGGATACCACGGGTCAGCAGAACCGAGTAGACGTTTGCGACGTACCGCAGGATGTCGTCATCCGTGAGGACGACGCCGAGCTTCGGCAGGTTCTGTTTTCCCTTCTTGTCGTGGTAGTCCGCCCTGCTGAACACGATCTTCCCCGAGGTCGGGTCGAGCTTGATGTCCGGGCCGATGATGACCCCCGCATAGTTCAGGTCGTAACCCTGCACTGTGTGGATCGAACCGACTTGGTCAACCGCGCCTGTCGAGGTGATCCAGTCCTTGTCCGTCCGATTCCACTGGAGCTCAACGCCATCGAGTGCGATGTCGACCGCGTCGCGGTCCTTCTTGCGCTTCCACTCCCACGCGAATCCCGCCACGAGGCGCGAGAGGCCGAAACGGCGGTCCATCTTCCTGATGGCGGCATGCATCTCACCGAGGTCAGCGAACAGGCGGAGATCGTAGTCACCCAAGTCCGGGGGCGAAGGCCTCTCACCACGGAGCACCGACCGCACGAACCCGACGTAGTCCGATCCAGCGGCAACTCGCATCTGGGTCATGAGGGGATGGAACCGGTCGGTTTCGCGGGCGTCACGGACAAGGGAACGCTGGGATCGGGCCGAGAGGTCCGCGGGTCGGACGCTCTGTTCAGGGTCGAGGAGCAGCACGCGATGGGTGCTCTGCGCAACGATCCAGTCGAGCTGCGTGTGACGTGGATCGTCGTCACCGAACAACTTCCGGTTGATCTCGGTGAAGTCACGGTTCTGAACGCCGGAGGACTGGTTGGAACGTCGGCCGAGGCGATGAGCCTCATCCACGACGAGCAGGTCCCATCGCGCGTCGGACTTCCCGACGTCGAAGGGTGAGAGCACCATCTCCGGGGCGAGACCGGGAGTGCTCTGGAAGACCCGTTGAAGCGAGCGGCGCAGCGCCTGTTGCGGCACGACCAACCCGATGCGGAAGCCCTTCCCGAGGATCGACTGGTACTCGATCGAGAGGAACGTCGCGAAAAGGGACTCGCGCTCACCGTCGAAGTCCGTTCCGTCGATGATGTCTCTGAGCAGCTTGATGAGGTACACCCCGAGGACAGTCTTGCCCGTACCCGGCTCGCCGCGGACAACCACGGTCTCACTCACCATGTTCTCCACGTCGTGGAAGAGGTCCTCCACCACACGCAGTACAACTCGAGTTTGATCTCCGTTGAGCGCTTTGAACGGAGAGAGTTTGAAGATCTCACTGTTCTCGAGGTCCACGAGCGATTGCTCGAAGAGCCCGTCCTTCCGGAGCTGCGCAAAGATTTCTTTGAAGCGTTCTTGGTATGAATCCCGCGCGTAGTACTGGGCGCCCACAATTCCGGCGTTGCTGTTGAGCAACTGGTACTTCTGATCCGCGTTCAACCAAGCAATCAGTTGAGATTCGAGATCGAGGCAGACGGACTTGTTGAAGGTCTTGTCGATGATGAGGCGCACGCGCCGGAGCAGGTCACCACGGGCACGGAGGTGCTGCCTCATGCGCCCGCTGGCGTTCAGCGTTTCGCCAACGTACGCCAGACCGGCCTGCTCGTCGTCGATCACGTAGACCACTGGCCAGTTCACCGTTCGAGGCTCGACCTCGGCGAACGTGCCGAGCGAAGCGGCAGTGAAGTCGAGGACGGCGATCTCAGAGGCGGTCATACTTCACGCTGGAGCCTCGGGCTTGCTCAACCGGGTACTTCCTTCTGGTGACCTTGAGCTTCTCGCGGACGATCTCTGTCGGTTCCAGCCCCAGGCGATCCGCGAGCAGATGGCAGTACGTCAGAACGTCAGCGAGTTCGTCTCTGACTCGACCGGCGTCTGCGTCACTCGACCACTGGTAGCACTCGAGGAGCTCTGCAGCTTCGATCGCGATGCTCTTCGCCAAGTTCTCCGGCGAGTGGAACTGTGTCCACTCGCGCTCCGCGACGAAACGCCGAAGTTCGTCTCGTAGCCGCTCATCCGCCATGCCGGCACGCTAGCAGTCAGATCGATCCGCAATGCTTGCAACACGAGGACCGCTCTCGAAGGAGCACGCGTCACGCTGGCGACATCGGTCGACCGGACTGGGCGCCGACGAACGACTTTGTCCGACGATCACCATCGAGTAATCCAGTGCAATGGCCGTTGACATGATCGAGGGTACGTCACGGCGAACTCACCCCTACCGGATAACTCATTGCCACCCCACCGGTCGAACGGCAGCCAGCTCGGCTTCCCCCCAGGGACCGCGTAATGCGGACTGCACCTGCCTTCCGACAAGGAGCAACAGGTCGGCGTCGGTCCACCCGCCGACTCCGGGCGGAGTTTGGACGCGCGGTCCGGCGGATTTGTGGTCGTCAGTCTCACTGGTCGGGTATCCGTCCAGGTGTCTCGCAGCAACTGTGTTCGGTCTAATCGCGGATGCGAGTGGTCAACTCATGTCGTAGCAGACCCCTTCGCTCTCCGCGCCCGACCAAGGGGAGCGAGCAGAGCTGGTCGCGGCCGAGCGGCTCTTGCCCGCCATGAGGGAAGCGTGGGTGATTACATCACCACCTCTGCGCTGAGCGGGGCGCCCGATGCCGTGCGCACCCTTCCCACCAGCGCGCCGATGGGGTGAACTAGACCGCGTGAGGCTCACTGCTGATGTGGACATACCCGAATCCCTGCTGGAAGCAGCCACGAACGGAGATCTCGTACTCTTCGTCGGGGCAGGAGCCTCCTACAACGCACCATCGAGCCTGCCACTGTTCTCGGGACTGGCATCGCGGATAGGGCAACTACATGACGAGCCCTACCACGACGACGATCCCGCAGATGCTTATCTAGGTCGACTAGAAGATCTACATCCCTCAGTAAGGGAGCAGGTGCGACGTATCATCCAGCCGCCAACCTCCGCTCCGAACAGCACCCATGAGGCGATCGCGCAACTCGCCGCCGCATGTAAACAGCCGAAAGTCGTGACGACAAACTTCGATGAACACGTCACAACCGCAGCATTAGCGCTCGGCTGTGACATCGGCGAGCAATACAATGCTCCCGCCGTACCCCTTGGAAGAAGCTTCCGCGGGCTGGTGCACCTGCATGGAGCGGTGTCACGCGACGCACACGAGCTAGTTTTCACTGACGCCGACTTCGGACGCGCTTACCTCACCGAAGGCTGGGCCCGTCGCTTCGTTCAAGACCTCTTTCTGAACAACACAGTTCTGTTTATTGGCTACTCGCACGACGACACAGTGATGAAATACCTGGCCAGAGGGCTACCACCTCAAACTCGGCGTTTCGCATTCACTACCGAGACAGATACGTCAAAGTGGGCCAATCTCGGGATCAGCCCAATTCCTTACCCTCCCGTTGACAGCCACGCCGCTCTCCCAGCCGCACTGAGCGCATGGGCCAAGTATTTGAATCAAGGCCTGCTCGACCAGCGCCAGCGCATCATCGACATCATCACCAGTGGACCGCCGAAACTGCCGGTCGACGCTGACTATCTTACAAGCGCGCTGATGCAGCCTATCGGCGTCCGAACCTTCGCCGAACACGCACGCGGTAGCGATTGGCTGGCGTGGGCGGAAAGTCAGCAATCTTTCCGTTCTCTTTTTCAGGTGCACGAAACGGGATCGGATCACCGTAGAGAGCTTTCCGCTTGGTTTGTCGACAACTACCTCGCAGAAAGTGACCACCTCGAGGCTGGTCTTCGAACCTTGGCCCGCCTAGGACCAAAGGGGAGTCTCGAACTAGCTGACGCAATTGCCTTCGGCGCTATGCGATCTCGAAACAACCCGGCGCTCGTCAAGAAATTGTCTTTACTCGGTTTGAAGTGGATTGACACGTCTCCTGCTATGGAGATGCACTCAAGAACCAACTTCTACAACACCGAGTTGCGCGGTACTGATTTGCTACCATTCTTTCGAGCGCTTTTCGGCACGAGATTACAGCTGGCCGAGACCCGACCATGGTTCAGCAACGAAGCAGACGAAGAGACCCTAACTCCTGTGGCCGTGACCGCTGAGTGGGTCGGGGCGCAGGCAGATATCGAATCACTTTGGACAGCAGCACAGTCGGAAAGCCCGGAGTTCGACTACTCGTTACTCCAAATCGCAGAACAAGCCGTTAGGCAGCGATACGAACTTGTGGCTGCGTTTAGGAACGATGCATTCGATAGTCTTTCCTTCAGGCGGAGCGCCATCGAACCCCATCAGCAAGATCAGCATCGTGACGAAGATAGTGTAATCATCGATATCTTGCGAGATACCGCCACGAAACACGTCGCCGAAGACCCGTTTACCGCGCAACGATGGTTGACTTCAGACATCCCGATCCTCAAACGCATCGGAGTACATCTAGTCACTGAGAATCCCCACATTACGCCCGACGGAAAGCTTGCAGTGATTTTAAATCACAGCCTGCTGTACTCCTACGACGCCAAACACGAAGTATTCAGGCTGCTTCACCAAATCGGTCCCCAGCTCAGCAATGCACAGCGCGACCATCTCTTGAGCTCGATTCAACTTACACCTGCCGGTCCGCACATCGATGACGACCCGCAGCTACGGCAGCGGGTGGTCTTCGATCGACTGGAATGGCTCGCCCGAGTCGTCGATGATTGGCCGCAACTCCGAGAGGCTATCGCAGACATCAGAGCAGATCGGCCAGAGATCGGGACTCGAGAACATCCGGACCTTGATCACTACATGTCGTCCGGCACGTGGGGAGGCAAGCTGCCCTGGACGGTCAGCGAATACCTAGAAATGGTTGACCAGGAGGGAGCGCACGTCGCGCTAGAGAAGCTGATTCAGCGCCACTATTCTGAACGTGAGTTCGAGGAACCAGACTGGGACTCGGCGCTCAATCTTCTTTCTCAAACGGTGGAAGCGAGGCCTACGTTAGCGCGGCAGTTTGAAGCTGCACCGAGCATGAGCGATGCAGGCAGCAATTCACAACTAATCGCCGCCACCATCCGGGGCCTCGCCAACGCCAGTCTCGACGACCACGTTCGCACCGATGCGATCACTATCGCTCAGAAGTACGGATCAAACGAAAATCTCGCCGCATCGATCGCATCCCTCATACTCGCAATCATGAAGGCGGATTTGGAGCTGCCAACAATCGATCGCGACGCCCTTGACGCACTTGCGGCTGAGTTGTGGACTCAACACTCCGGAACTTATGAGCATCCAGCCACCGACGATTGGATGTCTGTCGGCCTCAATTCGTGGCCGGGGTACCTGGCTCAATACTGGCTTGAGCGGATCAGTCGGCGAGTCAACAAAGACCGCCCTGACGTGTCGAGCCTCTCCCCCGAGGAGGCTGAAGCCATCCAGCTCTTCCTCGAAGAGCAGGGTCCGGCCGGACACGGGCCGCTTGCGATCATCTGCAATCAACTGTACTTCCTGTTTGCTATCGATGCAGCGTTCACCTCAGCGAACCTCTTCCCGCTATTCAAAACGGATTCGTCTGAAGTCGCAGGGCAGGCCTGGCACTCATACCTCTACAGCCCGCGTATATCTAGCGCGATGCTCGATACTGGCCTCTGGGACTCTCTCATCGCGATAGCGGGGAACAAAGCGGTAACCGGGGATGCCCGCTTGCGTTCCCAGTTCTGGGACCTGCTAAGCGTTGTTCTACTTCGTCCAGGGCAGTCCGAGCGACGAGTTCAAGCAATCGACATGGTGACTCGGATCGGCGCCGAGGCTACCGCGGACCTTTTTTCCCACCTTGCTTATCGGCTGAACGATCTAGACGCTGCAGATCAGCGAGCTGCGTGGGACGAGTGGGTCCTTCCGATTCGGTCTCAACGACTCGAGCGGCTCCCGGGCGAGGAAACGCTCGCGGAGACCTCCGCGTGGTGCGATCTCTTCTTGCGCATGCGGCATGTCCTTTCAGATGGACTCGCAACGAGCCTGAAAGCTCCGGGCCCTCTGACGACAAACACGACCGTGATGGATCTGACCGATCAAGATGTTCGTTCACACGGGAGCGCGCTAGCCGAGCTGTTCGAGGAGCGCGTCCGCAACACTTCCGACGTGGATGCTCACCTCGAGTGGACACTCCACGAAGTCGTGGAGAAGCTTCGCGCCCAGGACGCCGACACGGAACGTTTGCGTGCCCTGGTCGAAGCATGCTTGCAGGCGGGGGTGCACCGAGCGGCAAGCTGGTTCGACTGACCGGCGGGAGCGCGCGAGCGCAGGCGACCTCCGGTATTCCTCGATCCGCCGTCCTCGCGGCCACTCCCCGTGACGCCTCGACGCCGTGTCAGGCGAGGACGTGCCTCATCTGTCTCGTGCCGCGCACCTAGTCAATAACGGGTCTTGGCAAGTCAGAACTAGAGATAAGCGGAGTCGACCTGTCCAAGGGAAGTCCATTGAAGTCCGGGAGAGACAAGTCGGGCATAGCCGAGAAGTAGGGGCACGCGCTCAGACATCGAGGGACTACTCGTGGGTGCAGCGTCCACCGCGGTCGTCCGACTAGCTAGTCCTTCCGCCGATAAGGAGTGTTCGGCTTATTCGCGGACGCTAGTGGTGGCGCGGATCGCGGATCCCAGTAACGACGGGCGTTCCACGAGTTTCGGGGATCCGTTCCACGGGGCCTTCACCGGGCCAGAGACTCAATCATCGCCGAAGGCCTTCCTCACCCGTAAATGCGCCAAACTAGCGCCGGCAGAAGCCACAGCGCCAGCCATGAACCCGCTCACCCACAGGGTGGCCCCGGCGCCCAAGCTGGTGAGCAACACCCGGACGGTGCCCCGCGGTAGTCGTGGTCGGTGAGCAGCAACTTCCGTCTCGAACCAGCTGCGGTGAACGGTTCCGATGTGCCAGTTCGCGATCGTCGTGCTCGCGTTCAGGGCGAGCTGAAACACGGCGCCTTGGCTGGTTGCTGCGTTCATCAGGTTGACCTGGGTCGTGAGCCAAGTCGCGACGATCCGGTCGCGCGGATGTAGGCCGACCAGAAGTCGCGGCACGAGCAGGGCGTAATCGATTTCCGGCTTGTGCCAGATTCGGGCGACTGATGGCCAGGTTCTTCGACGGGTGAGCCGTTCCAGTGCAGCGAGCACCTCAGAGATGGCGGCATCCCGTGCTCGCTTTCGGCTCGATCGAAGCGTGGCAACCTGCGCGTACGCGAACAGGCCGAGCGTGACAACTACCGAAATCGGTGCGGCGAAACCTTCGATAGCGTCGATCAGGGTCATGGCTCGGGCTCGGGCTCGGGCTCGGGCTCA
>Ga0153924_1000416_pt1 | contig 27002 bp, 23 predicted proteins | sample TSNJ008MetaG_FD_104709 | JGI IMG/M metagenome (GOLD analysis project Ga0153924, IMG submission 104709) | Attine ant fungus gardens microbial communities from New Jersey, USA - TSNJ008 MetaG | ecosystem: Host-associated > Fungi > Mycelium > Unclassified | place: USA: New Jersey, Wharton State...
CCGTCCAGGAGCCCTCGTCCGTCTCGACGAGCATGACCCCGCTGGCCCCGTACAGCAGCTGGGCACGACGGTGGGCGTGCCGGGCGAGCAGGTGGTCCGGCGGGTAGTCGGTGCCGATCGGCAGGACGTCGACGGGCTGGTCGTCGAGGTCGGCCACGGAGACGTTGTGCACCGCACAAGGCTAGGTCTCGAAGGAAGTCGCCGCACATTCGATCGTGCGACTGCCGGCGGCGGGCTGGGATGGAGGCATGTCGTTCGTCGTGCTCGTCCTCGTCGGGGTCCTCGTCGGACTCACCACAGTCCTGTTCGGCTTCGGTGGCGGGTTCGTCACCGTGCCGATCGTCACCGTGGCGGACGCTGCCCTCGGTGGCGACGCCGTCCGGGTGGCGACCGCGACCTCCGCCCTCGTCATGCTCGTGAACGCCGCCGTCGCCACGGCGTCCGCCCGCCGGGGGACGCTGGCACCGCTGCGGGGTCGCGCCGGCCTGTTCGTGCTGCTCGGCACGGGCGGCGCCCTCGGCGTCGTGGCCGCACGGTTCGCGCCGGATGCGCTGCTCCGCTGGGGGTTCGTTGCCTACCTCGGCGTCACGGTGGCGGACCTGGTGCTCCGACCGGGGTTCCTCCGGCCGGCGACGACCCGGGCGCCGCGAGGTGCACGCAGCGGGGTGCCGACCGCGCTCGGGCTGCCGATCGGTGCGGCGGCGGCGTTCCTCGGCGTCGGTGGCAGCGTGATGACCGTCCCGATGATGCGTCGGGCCGGGAGCACGATGACCGCTGCCGCCACCCTCGCCAACCCGCTCACCCTCGCGATCACCCTGCCCGCGGCGGCCGTGACCCTCCTCGTGCCGACGACCGGTCTGCACGCCGCCGGGGACGCCGTCGCCGGGCTCGTCGGCGCCGTGGACCTCCGGGCCGCGGCAGCGCTGCTCCTCGGCGCGATGCCGGTCATCGTCCTGCTCCGCCGACGTCCGCCGCGCCTGCCCCAGTCCGTGCACGCCTGGGGGTACCTCGCGCTGCTCGTCGCCGCGGGCGTCGCCGTGGCTGCGGGCTGAGCCGCCCGACGAGGACAGGATGGAGGCATGCCGACGCCGAACCCCGCCTTCGTCCCGCCTGCCCTCCACACCACACGCCCGGACATCCGTGGCACGTTCGGGACCGCAGCCTCGACGCACTGGATCGCGACGGCGACGGCCCAGTCCGTGCTCGAACGCGGTGGGAACGCGTTCGACGCAGCGACCGCCGGTGCGTTCGTGCTCCAGGTCGTCGAGCCGCACCTGAACGGGCCCGGCGGCGACCTCACCGCGATCTTCGCCACAGCGACCAACCCGACCCCGACGGTCCTCGTCGGCCAGGGTCCGGCTCCGGAGGGCGCAACGCCGGAGCACTACCACGCCGAGGGACTCGACCTGGTCCCCGGGTCAGGCGCCCTCGCCGCCGCCGTCCCCGGTGCCGTCGACGCGTGGTTGCTGCTCCTCCGGGACCACGGCACGTGGGACCTCGCCGACGTCCTCGCACCGGCTGTCGGCTACGCCCGCGACGGCCACCCCGTCACCCCGGCGGTGGTCCGCACCATCACCACCGTGCGGGGCCTCTTCGAGGAGCACTGGCCCACCTCCGCCACGCAGTGGCTGCCTGGAGGCACGGTGCCGGCCCCAGGGGACCTGGTGCGCAACGAGGCGCTCGCCTCGGTGTTCGAGCGGCTCGTCGCCGCTGGCGACGGCGCGGGCAGCCGGTCCGGCCGCATCGACGCGGCACGCACCGAGTGGGCGGAGGGTTTCGTGGCAGAAGCCATCGACCGCTTCGTCCGCACGCCCCACCGACACTCGTCGGGCAGCGACCACGCCGGGGTGATCCGAGCCTCCGACCTCGCGGCGTTCCGGGCCTCGTACGAGCCCGCGACGACCGCGGAGTTCCGCGGGTGCAGGATCGCGAAGACCGGACCGTGGGGCCAGGGTCCGGCGCTGCTGCAGACCCTCCGATTGCTCGAACCGCTCGACGACGCACTGCTCGACCCGTCGACCGAGGTCGGCGCGCACACGATCGCCGAGGCGCAGAAGCTCGCCCTGGCCGACCGCGAGGCGTTCTACGGCGACGGCGACGTCCCGCTCGACGTGCTGCTGTCCGACGCCTACACCGACGAACGCCGCGCGCTGATCAGCGACCGCGCCTCGGCCGAACTGCGCCCGGGTTCCGTCGACGGCGTCGTGCACGCGATCCCACCGGTCCGGACGCTGGCCGAGGCCGAGCGCGTCGGCACGGTCGCAGCGCAGGGAGTCGGCGAGCCGACCGTCCGGGTCGAGGCATCGACAGCCACGCCCGTCGAGGACCGCGGTGAGCCCTTCGTCGCACCCGAAGGCGACACCCGCGGTGACACGGTCCACATCGACGTCGTGGACCGCTGGGGCAACATCGTCAGCGCGACCCCGTCCGGCGGCTGGCTGCAGTCGTCCCCGACGATCCCGGAGCTCGGGTTCTGCCTCGGTACCCGCCTGCAGATGACCTGGCTCGAGGAGGGCACCGCCTCGACCCTCCGCCCCGGCGAACGCCCCCGCACGACCCTGACCCCGACGATCGTCCTGCGTGACGGCGCTCCGGTGCTGGCGCTCGGCTCACCGGGCGGTGACCAGCAGGACCAGTGGCAGCTGCTGTTCCTGCTGCGGTGGATCGTCGGCGGGTACTCCCCGCAGCAGGCGATCGACGCCCCGGCGATGCACACGACGTCGTTCCCGGGGTCGTTCTGGCCGCGCACGTGGGAGCCCGCGGGACTCGTGGTCGAGGACCGCCTCGGCGACGAGGTCATCGCTGGACTCGAGGCCCGCGGCCACGTCGTCACCCGCGCCGGCGACTGGGCACTCGGCCGACTGACGTGCGTGACGCGTGACCCGGAGACCGGGGTCCTCGGTGCCGCGGCGAACTCCCGAGGCGCGCAGGGCTACGCGGCCGGACGCTGACGCCGACGCCGCACGGCCCGGACCCACCGCACGAGGTTCACGACCGGGTACGCCAGTGTCAGTAGCGCGACCACTGCCATCCCCAGCGCGGCGACCCAGGCGGGTTCGGGCCGCACCATGATCAGGACGATCTGCACGACGGCGTTGACGCCGACCGCGGTCAGCGCGACGGACGCGAGGATGCGCCACACCAGCCCGGAACGCGTCATCGGCGCTTCGGCGTCGGCGCCGTGGTCCGGCGGCGTGTAGGCGAACCCGACGCTGCCGGGCGCCGCGTTCGCGATGCTCATGCGGGTCGTCGCCTCGTCGTCGAGACGCGGGGCCCGGTATCGCTGCGGCTCGTCCGGCACGGTGACTACCGCTTCGCCCGGACCCACCGCACGAGGTTCACGATCGGGTAGGCGAGGGCCAGCCCGGCGAGGACGAGCAGTGCGAGAGCCCCGACCCAGGCGCCGCTCGCTCCGTCGACGTTGGCGGTCTGCCACAGCGGGACGGAGCGCACGATCGCGTTGATGCCGATCGCAGCGAGCACGAGCGAGGCGAGGATCCGCCAGACGAGTCCGGCCCGGCTGACCGGGACGGCTTCGGCCGCTCCGGCACCAGCGGTCGGAGCGTCGTACGTGAGCCCCATCGTGAGCTGACCGCCGTCGCCGTCCGCCGTCCGCGGTCGAGCAACCGCTGCTGAGTAGTCCGGATTCTTCGCCATGATCGACTCCCACCCCGGCGCGCCCCTCGCACCGTTCCCCCACGATACTGAAGCGCCCGCCGGACGGCGGGAACCGTTACCGGATCGTCAGACGGCAGCAGCGGAGGGCACGACGACCGCGCGGCCCGAGAGCTCGCCGGCCTCGAGCTTCCGGTAGGCCTCGAGCGCGTCGTCCAGCGTGTACCGCTCGACGTCCGGGACGATCTGCCCGGCACGGTACATGGCGACGACCTCGTGCAGGTCCTCGATGGTGCCCCAGTACGTGTTCGTGATCGTCGACTCGTACGGCGTCGCGAAGAAGTTCCACTCGGTGGTGCCGCCCGCGATCCCGACGACCGTGAAGCGCCCGCCGATCGCCATCGACGCCTGGGCGGTCGTGATGGTCGGGGTGGCCCCGACGAAGTCGAACGCCGCATCCACCCCGCGACCGCCGGTGATCTCGCGGATCGCGGCGACCTGGTCGGGTCCGCCCGGCACGGTGATCGCGCCGCGGGCAGCCGCACGCTCCATGGCGTCCTGCTTCATGTCCGTGGCGATGACGGTGGCGCCGGTCAGCGCGGTCAGGATCTGCACGGCGATCTGCCCGAGTCCGCCGAGTCCGACGACGAGGGCGTACTTGCCGCCGCCGGCCAGGTTCGGCAGGGCGTTCTTGATCGCGTGGTACGGCGTGAGGGCCGCGTCGCTGAGGGGTGCGGCGGCGACGGGGTCGGCGTCGCCGAGCGGCACGAGGTTCCGGGCCGGGACGGTGACGTACTCGGCCATGCCGCCGTCACGCCCGAGGCCGATGCCCGTGTACGGGTTCGTGGCGGCGTTCTCGCAGTAGGTGTCCTGCCCCTTCGAGCAGTACGAGCAGTGCCCGCAGCCGACCGGTCCGTAGACGAGGTAGGCGTCACCGACGGTGAAGCCCGAGACGCCGTCGCCGAGTTCCTCGACCCAGCCGGAGTTCTCGTGACCGAGGACGAACGCGGGTGCCTGGGCGCCAGGCTGTCCTTCCTGGAACTCGCGGTACACGGCGACGTCCGAGTGGCAGGCACCGGCGCCGGCGACCTTGAGCAGCACCTCCCCCGGGCCCGGAGTGGGCTTCGGGACCTCCGTGAGGGACGGGAAGGTCTGGTACTGCTCGAACACGACGGCGCGCATGGGGTCTCCTTTGAACACCACTAAAGCTACACCTGTCGCGTAAACCACCGAGGTCGGAACCTGCGTCTTCCCCGTGAGCCGGTTGCGAGAACGATCGTTCTCCGCTTGACTCGGCATCGACGGTCCCGTTCGGGACCACTCCCCACACGAAAGGAGCGGCCATGCCCACGCGCACCGCACGCACCGCCTGGAACGGCGGCCTGAACGACGGCTCCGGCCAGGTCGAACTCTCCAGCTCCAAGGTCGGCACGTACGACGTCTCGTTCCCGAAGCGCGCCGCCGAGGACGCCGACGGCACCACCAGCCCCGAGGAACTCATCGCCGCGGCGCACTCCGCCTGCTACGCCATGCAGTTCTCCGCGATCCTCGGCGAGGCCGGCGGCACGGTCGAGGCACTCGACGTCAAGGCCGACGTCTCGCTCGGCCCGGACAGCGCCGGCGGCTTCAAGCTCACCGGCATCGTCCTCACCGTCAGCGGCGAGGTCTCCGGCATCGACGAGGCGGCCTTCCTCAAGGCAGCCGACGACGCCAAGGCGACGTGTCCCGTCAGCAAGGCGCTGACCGGGGTCGACATCACGCTGCACGCGACGCTCGAGCAGTAGTCAGCACCACCGGACGGACGGGAGGCGCGGTGCCAGCTGGCACCGCGCCTCCCGTCCGTCCACCGGTCACGTGGAGAACGTGACTGGCACCATGGCGGGATGGCCGAGCAGTCCGTCCCCGGTGCCCCGAGACCCGGGCGCCTCCCCCGGCCGCGAGTCCGGAGCCTGGCGCAGCACGACATCCGCGATGCCCGCGCCCGGCTGCGCGGCACGATCTACGGGGACGTCACGCCGGACACCCGACCGCGCGAGCAGTACTCCCCCGTGCAGATCGTCGACTTCTGCCTCGACCTCGCCGAGGTGATGCTCGCCTCCGGTGCCGACACCCGCAGCGTCGAGACGGCCGTCGTGGCGGTCTCGACGAAGTGGAACCTCGCGCCCCTCGACCTCGACTTCTCCGGCAGCTCGGTGACGATCCAGTACGCCCCGGCGGACACCCCGCCGCTCGTGAAGGTCCGCACCGTGCAGTCCGACGGCTCCGACCTGGACCGGCTGGCACGGGCGAACCAGATCGTCGACGACCTCGTGCACGACGAGCGCGACATGACCTCGGCCGTGAACGCCCTCGTCGCGGTGCTCCGCCTGCCGCCACGGTGGCCACGGTGGCTGGCCGACGTGGGGCTGTCGATCCTCGGCATCTCGATCTCGATGCAGGCCGGTGGCGGCTGGCGAGCGGGCCTGGGCGCGTTCGTGCTGATGCTCGGGATCATCGTCTCCGGACGGTGGCTGACCGGTCGGGGGTTCCCGCAGTTCTTCGTGTCCGGGGCGCAGGGTGCGGTGGCGTCGGCGATCGGCACCCTCGCGATCTGGGCCGGCGTGCTGCACCCCGGCCAGGCCGCGACGATGGTGGCGGCGCTCGTGGTGCTCCTGCTCCCGCACCCGTCACTCGTCACGTGGGCGCAGGACGCGATCTCCGGGTTCCGGGCGATGGCCGTCGCCCGGGCGTTCTACATCGGGCTGATCATCGCGGCGATCGTGGTCGGGGTGCCGGCCGGCATCGCCGTGACGAAGTGGCTGCACATCGAGGTCGATCCGTCCGGCATCGTCACGCAGACCCTGCCGCTCTGGGCGTCCCTCGCGCTGACCGTGGTGTCGGCGGCGGCGAACTGCTTCGTGCAGCAGGCCAGTGCCCGCGTGATCCCGGTCGCCGTGGTGTTCTCGGTCGCGGCCGGCGCGGCGCTCCGGGGTCTGCGTGACCTCGGCATCCCGCTGCTCGGCGCCACGTTCCTCGCGGCCGTGCTCCTCGGCGTGCTGTCGACCATCGCCGCAGCTCGGATGCGGACGGCGGTCGCGGCCATCGCGGTCCCGGCGTTCTGCGGGGCTCTGCTGCCCGGTGTCGCCGTGTCGAACGCGCTGCTGAACTTCATGTCCGGGTCGTCGAGCGCCGCCCTGGACTTCGTCGCCGCGGTGTCGGTGGCCCTGGCGATCGGCGCCGGGCTCGTGCTCGGCGGACTCGTCGCGACACCCGGTGCTCGACGGGCGCTGCGCCGCGCACGGAGGGTCGTCGTGCACTCGGTCCACAACGACACGACCGCGCTGCGGGTCATCCGCGACTCGGGCTACGACCCTGGCGACGGATCGGTGCCACGCGGCCCGCGACCGCGCTGACGACCGACGCTCAGAGCTCCCAGCCGCCGTCGCTCCACGTCGACAGCCGACGTGCGGCCTGCGGTTCGTATCGCTCCATCCAGCCGCGCTCGAGCCGGGCGACGGCACGGTCGAACGCCGGGACGAGGTCGAGGTCCGACCGCAGGAGCGCCTGCAGCTGCAGCCCCTCGTACAGGGCGATGAGCTGCTCCGCTCCGCGACGGGGGTCCATCGTGTGCGGTGCGCGGCCCACGGCGATGTCGTGCTCGAGCCCGCGCTTGATCTGCGCGTAGAAGAGCTGGTACCGCGACCGCAGGTACGTGGCCATCGGGTGCTGCGGGTTCCCGGCGACGGAGAGCAGCGCCACGAGCAGCCGCATGAGCGCCGGGTCCTCGGCGTTCGAGGCGACGATCCCGCGCAGGAGCTGGACGGTGGACCCGTCGCCGACCTCGCGCGTGACCTCGTCCATCCGACCGCCGTTCCACCGGTCGACCGCGGCGAGCACGAGCCCGTCCCACGAGGGGAAGTGCTGCCGGAGCTCGTCGACGGAGATGTCGAGCCGCTCGGCGACCTTCGCGGCGTCGGCCTCGTGGAAGGGGACGTCCCGGAGCAGGTCGACGGTCGCACCCACGATCGTGATCCGCAGGTGCAGGGTGGCGGCCGCGGCGGCTGCCGCCTGCGTGTCCGCGCTGGTGTGTTCGAGCATCGTGCCCTCCGTCGGTCCCCGGACGTCCTGTCCGCGTCGCCCACTGGGGGCAGGTCCATCCAAACGGAGATCGGGGGACACCAGAATCCCCGGTCCGGGTGTCGGCATGTCGGGGGACAAGACGTCGGTTCGCAGCACGTTCGCGGGGATCCGTGTGACGATGCCGACATGACCCCGAACGACCCCACCTCGCAGGGACTGGCGACCATGGCCTCGGCCGGCTTCGAGTTCGGCGGCGATCCCGACCAGGTCGCGCACGACGTCCGCACGATGTGGGAGCAGCTCGGCCGGCCGGTCGGCGCGTTCGACGCCGCCGCTCGGGCGATCGCCGTCCTGCCGCAGCGTCCGGAGGTCGCGATCGCGGACCAGGCCCGCCGCCGCGAGTTCGAGCGCGCGGTCGGCATCAACCCCGTCGAGGTCGAGCTCGCCGCGGCACTGTCGGCCCGCGAACTCCTCGAGCGGATGGCTCGCACCTGCACGACCCCGTGCTGAACATCTTGTATTTCTAATACGATGCTGTCAGGATGGATGCGACCGATCCTTCCCGAGGAGCACCCGATGCCCGCAGCACGTCGTTTCGTCACCGCCCCGTCGACCGATGCTCGTGACTTCGGTCGCGACGCCCTGATCGAGACCCTGCGCTCGCTCCTGCCGCGGGACGCACTCGTCGTCGGCACCCGTGGTCTCCGCGGGCGCCTCGGCCTCCTGGGCAAGGAGACCGTCGACCTGGCGGACCTGTCGTCCGTCGCCGACCTGGCCGCACTCTGGCACCGCGAACACGGCGCGCTGCTCGAGGGTGGGCCGTCCGCACTCGCCGTGAGCATCGGCGCCGACGCCGCGGTCGCCACCGAGGCCCTCGCCGCCGCCACCACCGCCGTCGCCGGTGAGCTCGAACTCGCCTCGATCCGGGTGTTCCAGTTCGCCGAGCGCGATGCCGCCGCCACGAAGCAGCTCGTCCGCACCTTCCGCCGCGTCACCGAGATCCCGGTCTCGGTCGTCACCCACACCGACTCGGTCGCGGACACCGCCTCGGCGTTCGCCACGTGCAACCTGGTCGTCACGCACGACGCCGCGGTCGCCGCGATCGCCACGTCGGTGCACACGCCGGCGGTCTCGCTCGACGACCACACCGACATCACCGAGCTCTACCTGGCCATCCGCACCGCGACCTCGGACCCCGAGTCCGCGCGCGTCGACGACCGGGCTGCCCGCGCGCTCGCTCTCGCCCTCGACGCCTGGGCCCGCGGCCGCATGTCGACGGCGGACCTCCACGCCGCGATCGCCGACCCCACCCGGGTCGACGAACTCGTCGGCGCCTGACACCGCCCGGCGCGAGAGACCCCGGACACACAGCGAGACACCGCCGGATCCGGCGGTGTCTCGCTGTCGATGCGGCGCCTCGCGCACGATGCGCCCGGCCCGTCGCGCTACGGCGTCGGCATGCCCCCGTCGACGTGGAGCGTCTCACCGACGACGTACGACGACTCGCCGCTCGCCAGGAAGACGTACGCCGGCGCGAGCTCGGCCGGTTGCCCCCAGCGGCCGAGGTACGTCTGCTCCCCGGCGGTCGGGAGGTCCTCCGGCTTCTGCCCACCGGCAGGCTGCAACGGCGTCCAGATCGGCCCGGGTGCCACGGCGTTCACGCGGATGCCCTTCGGCGCGAGCTGCGCCGCCAGGCCCTTCGCCAGGTTGTTCACGGTCGACTTCGTCGCCGCGTAGTGCACGAGGTGCGGGGACGGCGCGTACGCCTGGATCGACGTCGTGTTGATGATCGTCGACCCCGGCTGCAGGTGCGGCACGGCAGCCTTCGTGATGCGGAAGGTCGCGTAGACGTTCGTCTTGAAGGTCTCGTCGAACTCGTCGTCGGAGATGTCGACGATGGAGTCGACGTTCTGCTGCTTGCCCGCGTTGTTCACGAGGATGTCGAGCCCGCCGAGCTGCTCCACCGCGTCGGCCACGAGCTGCTCGCAGACCTCGAGCGAGGTGATGTCGCCGGGCAGCGCGACGGCCTTGCGACCGGCGGCCTCGATGAGGGCGACGATGCGGTCGGCGTCCTCCTGCTCCTCGGGGAGGTACGAGATGGCCACGTCGGCACCCTCGCGGGCGTAGGCGATCGCGACGGCCGCACCGATGCCCGAGTCGCCGCCGGTGACGAGCGCCTTGCGGCCCTCGAGTCGGCCCGAGCCGCGGTAGGTGTCCTCACCGTGGTCGGCCGCCACGTTCTGCGCCATCTCCGCGTCGGTCCCGGCACCCGGCAGGTACTGCTCGTCGGGCTTCTTGTCGGCGTACATCGTCGTCGGGTCCTGCTTGCTGTACTGGTCCGTCATGACATCGACGGTACGCAGGCGGTCGCCTCCGCCCGTCCAGGCGCCTGTCCCCCGGTGCGCGACCCGGAATGCGTCCGCCGGCGCTCGCCTCCCCCGCCCCGTCACGCTCACATCGCGCCCCCGGTCGGACATCGCACGCCGCTGTGACGGGGCGCGATGTGCGCCACAGGGCGCGGAACGGGCGGCGGTCGGGAAGGCCGGACTGGAGGCACGGTGCGGCCCCGGCGGGCGGGTCAGGCCGGGTGGGCGGCCAGGAACGCGTCGGTCTCGGCCCGCATGGGCGCCGTCGCCGGACCGGGTCGCGACACCGCGATCGCGGCGGCGGCGTTGGCGCGGCGGACCGCGTCCAGCAGGGCCTCGCCGCGGGACAGCGCCGCGACGAGGACGCCGCCGTGTGCGTCCCCGGCTCCGTTCGTGTCGACTGCCTCGACCGTGAACCCCGGCACCAGGACGGGTCCGTCGGGCAGCGACGGGTCGGCCACCCAGCACCCGGCACCGCCGTCACGGACCAGCACCGTGCCCCGCGCGACCGCGGCCATGGCGGTGACCGCCTGGCGGAGGTCGGCCGATCCCGGGGACGTGAGCCGGGCCTCCCGGGCGTTCGTGGACACGATGTCCGCACGCGCCGTGACGGGGGCGACCACCTGCGGGTCGAGCGTGTCGACCAACGGCGACGGGTCGAACACGACCCGCACCGATGCCGGGATCGTCGGGATCCAGTCCGCGATCGCGCGACCGTTTACGGGGTGGGCGAGGCCGTAGCCGGACACGAACAGCGTGTCGTCGTCGCGCAGGTCCACCCGGGCGAGCTCGGCCGGGCCGAGCCGTCCCTCGGCGCCGACGCTCGTCACGAAGGTCCGCTCGGTGGACGCGTCGACGAGCGCGACGCAGTACCCGCTGTCCTGGTCCGGGATGCCGGGCTGCAGGACCTCGACGTCGGCGTCGGCGAGCGCCCGGCGGACCACGTCGGCGAAGGGGCCGGTGCCGTACTGCCCGGCGAAGACCACGTCGAGGCCGTCCCGGCGCGCGGCCACCATCGTGTTCAGCCCACCACCGGCCGTGATCTCAGAGGACGACGCGATCACGTCGCCGCCCGGGTCCGGCAGCGCGCCGACACGCATCACGATGTCGACGATGACGTTGCCGACCGAGACCAGACGGGGCATCAGGCGTGCTCCGTCGCGGGCAGCGGAGCCGACTCGTCGGCGGGTGCGTGCAGGGCGCCCTTCGGACCACCGGTGAGCACGTAGACCGCGGCGGCGACGATGAACGTGACGATCCAGCCGAGACCGTTCGCACCGATCCAGGTGCCGGCGAAGGCGCCGACGAACAGCGGGTCCGCGTCGCCGACCTGCACGCTCGTGAACAGGAAGCCGACGACGATGGCGACGGCCCAGGCGACGACCGCCCGCCACGCGATGCCGCCCGAGTACCAGTAGCGGCCGCCGGCGCGGAGGTCGAGCAGCGCCTCGGGGTCGTACCAGGTGCGACGGACGATGTCGGCGATGAAGACGCCGAGCCAGGCCGTGATCGGGACGGCGAGCACCGAGATGAACGTGATGAACGGCGCGTAGAAGCCGTCGGCGACGAGCATGAAGTACATCGCGCCGAGGAACGTCACGACCACGTCGACGGTGACGGCCCACACCCGGGGTACCTTGATGCCGAGGGTCAGCGTGGTGAGGCTCGCGGAGTACACCGACAGGTGGTTCGACAGCAGCAGGCCGCCGAACGCCGCGATCAGGTACGGGACCGCCATCCATCCGGGGAGCAGGTTGCGGATCGCGGCGACGGGGTCGCCGGCCTGCGCCAGGGTCGGGTCGCCGGCGGACACGAGCGCGCCGAGCCCGACGAGGACCACGAGCGGGATGCCGGCTCCGGCGGCGCTCGCGCTGACGAGCTTGCCGGCGCGCACGCTCGTCTTCGAGTACCGGGCGATGTCCGCGCCCGCGGTCGCCCAGCCGATGCCGGTGCCGGCCGCGATCGTGCCGATCCCGATCGCCATCGCGGCGAACGGTCCGGCGGGGGCGCTGCCGACGACGTGCCAGTCGACACGGACGACCAGGAACACGGCGACGAAGACGTTCAACGCGCCGAAGACCCGCGTCGCCCACTTCTGCACGGCGACGATGAAGGCGTGGCCGAGGCCGGAGATGAGCACCGTCGCGACGACGAACACGAGGATGGCGACGATCGTCAGGACAGGGTTGTGCTTCGCGTCGCCGTCCGTGCCGAACAGGATCGTGAAGAGCGAGAGGAGCACGAAGGCCGCCGTCGTGGTGTTCACGGTCTCCCAGCCGAGGCGGGAGAGCAGCGAGACGAAGGTCGGCCCGATGTTGCCGCGGACGCCGAAGACCGCCCGGCTCAGGGTCAGGCCGGGTGCACCGCCCCGACGCCCGGCGATCGAGATCACCCCGACCACGGCGAACGAACCGGCGGCGCCGATCACCGCGACGAGCAGCGCCTGCCAGATGTTGAGGTGCTGGAAGGCCACCAGGGTCGCGCCGAGGGGCAGGCCGAGGATGGAGATGTTGGCGGCGAACCACACCCAGAAGAGTGCGCCGGCCTGCCCGGTGCGTTCGGCCGCTGGCACGGGTTCGATGCCGCGCTGCTCGATGCTGGTGAGCGTTCCCGAGCTCGGGGTGTCGGTCATGGTTCCTCTTACGTCGTCGGAAGGGTTTCGGGGCCGGGCGGTGGCTCGTGGGGGTCGCCACCGACCGGAGCTAGTGGCTGCTGGCCGCGCGGAGCTCCAGCAGGGGGGAGACGGCGTCCGCGAACCGGATGCCGTTGACGGACTCGACCTGCGCGACCGCCTCGGGGGACCACGCCGACGCCCCGTGCACGGCACCGAGCACCGCGCCCGCCATGGCCGCGATCGTGTCGGTGTCGCCACCGGTGCTCGCGGCGGTGCAGAGCGTCTCCCACGGGTCGAGGTCGAGTGCGACGAGGGCGAGCGCCGCCACGACGGACTCCTGGCTCGCGACGCTCGTGCCGATCACGCCGTCGATGGCCGCGATGCGGTCCGTCGCTGCCACCGTCGGCAGCCATCCACGGGCCCAGGCGGTCTTGTCGGCGATCGAGGCACCGGCGATCCAGTGCCCGCGCCGCTCGCCGATCCGGGCGGCGGCGACGGCGACGTCGAGCGCCTCCGCGCGGGAGGCTCCGTCGATCCCGGCGCTGACGGCGGCGGCGACGGCCGAGGCCCCGGCGATGCCGAGTCCGGTGTCGTGGGTGACACGGGACGCGTCCTGCACGGCGTCGACGAGGACCTCGAGGTCGTCGGCGGACGTGGAGATGCCGACCGGGGTGATGCGCATGGCGGCACCGTTGGTCGTGCCCGTCGAGCCCGCCTCGGATGCGGGGACGCCGTCGAGGATGCGCTGCACGGCCGTCTTCGTGCTGGGCCCGAGCAGGTCGAGCGACCCCTTGGCCGCCATGCCGCGCTCCCACTCGATGAGCGCCTCGGCGAACCGCGTCGGGTCGAGTCGGCCGTCGCCCTCGACGAGTAGTCGTGCGACGAGCACGGCCTGCTCAGTGTCGTCGGTGATGCTCGCGGCGGGCATGCCGTGCGCGATGCGCTGTCGGGGGCCGGCGTCGACGAAGCCCGTGATGCGGCCGTGGTCCTCGCGGATCTGCTCCAGCGACATCGACTGGGTCGGCATCCCGAGGGCGTCCCCGATCGCGAGGCCCTGGAACGCGGCGAGGGCGTGGTCGTGGGTCGTGCTGTCGGTCATCGTCATCGTCCTTGTCCGAAACGCATGTGGATACGGAAGCGCTCGGGGTCGAGCAGGCTGTCGACCGCCTCGACGAAGGCACCGTCGGCCGTCCGTGCGACCCGGCGGCTGTGCAGGAACGGCGTGCCGGATGCCCGGTCGAGCACGGCCGCCTCGTCGTCGTCCAGCGGCCGGACGTCGATCCACTGCTCCGCCCGGGCCGGCACGAGCCCGGCGGCCTCGATGGTGGCGCTCAGTGATCCGTCGACGAGGCCCTCCTCGACGGCGCGGTCGAGGCGACCGATGCGCGGGACGAGACTGCGCTCGTAGGACACCTTCGGGCCGTCCACGACGGAACGAACCCGGTCGACCGCGACGAGCGCGGGGTCGGCGTCCACGAGGCTCGCGAGCTCGGCGTCCTCGATCCGCTCGATCCGCAGCGTCGAGGCGCGCACCTCGGTGCCGCTCCCCGCGATCGAGCGTGCCCAGCCGGCGCGCGGGTCGAGCGCCGCACCGTCGAACGTGACCACCGAACCGATGCCGCCGTGGGTCGCGATGTACTCGTCGTCGGCGAGGTCGGCGAGTGCCGCACGGACGGTGCCGCGACTGACCGCGTAGCGCTCGGCGAGGTCGTGCTCGCCGGGGAGGCGCTCCCCGGCGACGTACCGGCCCGTCGCGATCGCGTCGCGGAGGGCGTCGGCGACGAGGCGTCGCTTCGATGAGACGGGCATGCTGGCGACAATACATGTACAAGACCTGTCCAGTCCAGGGCGGTCTGGTCGGAAAGGTCACGGTCCGGTCACTGCCAGGCTCCGATTCGGTAACACCCGTCGTCCAGGCAGCCTCGACGTCGTACCGTCGAGTGGTGACCTTCCGGACCGTGCTGGCGTTGAGCGCCGCCGTGCTGGCCTTCTCGGCCGGCACGTTCGTCGTGGACGGCACGTCCGGCGTCGGCGCAGCACCGGCCTCGGCGGCCGAGGTCGCCCCGGACACGGCGCCGCGCGACGACCCGGCGCGCGTCACGACCGCGAAGCTCAAGCGGGTCGACTCGATCGAACTCGACGCCGAGTCCCTGGTGTTCCGCCGTGGCGAGAAGACCGTGGTCGAGGCCTCGATGCGGGACTCCCGCACCACCGTGAGCCTGCTCAACCGCCTGCTCGGCACCCCGTCCCGCACCCAGACCGCCGAGGGCGACGGCGGCGCGTGCTTCCCGTCCGGCACCACCTACACGTGGGGTGGCGCGATCCGGGTGGCCGCGCTGACCACGCCGGCGCAGGCGGGCAACGCGGTGGAGGTCCGGGTGCTCCGCGATGCCGTGCGCTCCCGCTTCGGCGACGACGTCGAGCTGACCGGACCCGACGGCGTGCAGGTCGGCGACGACATCCACGACGCCATCTCGGACGCCCCGAAGGCCGACCGGATGTCGTTCGGCTCGGACGAGGCGAAGGCCTGGCAGCTCCTGCTCGAGGAGGGCTGGGCCCCCGAGGACGACGCCGACACCGCGGGCACGAACGGCGTCTCGGCGCTCACCGACGACACCACGGTCACCGTGCTCGGGTCGCCGATGCCGGTGCACGCGCAGCGCACCTGCTGACCAGGTCCCCGGCGACACGTCCGTCCAGCGGCGCGTCCGCTCAGCGGCGCGTCCGTCCAGCGGCGCGTCCGTCCAGCGGCGCGTCCGTTCAGATCCGGAGCGTGGCCACGACCGGGAAGTGGTCACTCGCGAACCACGTCTCCGGTCCGTCGTGGTCGATCAGGACGCGGTCCACACCGGCGATCCCGCGCGTGAGCACCCAGTCGATGCGCTCCCCCGAGTCGACCGGCGGTTCCCAGTCGTTGAAGGTTGCGGTCCGGTCCTCCGGGTCACCGCCGAGCACCCACGCGTCGTCGTAGCCGGCGTCCGCGAACACCGTCGACGCCGTCCCCGCACCGGCCGGCTCGTTGCAGTCCCCCGCGACGACGACGGGTCCGTCCGTGGTGCTGAGGCGCTCGACGATGAGTGCCGCGCTCTTCGCCCGGACCTCGTCGCCGTGCGGGCCGACCTCGTGGTCGAGGTGCGTGGTCAGCAAGGTGAACGGGTCCCCTTCGGCGTCGAGGAACCGGGCGTGGTTCGCGACCCTGGGGAACAGGCTCCCCCACGTGTTCGAGACGGGCTCGTCGGGGGTGTCCGACAGCCAGAAGGTCCCCTCGTCGAGCGGACGGAAGCGGCTGCGGCGGAAGAACACCGCGGCGTGCTCCCCCACCGTGTCACCCTCGCGCCCCTGTCCGACGTCGCCGTGGTCCGGCAGTCCGGCCCGGAGGTCGTCCATCTGGTGGGCGAAGGCCTCCTGCACGCAGACGAGGTCGGGATCGTGCCGGCGGATGACGTCGAGCAGGACGGGGAGCCGGGCCGGCCAGTCGTGCGCGGGATCCGGGTTCTTGATGTTGTAGGTCATCAGGGTGATCGGACGCGCTGCGTTGCTCACCCCTCGAACCTACCGACCTCGGTGCGCAGGGGACCGTGACCCGCCGGAGTGCGAGGACCCGGTCAGTTGATGCAGACGCCGTCCTTGCCGTAGCTCTTCACGTCGGTCGACGACGGCTTCGGCTCAGACGACGCGGACTTCGACGGCTTCGACTCCGACCCCGCGGACTCCCCCGACGACGGCTGCGACGCCGCACCACCGGGAGCGGCCGGCGCCGTGGCGGTCTTGCCGTCGGTCCCGAGCACGAGCGTGACACCCGTCACGGCGGCGGTCCGGACCGGTACGGCTCCCGGCACGGCGGCGGCGAGCGCCTTCGCCTGGGCTTCCTGCCCCGCCGGGTACTGGATCTGCGTCGTCTTCGTGGTGTCGGACGAGCCCGGGGCGCCGACCTGGAAGCCCCGCGCGGTGAGGTTCGTCCCCGCGGCGGCTGCGGCGCCCATGACCCCGCTGCCGTTCAGGACCGTGACGGTCGTGGCGGCGGGCTGCGCGGCCGTCGCCTTCGTGTACTCCTCGGGCTCGCCGACCAGGCTCTGCACGAAGGCGGGGAGACCGACGGTGTCGATCTCGACGATGGACAGCGCCGAGCCGTTGACGTAGATGGTGGGGGTGCCGAGCGTTGGGATGGTGGCCGACTGGATGTTGCCGGGCCGCAGGTTCCGCATCTGCGTGGCGAGGTTGACCAGGTCGGTGTCGGTCTGGATCGAGCCGCCCACGGCGCCGAGGATGTTGTTCATCTTGACCGGGTTGAGCAGGGTGCCGGCGGAGAGCACCTTGCGGGCCTCCTGCGACAGGAAGTACTGCTGGCGGATGTTCCGGTCGAGGTCGCCGTTCGGCAGCCCGTGGCGCTGGCGTACGAAGGACAGCGCCTGCTTCGCGTCGAGCGTGGACTTCCCCGCGGGCAGGTCGACGCCGGAGTACGGGTCCTTCGCCGCCTGGTTGAGGCAGACGTCGACCGGCCCGAGCTCCTTGACGACCTGGTAGAAGCCGAGCAGCGAGACGCGCACGTAGTGGTCGATCGTCAGGCCGCTGAGGTTCTGGATCGTCTGGATGAGCAGCTTCGCCCCGCCGGTGTCACCGCGGCCGTTCAGGGTGCCGAAGTAGAAGGCGCTGTTGAGCTTGCCCTTGCCGACGCCGGGGATGTCGACGTACGAGTCGCGGGGGAACGAGATCATCGTCCCCTGGGTGCCGTCGGCGTTGATGTGCAGGACGATCATCGTGTCGGTGTTCGTCGCACCGCCGTCGGACTCGGTGCTGAGCTCCGCCATCTCCTCCGGCGTCGCGTTGTCCGGCCGGTGGTCGTCGCCCACCAGCAGGATGTTCTGCGCCTGCCCGTCGACGTCGTCCTTGTCGGACTTGTTGCCGGCGATCGCGTCGATCTTCGTGATGCCGGTCGAGAGCCGTCCGTACGCGAACGCGGCGTAGCCGCCGCTCAGCAGGAGCCCCATGGTGAGCACGCCGGCGACGGCGGGCAGGATGACGCCGCCACGCCGTTTCTGGCGGCCGTGGCGAGGCGGCGTGAAGCCGCGGCGGCCGCGGCCGGTCGTCTGCTCAGGGTCGTTGCTCACCCGGAAACCATAACTGCGATGCATGAAGTGGTCATGAAACGGCCCTGGAAGGTCGCCGCGATTCCGCCGCACCGGGGCGCACCGGTCACGGACGGGAGGCACGGTGCCAGCTGGCACCGTGCCTCCCGTCCGTCATCCGGTCGCGTCTACGACGCGAGCTCGGCCTTGTTCGTCTCGCGCGCCCGGAGGACGGTCACCCCGGTGATCGCAGCCGCCGCCATCACGTAGAACGCGGGGGCGAAGGTGTTGCCCGTCGCGGTGATGAGCCAGGTCGCGAAGTACGGCGTGATGCCACCGAACAGGGCGACGCTGATGTTGTACGCGATGCCCATCGAGCCGTAGCGGATGGCCGTCGGGAACAGCTCCGCCATCGCGGCACTCACGGCACCGTCGAACGCCGCCATGAACAGCCCGAGCAGGACCATCGCCCCGGCGGCCGCCCAGAAGTTGCCGGCGTTCATGAGCATGAGGGTCGGGTAGGTGAGCACGAGGAACCCGCCGCAACCGGCGAGCATCACGGGCTTCCGGCCGATCTTGTCCGAGAGCAACCCGAAGAACGGCACGAGACCGGCGATCACGATGAAGCCGATGACCACGACGCCGTAGGACACCAGCGGCGAGTACCCGAGGTCGGCCTGCAGGTAGGACGGCATGAACGTCTGCAGGATCCAGTGACCGACGGCCTTGAGGACGACGAAGCCGACGCAGAACAGCAGCGCCTTCCACCCGGTCCGGAGCGAGCGTCGGAGCGGGTTCTTCGCGAGTTCGCCCTTGGCCTTGAGGGCGCGGAACTCCGGGGTGTCCTCGAGCTTCGAGCGGAGGTACAGCCCGACGAGGCCGAGCGGCAGTGCGATGAGGAACAGCACACGCCAGCCCCACGACTCGAGGGCCCCGTCACCGGCGATCGCCGTGAACAGGAAGACCAGGCCGCCACCGACGATGAACGCGGCGAACCCGAAGACGTCGATGAAGCTCGTCACGAAGCCGCGCCGGTTGGACGGCGCGAACTCGGCGAGCAGCGTGGTCGCCCCGGCCCCTTCGCCTCCGGCTGCGAAGCCCTGCACGAGCCGGACCACGACGAGCAGGATCGGGGCGAGCAGTCCGACGCTCTGGTAGGTCGGCAGGATGCCCATCACCGCGGTGGCGCCACTCGTGATGAGGATGACCGTCGCGAGCGTGGTCTTCCGGCCGACCCGGTCACCGAGCGAGCCCCAGAACAGGCCGCCGAGTGGACGCATCACGAAGCCGGCGCCGAACACCGCGAACGCGGAGAGCAGTGCCACCTGGGGGTCGCCCTGCTTGAAGAAGTACAGCGAGATGACCGTCGCCAGGGTGCCGTAGAGGCCGAAGTCGAACCACTCGACGAAGTGCCCGACACCCGCGGCGACGATGACCTTCCGCATGCTCTGGCGGCGGGCGTCGTCGCCCAGCGCTGCGCGGACGTCCGGACTGGTGGCGGCGTCGGGGGTGCTGGCGGCGTCGGCGCTCGTGCGCGTTCGGGTTCCGTCGCTCATGGGTTGACCTCACACTTCGTTGTCGAGAGTTCGTTGACGATAGCACTTGCCGGGCACACTTTGCCACACAGTGGGAATGTCTCGCCAGCAAGTGATACCGTCGCCGCCATGCAGTCCCGTGAACAGCACCACGACGTCGTGGTCGTCGGGGGTGGCCTCGCCGGTGTGAGCGCCGCCGTCGCCGCCGCCCGCCTCGGCTCCAGCGTCGCCCTCGTCACCAACCGCCCGGTCCTCGGCGGCAACTCCTCGAGCGAGGTCCGCGTGTGGGTGGTCGGCGCCACCGCCCACGGCACGCAGCGGTTCGCCCGCGAGACCGGGATCATGGGCGAGCTCTTCCTCGAGAACCAGTACCGGAACCCGCAGGGCAACGCGATCTACTGGGACCAGGTGGTGTTCGACCTCGTCCGCGCCGAACCGAACGTGCACCTGCATCTCAACACCGACGTGCGGACGGTGGTCACCGACGGGGACCGCATCACGTCCGTGACCGGTTGGACCATGGGCTCCGAGATCGAGACCACCTTCACCGCGCCGGTCTTCGTCGACTGCACCGGCGACGGCCTCGTGGGTGCCCTCGCCGGGGCCTCGTACCGGATCGGCCGCGAAGGACGCGACGAGTACGGGGAGGAGTGGGCACCGGAACGGCCCGACGACGAACTGCTCGGCAGCTCGATCTTCTTCTCCACGCACGACACCGGCCGCGCCGAGAAGTTCGTGCCGCCCTCGATCGCCGTCGATCTGGCGAAGACCCCGATCCTGGCGAACCGGGCGATCAAGACCGGCGACAACGGCTGCAACTACTGGTGGATCGAGTGGGGCGGCGAGCTCGACACCGTGACCGACAACGAACGCATCCGCGACGAGCTGTGGGGCGTCGTCTACGGCATCTGGGACCACATCAAGAACTCCGGTTCGTTCGACGCCGACTCGCTCACCCTCGACTGGGTCGGGGCGATCCCCGGCAAGCGTGAGTACCGCCGGTTCGTGGGCGACCACACCCTGACGCAACAGGACCTGTTGTCGCAGCGGACGTTCCCGGACACGGTCGCGTTCGGCGGCTGGTCGATCGACCTGCACCCCGTCGAGGGCGTCTACGCCGAGACCGCCGGCGCGCAGCAGCGGTACACCGACGGCACGTACGACATCCCGTTCCGCTCCCTCTACTCGGCGGACGTGGCGAACCTGCTCTTCGCCGGCCGGAACATCTCCGCGTCGCACGTGGCCTTCGGGTCCACCCGGGTGATGGCCACCTGCTCCACCCAGGGTCAGGCGGCCGGGACCGCGGCGCACCTCGCGGCCCGGCACGGCGTGACCCCGCGGGAGCTCGGCACCGACCACGTCGCGATGCTGCAGCAGACCCTGCTCCGCGAGGACGCGCCGCTCGTCGGGGTCAGGTCGGTCGACGGCGCCGACCTCGCGCAGCGCGCCAGGATCAGCGCGAGCAGCGAGCTCACCGCGCTCGACACCACGCCGTGGACGACCGACGACACCTTCGCGCTCGACCGCGACGTCGCGATCGTCCTGCCCGCCGACCCCGCACTCGGGTCGTTCGTGCTCCGGACCGTCGCCGATGTCGACACCGAGCTGACGATCGAGCTCTGGACCACCGGGAAGCCGCAGAACTACGCGCCCATCGAGCACGTGTCGACCCACACCGCGAGCGTCCCCGCCGGCGCGGGCGCGGCGGTCGTCGACCTCGGGTTCCGGCCGGACGAGCCGTGCAACGCCGTCGTCGTGGTCCGCCGTGCCGACGGGGTCCGCCTGCCCCTGACCGACGGACACCCGTACGGCGTCCTCGCGCTCCGGGCTCGGTCGGCCGAGGACGACCAGTTCGACGACCACATCCCCGAGGAGGCCGACCAGCCCGTGACCGACTGGGAAGCGCGGGCCCTGCGCGGACGCTCCTTCGCGTTCACCGCAGCCGGTGCGTCGGACGCGTGGCGCGCCTCCCGGATCGCCGACGGCTACCAGCGCCCCTTCGGCGGGCCGCACCTGTGGTCGTCGGAACCGGGCGACGGCGCGGCCACGCTCACCCTCGACTGGGCGGAGCCCGTCGACGTCCGCGAGGTCCGCATCGTGTGGAACGACGACGTCGACGCCGACCTCATCAACCTGCACCACCACCGCACGCCGTGGGACGCCGTCCCGACGCTCGCCCGGGACTACCGGGTCGAGGCGTGCGTCGACGGATCGTGGCAGGAACTCGCGACCGTCACCGACAACCGGCACCGGCACCGCGTGCACGACGTCGCACCGACGCGCACCGCGTCCCTGCGCGTCGTCGTCACCGCCACGAACGGTTCGCCCTTCGTGTCGGCGAGCGCCGTGAAGGTCTACTGACCCACCCGCAGCACCACCACCGATCAAGGGAGATCGCCATGCGCCTGCGCACACTGACCATCGCGACAGCCGTCGCGCTGTCACTCACCGCCCTCGGGGCGGTTGCCCCGGCGGTCGCCGCGACGAACGCCGCCGGTCCGACCGCCGGCACCGCCGCGATCCACGCGAACCCGGGCAACCCGACGGCACCCACCGCCACCGCGCACACCGTGTCGGCGAACGGCACCGCCGTGCCGGTCAAGGCCGAGTCGGTGAGCGGCACGTCGCACGACGTCGCGATGTTCGCCAAGGGGACGGGCACCGCGACCGTCAGCGTCACGATGCCGGGTCTCGCCGCGTCGGCCACGCCGGTCGTCACCCCGCGGACGCTCGCGATCGCCACGACCCGCTCCGGCGACACCGTGACCTTCACGATCCGCGACGCGCACCCGCTCGTCATCGAGACGCCCGGCGTCCGCGCGCTGTTCCTCTTCGTCACGCCGGAGGAGACCGCGGTGCCGTCCGCCACCGACCCCGACGTCCTGTACTTCGGCCCGGGTGAGCACGATGCCGGCGTGATCCGTCCGGTGTCGGGCCAGACCGTCTACCTGGCGCCGGGTGCCCTCGTGCACGGCCGCATCGACGGCGACGGCGTCACCGGCGTGCAGGTCCTCGGGCGCGGGATCCTCGACGCCAGGGCGGACACGTCGCGGACCGACAAGACGATGGCGATCCGGTTCCACGACAGCTCGGACATCACGGTGTCCGGCATCGGCGTCCGCAACGCCCAGTGGTGGCAGACGCTGTACATCCGCTCCTCGGGCATCCACGTGTCCTGGCTGAACCTGATGGGCACGCTCATCAACAACGACGGCATCGACACCGACGGCGTGCAGGACATGACCGTCGAGCACAACTTCGTGATGAGCGGCGACGACGGGTTCGGCTGGCACGCCCTCGACGCGGCCACGAACGGCGAACCGGAGACCCGCGGCCTGCACGCCACCGACACCACGTTCTGGAACGTCACCGGCGGCAACCCCGTCCGGTTCGGCTCGTCCATGGAGACCGAGGTGTTCACCGACGTCTCCATCACGAAGTCGTACGTGCTCCGCGCGAAGGAGGTCGCCCTGAAGTTCGACGTGCAGGACTGGGCGACGGTCTCGGACGTCACCGTGGACGGCTTCCACGTGGAGTCGCAGCCGGTCGGCAAGCAGGCCATCGTGTTCCAGGTCCTCAAGGGGCAGTACTCGAACGACACCGGGTACCGCGACGAGCGCGGCCGGATCACGGGCATCACGATCCGCGACTTCACCGACGTCACGGCCGACCCGGTGACGCTGTCCGGGTGGGACACCACGCACGGGATCTCGGACGTCGCCCTCGAGGACGTCGTGCTCGGCGGCGCGCCCCTCACCGCGGCACAGGTGCGGACGAACCAGTTCGTCAGCGGTGTCACGGTGTCCTGATCGACTCCACGGGACAGAATGGGCGGATGGCCACCACCCCTCCGAACCAGAGCATCGAGCGCGCCGCGGCTGTCCTCGGCGCGCTCGGTGCTGCCGACGGGGCGATGCGCGCCTCCGACATCGCTCGTGCGATCGGACTCGGGACCTCGACCACCGGACGGCTCCTCGCCACGCTGGAGTCCCTCGAGTACGTGCGCCGCGACCCCGAGTCGCAGGGGTACTCCGTCGGCCGCGCGGTGCTCGAGCTCGCCAGCCAGGGGCTCAACCACAACCCCGTCCACCGCGAGAGCCGGGCCGCCGCGCAGGAGCTCGCTCACCGGATCGGCCTCACCGCCAACGTCGGCGTGCAGGACGAAACGGCCTGCATCTACCTCTGCCACTTCGAGGGATCGCTCGCCCCGAAGTCGCACACCATGATCGGGATGCGGCAGCCGCTGCACGCCTCGGCGCTGGGCAAGGCGCTCATGCTCGACCTGTCGCAGTCCGAGCGGCAGGCGTTGCTCGGCGAGGACCTCGCGCGCTACACGGACCACACGATCACGTCGCACGACGAGCTGACGGCCGACCTCGACGCGTCGGCGAAGCGTGGCTGGTGCGTCGAGAACCAGGAGGTCGCGCTCGGGCGGTTCTGCATCGCGGCGCCGATCCGGAACGCATCGGGGCGCATCGTGGCGGCGCTCTCGATCTCGGGGCGGGTCACGCAGCTGCGGGACCGGGACATGGATTCACTCGCCGAGGACCTCATCGAGGTGGCGGACCGCATCAGCGTCGGCCTCGGCATGATCAGCGCGGTCGCGCACTGACGGCCTGGCGCGCCCCGCTCGGCGGCGACGCGGAGCGTTGCGCGGGGCGCGCCGACCGAGCCTGCGAGAGAGGACGTGGCGGGCCGGTCGGGCCCGGTCGGGCCTGGTCAGCAACCTCCGCGCGAAAGCGACAGAATCCGGCCGACTGTGCGCGCCGATCTGTCGCTCTCGCGACAGCGTCCGTGGTCGACGACGAGAACTGTCGCTTTCGCGACGCAGGTGGTGACGCACTGACGGCCTGGAGGCGCGTGGCGGGGCCGCCACGTTCCTCCAGGCCGTCTGCTGGTCGCGCTGGTCGCGCTACGAGCGCGACGGGAGCAGGTGGATCGCCTCCATGGCGAGCTCGGCCGCGATCGGGTCCTTCGCGAGGACTGCGTCCTTGAGCTTCGCGAGCTCGGGCAGGACGACGTCGGCCGGGATCAGCTCGGCGAGCTCCGGCACGCGGAGCTTGAACGCCAGCCCGTCCGTCGTCGACTTGCAGAGCTGCTCGAGCGAGGGGTTGCCGCAGTGGTCCGCCCACATCGAGTAGATCGCAGCGCCGTTCTGGGCGACCTCGCCCTGGTGCTGCGCCTCGACCTGCGCGGTGACGTCGTCCAGCATCTTGACGACCTTCTTGCGCTGCGCGTCGGTGAAGCGCGGGGTCGCCAGTCGGACGACGCCGCCGTAGATCACGCCGAGGGTACGGTACGCGTCGAGCAGCTCGTCCTTCGCCGGGGCGGCGACCCGGGTGTACCGGTTCGGCGCCATCTCGATCAGTCCGGCGCGGGCGAGCTCGGCGAGGGCTTCGCGGATCGGGGTCCGGGAGACACCCAGCCAGGCGATGAGGTCGTCGTCGTTGAGGCGCTCGCCCGGCTCGAGGGTGCCGTCCATGATCGCGTCCCGGATCTTGTCCTGCACGGTGTCACGGAGGAGCTTCCGCTCGGCGGCGGGCTGCGTCGAAGGAACTGGCATACGCCCAGCGTGTCACATGTGATGGTCTGCGCGCGACAGGCGCGACGGCCACCACGCGCGACGCCCCAGGTCGTACGCCAGGGCGGGGACGAGCAGGGACCGGACGACGATCGTGTCGAGCAGCACGCCGAACGCCACGACGAACGCGATCTGCACCAGGAAGAGGATCGGGATGACCCCGAGGGCCGCGAACGTCGCCGCGAGGACGACCCCCGCCGAGGTGATCACCCCACCGGTGACGCCGAGGCCGCGGAGGACGCCCTCGTGCGGACCGTGCCGGAGGGCTTCCTCGCGGACGCGGGTCATGAGGAAGATGTTGTAGTCCACCCCCAGCGCCACCAGGAAGACGAACGAGTAGAGCGGCACGGACGGGTCCGCCCCGGGGAAGTGGAACACGTGGTCGAACACGAGGGCACCCACCCCGAGCGCCGCGGCGAACGACACGATGACGCTGCCGATCAGGACGAGCGGCGCGACGATGCTCCGGAGCAGCAGCATCAGGATGAGCAGGATGACGGCGAGCACCACGGGGATGATGAGCGTGCGGTCGCGGATGCCGGTGTCGTTCGTGTCGACGGCCGTGGCGGTGGCACCGCCGACGATCGCGTCCGGGTCCACCCGCTCGACCGCGGTGCGGAGGTCGCGGACGGTCTGCTCGGCGGCGTCGGAGTCCGCCGGGTCGGACAGGGTGGCCTCGAGCAGGACGTCGCCGTGGGAGACGGTCGGGGTCGCACCGCTGGCCTGGTCGAGGGCCACGGTTCCTGACGGGGCGTCCTTCGCCGCCGCCACGACGCTGTCCACGCCGTCGACCGAGGTGATCGCGTCGGCGAGCTCGTCGACCTTCGCCGCCGAGCCGATGACCTGCGCCGGGCTGCCCGAGCCGCCCGGGAAGTGGTCGGCCAGCACGTCCTGGCCGTCACGCGCCTGCGAGCTCCCGATGACGAGGTCGCTCTGCGGCACGCCGTCGGCCTTGAGCCCGACGAGACCGGTGCCCATCGCGAGCAGCCCGACCGTGCACACGATCCAGACGACCCGGGAACGCCGGGCCACGAGCCGGCCCACCCGCGCCCAGAGCCCGCGGGCGTCCGGCCCGGTGAGGACGGGGTGCGCGCTGCCGTACGCCGGGCGGAGCGGCCAGAACGCAGCGCGTCGGAAGGCCAGCAGGAGTGCGGGCAGCAGGCTGAGGGCGGCCAGCAGGCTGAACGCGATGCCGATCGCCGCGACCGGACCGAGCGCCTTGTTCGAGTTGAGGTCGGAGAGCAGCAGGCAGAGGACGCCGACGATCACCGTGCCGCCCGAGGCGAGGATGGGTTCGAGACTCCCGCGCAGGGCCGCCTTCGTCGCGCCCCATCCGGTGCGGTGGTCGCGGAGCGCTTCCCGGAACCGTGCCGTGTAGAGGAGCGCGTAGTCGGTCGCGGCGCCGATGACGAGGATCGACAGGATGCCCTGCACCTGGCCGTTCACGGTCACGATGTCGGCCTTGGCGAGCAACCACACGACGAGGATCGAGGCGCACAGGGCGAAGGTCGCGGTGCCGAGCACGAGGATCGGCAGCAGCGGTGATCGGTAGACGATGATGAGGATCACGAAGACCGCGGCGAGCGCCACCCCGAGCAGGATGCCGTCGATGCCCGCGAACGCCTCGGTCAGGTCGGCGGTGAAGCCGGCCGGGCCCGTGACGTACCCCTGCACGCCGGACGGCAGGGCGTCGTCGACGTCGGCGCGGATCGCCTCGACCGCGTCGCCGGTGTCCGCGTCCTGCGTCAGCGTGGCGACGATCTCGACCGCGTCACCGTCCTCGCTGGGGATCGCCGGGCTGACCCCTTGTACGTCGTCGCGCTTCCCGAGGTCCGCCGCCAACGTGCCAGCGGCCCGCTGGTCCGACGCAGTCAGCCCGCCGTCGCGCTCCAGCACGATGATCGCGGGCGCTCCGGATGCCTGCCGGAACTCCGACGCGCGCTCCTGCACCTTGGTGGCGTCCGCCGAGGCGGGGAGGAACGAGGTCTGGTCGTTCGTCGAGACCTCGGAGATCTTCCCGAAGTAGGGACCACCGACGGAGGCGATCGCGAGCCAGGCCACGATGACGAGCGCGGGGAGGACGATGCGGAGGAAGCGGGACACGACCGTGAGCGTACTCCAATAGTCAGCATGCTGATTACTAGACGAAGCGCAGGAACCCCGCCC
>Ga0153924_1000417_pt1 | contig 26979 bp, 35 predicted proteins | sample TSNJ008MetaG_FD_104709 | JGI IMG/M metagenome (GOLD analysis project Ga0153924, IMG submission 104709) | Attine ant fungus gardens microbial communities from New Jersey, USA - TSNJ008 MetaG | ecosystem: Host-associated > Fungi > Mycelium > Unclassified | place: USA: New Jersey, Wharton State...
GGAGGAAGAGAAGTGAGAGAGATAAATAGGAACTGGAACGAGAAATGTTCGGCCAGGCCTTGTCACACTTGTCACACAAACACGCTATCCATTCACTAGTTACAGCTATGACGGCAGCGGCACCTCTGTCTGACTATATATCTGCAGCCAGCCCTCTCCCATGTCCTTCTTCAGCGTCTCAAGGCGTCTCCTGTAAGCTTCTGCACCATTCACAATCTCTTCCTCATTAGAGTGTGGTAGTCGCCGAGGACTTGAACAAGGACTCAGCGCCACATGATGACAACTCAGTTCTGGATCAACTATGGTCCTCACTTTCGGAGACTCTGTCTTATTACGATGACGACGAGATGGCGAGCTAAAGCCTGCTGTTGCCTGCGATGGCGACTTTGCAGGACCATCGGATGAGAGAGGACTTTCTGAAGCCACCGGGCTAGTTGCCCTGGGTGTTGAAAGCTCTTCCGTACCGGTTTGATCCCATGCCGACTTGGTCTTGTCTTTCTTCTCTTTGCGTACTACCTTTGGCGAGTCAAGCAAACGATTACGGCTGTAAATTGTTCCTTTGGAACCACCCTCACTATTGTTCCCATCAAGGTCGACAATACGCATCTTCTTCCGCGGCCCTCTCATACCCACAGCGGAAACAGGCAGGTGACTGAGGGATGGATTCAATGTTTCAGGTGCAGCAGTAACATTGCAAGGGGAGTCCCGACTACTGTCAACTGAGTGCAAATTATGCGTCACTGCCACGACGGGTGGCGAGGAAGCAGTCGAAAGTGGTCTAGACGATGTCATTTGTTCTGGAGGAGGAGCCGTTAGGCGACTCTTCTCGTATAATCCGGGAGGACTTCCATCAAGCTTGACGAGCTTTCTCTCCTTCCAAAAGTAATCAAAACAAGTAATTCGATAGTTCTCCTCGATTTCGCAAAAGTAATTTCCTTCTACCCAAACTTCTGTAATATTCGGCAAAGTTGCGAGTCGACCGATCTCGGCGCTTTGTTCGATATGGTTGCGACGAAGATCGACACGTTCCAAACCCTGTAGTCGTTCGAGACCACAGATGGACTCAAGTCGGTTGGATGATAGATTGATATGAAGCACTTGTCCTACATTGAGATAGATACCCAGAACAGAGTCGATGATATTGTCTGCAAGGTTAAGATGGATGAGATTATGGAGAGCGCCTAATCCAGCTGGTATAGATACGAAGAGATTGGATGAAAGATCAAGATGTGAAAGAGAAACAAGGTATGGAAATATCTCCTGGGGTATGATGGTCAGGGCATTGTCTGCGAGTGATAGATGCCGCAGAAAAGCCCATTTGAGAGATGAGAATTGAGTTGAAGAAAAAGGAAACGTCGTTTCATCAGGAGCCTCCCCTTCCTCTTCCACCTCAAGGACAGTACCAGGTAGTTGGCTGGACTGAAATGTAAGCTGCTTGTCGGAATGACGGGGAATGTCTCGCCGCCGCTTGCGGCTGGTGCTGCCTGCCCGTCTGGCCTGATCATCCACGACGGCACCGATAAATATATCTGCGACATCCTCAAGACCACTCCTCTTGATTTTGAGACTCCTAAGACCTTCAGCCAATCTATCCCAGCCTAGTAACAGACGTGGGTCGATGTCTGTGCATTCCAAGCTTTGCAAGTTCTTGAAGGTATCCAGCGGGAGGGCGTTCTTGGATGGCACGTCGGAAAGTGTCTCGACAATCATCTTCTTGCTTGGACCGCAAATGGCAAGTGCAGGGATCTTGGTGAAGCTGCTGAAGATGTACTTGAGTTCCGAGTTGATGTCTGTAACTTCGGAGCGAGACCACCAACCAACACCAAGGGAAAGGTTTGAAACGGCAGAAAGAGAGGAACGAAATGAAGCAAGGGAAAGGGTATCTGATCTGTTATTTTCTTCCAAAGTAATATAGCTTGTTGGACGAGAGGGATTGTCGATCTCGACATCCAGAGTGCCGACGTCATAGCCGAGTTCCTCCTGGCGCATGAGGACATAGAATAGATGATGAAGGTCTGTTGAGAGCACAACAGGCTTGACGGACTTGGGAGAGCTTGGTGCGGTGGAATCATAGTAAAGCCATGTCAGGGGATTCGAGAACGAGAAAGCGGCAGACTGGGGGCGAGGAGAACGGCGGCGACGAGTAAAGCCAGCCTCTGCCAGCCCCCTCTCATTTGTGCGAATAAAATCGGCCAGTCTGCGAATGTAGTCGTCGCCTTTCTCGTGTTCCATGGGGGATAGGAGTTTGTGGTGGCCACGAGGATGAGGAATAATGCTGAGAATTAAATAGCAGCATTACATAACTACATAGCTCGCTGATATGACGCGTCTTTCCTCCCTTGTCATCTACCATGCAGATCACTGTCAAGACCACCCAGCACAAGGTCCACAAGGTACTCTTCTCCCTTGCCAGCTTGTTGATTTTTTTCATATCCAGATCAGATAGATGTTGAGCCCGCTGATACCATTATGACGCTCAAATCCAAGATTGAGGCGGCTCATGGCTATCCGATCTCTGGCCAGAAGGTCATCTATTCAGGTAAATGATATCCGATCTCTCGAATTGTGCTTATATTTTCTAGGAAAAATCCTCCCTGATGACAAGACTATCGAGTCCTGCGACGTGAAGGAGAAGGACTTTTTTGTCCTCATGGTGGCCAAGGCACGCCTGACTTTACATGCTACACAAGCCTCTCACCTTTATCCCAGCCCAAGTCAATTACGACTCCAAAACCTCAAGCATCCTCTGCGTCCACTACAACAGAGGTTACCCCTGCACCACCTACATATACTATTCCTGCCACTATACCGATACCTATTGAATTCTCAGGTGAGGCTGCACCTCCAGCAGCATCAGAGACGTCTTCAGTTACTTCTGAACCTATTTCATCTACTCTGAACGTTAGCGATGGCTTCCTCACAGGGAGTGCCCTTCAAGACGCGACGGACAGAATGGTTGAAATGGGGTTTGATCCTGAACGTGTCCGTGAAGCTCTACGTGCCAGTTTCAACAACGCAGAGCGTGCAGTCGAGTATCTGATGGACGTCGGTATCCTTCTCTTTGTTTCTGTCGCATCATCTAAACGATAAATCACAGGATTCATCACCTAGGCACATCTCGCCGGCGCCAAATCCGTTTCTTGTTCAACCTCAACAGACACCCGCCTCTGCCAGTCCTACTGCGTCTGTTCCAGCAGCTCAGACTACCAATCGGTCACAAAACTTGTTCCAGGTAAATGATGATTCTGAATCTTAGAGCCAGTCTGACTTGGAAACACCTGCAGCTGGCTCAACAGCAGCAGCGAAGTAGGATTGGTGGCATCGATAGTCTGATCGGTGATGGTCTCCCTGGAGGTCGACCTAATCTGGGAGGCCTGCGTGGATCACCACGGGATACTTCTTCGCCGACTAGCTTACAAAACATGATTGCCCAAAATCCACAAGCTATCCCTTTCTTAATCCAACAGCTCGCATTGACACGCCCCGAGCTTGCGTCACGTCTAGCAAGTGATCCGAGTGCGATTCTTCAAATCTTGGGTGGCATGGAAGCTGAAGGTGATGATGGCCAGGGTGGTGAACTTCCTCCTGGTGTTCAGGCCATCCAGTTAACACAGGATGAAAGAGCCGCAATCAGACGGGTAAGTCCGGTCAGCTGCTGAAAATTCACGAGGTTTGTGATCAACATTGGCGATCTAGCTGGAGGAGGACCTTGGTGTGTCGCATCAAGATGCAGTTGAGGCATATCTAGCGTGTGACAAAAACGAGGAACTCGCTGCAAATTATCTTTTGGACCGTCATTTTGATGATTGAAACTATGTAATTCTCTTACGTTATGTCTCAAACGAATAGCATCTCTGTTCGTTGTGCTAACTTGAACCCATTTGATATCGCTAAGAAATATACCTAAATTATACTATTTCATCTAATGCTGTCTCTCCTGGCGGGAGCTCTAATTTCACAGGATTGATAATGCGAGTGACGTTGGACAACGGAGCACGCTGGATCCTGGTAAAATTCGTTTTCTGTTTGTCTGCAACAGACTTGTACATGTCCAGCTCGTGTTGCAAGCCAGTGTTGAGTTGAACCATGTTTTCTTGCTCTCTCGTCAACACAACAACTCGCTACGACGATCATCAGCGATGCGTCAGGATGTAAGATCTGGAACTGACCTGTCTGGCCTCTGCGAGTTCACGTCGAATTCGATCAACGTAGGAGATCCGCTGAGCTGGGTTATTATGACCTACAATCTCAGCATTGAATTTACTCAGCCGCTCTGCCTCTTCTTCTGCTAGCTGATTTCGGGCGAGAAGGGAATTGACTTGTTCAGATAGTGCTGTGTACGCTTCTTGATATGATGCTGCTTCACTTAGCTCGGCTAACAGCCTGTGTTGAGTGAATGAGCAACATAGTGTCCATATGAATTGATGGCTTGCTTACCGATCAATCTCGGCTCGTAAAGCGTCCTCTGCCATCCTATTTTTTTGAACGGTACTTGTGAGTCGCTGTACGGCGTCCCGGTCGTTCTTGATCTCTGTTTGGTGGTCGAGGATGAGTTGCTGTCGCTCGTCCTTGAAGGAAGCGATCTGATTTTCGAGAGAGGTGCAGGTGCATTGAAGGGTTGTAAGGGAATCTTTGAGTGTGAGGAGTTCTTCGGAGATGGTCGAACACTCGTGTTGTACTGCTTCGAGGCTGGCGGTAGTCGCTTTGTGAGAGGCACGTGTGCTTGCGAGGTCCTGTGAGTACTGTTGAGCGAGGAGGGTGGCCCTAGTGAGGTCTTTGTCGACGCAGGTGCAGGCAAAGGCAAGCATTTGCGAATAGAGGGCGTAGTAGATGGCCAAGAGTTCATGAAGACGAGCCTGAGCAGTTTCGAGATCGTGATGTTCCGTGAGCTGTGTCGGCTCCGGGACAACTGTCGGATGAGGTTCATTGAACATGATTTCATAGCTGGCCAGTTGGTGGCTGGCATCTGCGAGGTGAGACTCGAGGAGGTCGTTACGATTGTTGGTTTGGCGAACCAGATTGACGAGTTCCTGGACTTGGTCCTCAGCATTGGCAAGTTTGCGTTCGAGACGCCATCCTTTGAGTTGGGTGGAGCGGTAGAGTCGTTTCAGTTCGTTGTGAGTGGAGGACGGAACAGTAGTGGCGACAAGCTGGCAGTACTGCTCTGCAGCGTGAGAGAGCAGATGTTTGCAGTTTCCGAGACGGGTGGCAATGTCCTGATTGGAGGATTTTTCGGATTCGACAGCGTTTTCGAGCTGAGCTATCCGCTCGTCGCGTTGTCGCAGGTCATCACGGGATCCAAGATGTTTGCATAGATCGTCCTTGAGGGATTTGATTTCAGACTGGTCAGTGATGGCGGCTTTTTTCAAGTCGCGTATGCGGGATTCCAGAGCGTCATTGTGCTTTTTCTGCTTGTGTATGTGGTCGGCCTGCTCAGAGAGCGTCTTTTGACAGCGCGAAAGGTCTCGTTTGAGACGCTCAGTCTCTGCTTGGTGCTAGAGAAGTGAGCCATAGCAGAAGGGGATACCAGAGGACCCACCGCGTTTTTCCCGTCGAGATGGACGCGCTCGAGGAGGTCGAGTCTGCGCTGGAGGGCATTGTAGCGCTGGAGATTTTTGTCCATGTGTACTCGTCTTACATGTCATGTGCTTTTGTTATCATGTGCTTTGTATCACGTGCCATCGTGTGAAAAGGGTCGGGTAGTTTGTCGGCGGGGAGTGAGAGTGGCAGCGATGGCGTCGAATGGGAGGGGAGAGACCTCAAAGCGGCGTTCTCTGCTAAAACGGCTGGTCAGGCTGCTCGTCCCCTGTCTCCCTGCCCACGACAATTCTCAGCACCTCGACATCGACCCTCCCCCAGAAAAACAAATCCAAAAACAAAAGACCCCCTCTCCAGAGCCCGAGCAGCAGGTTCTGCCTCCCACACCAGACCCAGTCGTCGCTCCAGACGTCATTGTCCCTCCTTCTCCCATAAAGACCCTCCCTGTCGCCGAAACAGAAGGCGTCACATCCGGCGCCGTCGTGCCCCCAGGCTCAACAGGCAATGAGAAACATTCTCGTGCTTCCACCGTCCCTAGCGGCGCCGCCACCGACGCAGAAGACGACGACTTTACTGATGATGACATAGACGATCTCCCGGACGACGATCCAGACGAGCTCATTCTCCTCAACGGCGGCGCTGGCATCCCAGTAGGCCCTGTGAGTCACATATCTCCCCCCTTTTCCTCTTTCCAACTCCTCCCCTTTCCCTAGGACGGCGTCCCAAGACCGCTCCTACCCCCCATTTCTCCCCAACACGTAGGAAGAAAGTGTCTCATTCTTGATCTCGACGAGACCCTTGTCCACAGCAGCTTCAAGGTCTGTCGTGTCTTGTCCTGCCCCTCACTGCCCTCACTCCCGTCTGTCTAGTCGATACAGCAGGCCGACTATGTTGTCCCCGTCGAAATCGAATACAGTTGGCACAACGTTTACGTCATAAAACGCCCAGGTGTCGACAACTTTTTAAAAAAGATGGGTGAAATCTACGAAATCGTCGTTTTCACCGCTAGCCTCAGCAAGGTAGGTACCTGTCCCCTCTTCTCCCCTTGCGCACCCTAGTTTATACTCCCACAGTACGCCGACCCTGTCCTTGACAAACTCGATACCCACAAGGTAGTGGCTCATCGGCTCTTTCGAGAAAGCTGTTACAACCACCGAGGCAATTACGTCAAGGTCTGTCGAGGGCTTTCCATTCTTCTTCTGCCGTCTCACATCATCTAGGATCTTTCGCAACTAGGCCGTCCCATCACTGATACCATAATTCTGGACAACTCTCCTGCCTCGTACATTTTCCACCCCAATAATGCTGTGCCTGTTTCCTCCTGGTTCAACGACCCACACGACACCGAACTCACTGACCTTGTCCCCTTCCTCGCCGACCTCAGCTCTGTAGACGACGTTAGAGGTGTATTAGATGGTGCCCGGTAGTCATATTTTCTCCATCCTCTTTATCTTTTTCGCCGCGCATCCTTTGATACCCCACAGCAGGTCACCCACGCAACTCCTCTTCTTTTTGGTCTTCCCCCACCTGTCCTTTCTTCATCTTCTGGGGTTTTTGGTTAGAGCGGATGAATTCGGCTACCTTGTTCCCTCTTTTTACATTATTTGACGACTTGGCTACGATCCAGTTGATGATAACACCATGCCCAATGAGAAACAAAAAACACTTTTTTTTTCTCATCAATCACACCATTGTTTTCTCATTTTCATGACGTGTTATATATGCGCAATGATGGTACAAGCTTAAACTCGCCTATTTCACATGTGCATGCTTTCAAAAAAAAATCAACGTTACGGCACAATCACAAGAATACATGACAATTTTAGAAACACGACTTTTTGAAAGAAAAAGAACATAGCACTTTAGGGTTTGTTGGATGGTTCTTCATCAGCCCAGGGACTAAACTGCGTCTTGCGACCACGAGGAAACGTAAAAAGCCAACCCGGCAACTGTAATTTGTTAACGTGTGAATGAGGCAACGCATGGATATGCGAAGGCGACGAAGGAATGCTTTCCACATCGCTCAAACTCGGCAAACGCTCAAAACTCGTGTTCGCTCCACCCAGTGCACGTTGCAACGCCTCGCGCTCAGCAGGTGAGGGTGCAAATGCACGTAAAAGCAATGAACCGCTCGTCGATGTGGATGTCATTGAGGGTCGGAGTCCCGTTGGGTTCAGATTGTCAAAAGAGGGACGGGATGGTCCTTTTGACGGCGGCGTCATATTGAATTCTCTCGCATCAGGGTTCAACCCTTTTTTAGATTTGTCGGTGGGGAACCATCGCCTCGTGGTTTGGGTACGGTCATTGTCCTCGAATAATTCTCTGCCCAGATGAGATCTCCAAGAGTCGTCCCCATGACTCGCCGTTGGCCAAGGTACGCGACGACCAAACTCCATATCTTCTGTTGATCCGCTACTGTCATAAACAGAAGCGTACTCATGTCCGTCCAATGAGCTCCGCTTCGAGGAAGGATTAAAAGTCCTGCACATTTTAAAGTCCTCGTGACCTTGCCTATGACGGAACTCCTCCAGATAGGGATCGCTATCAGATTGAAATGCTCTCCAAGTACTCTCGGTTCCATCCAATGACGCAATCAATCCTGAAGGTATTAGTGATTGACCAACGGGCAAAGCGATAGGAGCTTTATCTGAATATCCGTCAAGACCATGGCCAATAGAAGTCGCATACGAAGGTGGTTGCCGAACTGAACCATTCAAGGTGAAAGCTGGTAATCTATTCCGTATCTGGTGTTGATACGGAACGTATTCCAACTGTTTATTTGCTTCCAACAAACCATTGCTTGAATCCATGAGACCTTTCTGAGGAGGTGACCACGAGGAACAGCGCGCTTGTCTTTCCGCCTTTCGATTTTCAAACAGGCCTTTCTTCTTCTTTATCTTCTCGCGCTGTTCATCAAGTAAATCCTCCAATTCCTTTGCACGTCGATTGAGGGCTGCAACAACGCTCTCTGTCTCCCTAATCTCCCGCTTCTTGGATTCAATTTCATCTGCGAGTTCCCGTTCTGTACAAGAAATTTCGTTGACACCCGTTTGTAGCTTTTCTTCATCAACAGCAGTCTGATCCTGAAGAGCCGCTGTCTCATCGTCGAGTGATTGAATACGTCGCGTTGTTTGATCATAAACAGATTGAGCAGATTTTAATTGCTTGTCGACATCTCGTTTCACAGATTCTGCAGACCGTTTCGAATCCTCGAGTGTCTTCATCCGGGCCTTTGTCTCCAGCTTGCTGGAATCCTCAATACGTTTGCGTTCACGGTGAGAACTTAACTCCTCCTGAAGCGAGGCATGGTTTTGAGATGCACACGACTGACAATCAAGAAGTTGTGTACGAAGATCAGCAATAGACGACTTGGAAGTACTAATCTGCTCAAGTAGCTGCGTGATACGCGGTGATTGATCAAATAACGCCGAAGGAGACCGAGGTGGTATGGAAGCACCAACTTTGGCATCTACAGCATTAGACGGCTGTTGTGGCTGAGGTTGATGAGGGACCACCGTTAATGAGCGCTCAGGTGCTGATGGTAGACTACGAGTGGTATGGAGCGGTAACGATGCAGACTTGGGCAGTGGAGGGGGAGTCGAACTGCGGGGTGTTGAACTGGAGTTCCTGCACGTCATGCGCTCACGGTTGCGCAATTTAGGGGGGGAACCATTGACGAAACCTCTGGGAAGACTAAACTTTGCAACGGGACCTAATTAAGAAAGTCAGATATCATCGACATACAGGGCGCCAAAAGTGTCTCTCTTACTAGTGAAATCTTGAAGCATATCCAAGCTTTTCATGCTGAGAATACCCGAGCTCCAGCTTTCTTCGTCCTTCGACCTTGATATCACATCCTGATACCAAGTTTCCAGAACGCCACCCCGCCACCACTTTCCAAAAGCACCAATATACCAAGAATCCGAGACCATCAATCCATTGCAATCGTCACGCCTGAGCGGCTCTGGCAAGGGAATCATGGCGGCGATGGTAAAAATACCAAAACTATGAAAAACATGCTTGGGGGTCCGCAAGGAAACGGATGCGCAATTAGCAAAATGAAAGAGGGATGATTCGTCTAAAGGCAGTATGTAACTAGAGACGGAATCCACGCCTTTGGATGCAGCCGTCCCTGAAGCACCTTCTCGGAGCTTGGCGGCGACATCGTCACAGTTTTCATCGAGGCGACTGAGATGTTGGCGAAATGACTGTTCAGTAAGATAAGTACGAAGAGTGCTTTCCGATGGATTAGTGAGATAAGCTGTCAACGATACCACAGCAAAAAAGATGGTCAAAAAAGCAACGATCAATCACAGTGAAAAAGAGAAACGAGGGAAGAAAGGCTGACCGAGCACAAGCAAGACTATGGAGAAGACAAGGAGACAGAGCATGGTCCTGATGTCACTCTTGCTCACAAGCAAATCTATGAGCTCTGTGATGGGATTCCGGAGCGATACGATGCCGAGGCCAGCAAAAGAGATGGACATGATGAGGATGAGAGAGTCCCTCCAGGAGGACGATGCGCAGACAGAGGCCAGACCCCAGGCAGACCGAAGACTAGAATAAGTGTACGACGTCGACAGTGTTGCAAAAAAAAAAAAAAGCGGCAGAAAGCACAGGATCAGGATCAAGAATGCACACAGAGAGAGATGAGCATTAAAGAAAACACGATTCGATTTCCAAAACACCTTCCGCATTTTTCCCACGATCTCAATCCGTACACAGTCACACTATCGATCGGTCACGCCCAATCTAGCTTTCTGATAATATCCTTCCCAGCTCTCTCCAGGTCAACCAACCAACTTGCTGATTTTCACTCCTCCGTAGCCCACTCAAATCCGTTTTGAATCCTCCCAGCTTAGTCTTTGCGCTGAGCTCTTCCATGAAGCTCGGTTTGGACCAGGTTACCGGATCATGTTGAACCGTAGTATCCTTTTCTGCCGATGTAATGTCTAGGTTAGAAGCGAGTTGGAATTTAGCGTGTGATTTAGTGGCACTGCTTTTCTTACTCGGGAGAAACTCCATGTCACTCCGAAACCTCTCATCCTCTTGGCGACCGCCAAAGACTTGCTTTAGACTGTCATTACCCACTCCCTTGGTATCTGAATTAGGATTGGCCGGTGATTGCTCTTTGCCTCTCATTTGATCTTTGAACAAGTTGTGTGGTTTTGATAGACTTTGTGACGATGACGATTTACGGGCGACTGGCCGGTTCGCACTTCGTCTGGCTGCTTTTGTCATCTCCTCTACGAAACTTGTGTTCACCGTGTTTTGGGGTACTTGCATCAGAGAAAACCCGGGACTATGAGTTTCGTGATGCTGTTGATACTGCGACTGCGGCTGCGACATGGACGTGTCCGAAGCAGGTGCTAATACTTGCTCTTGCCCAGAACCTGGTGTCCATTCTTGCGGTTGCTTTGGTGGAGGGACTTTCCGCATAACGTGCGAGCGTTCTCGAGAACGAGGAATCTTGGGTGCTGACATGGAGGGAGAAGTCGGAGTTTCTATTTCAATGACAGACATCGGTAGCAATGATGGAGACCTTGGAGAGAGTGAGTGTCTTCGCGTGTGAATCGCGTCCGTTTGTTCTGACTCCATAGGAAGGCCATCGGGAACCGGAGGCGGATCGGGAGGCTGCGTCGATAACTCGTCATTTATATTATCTTCCTGCTCCGAACTTAGCCAATCTGACAGTGGTTGAGACGACCGCTCGTCGTTTTCCTCGTCGTGGGCGTCTATGTCTTCTAGAGCTATGCTACCCGTTGGAACCTTCTTCCCGGAGCTTGACATATGATCTACGTAACCAATGTCACTACGGCTTCTCTTGCGAGGACTCCCTTCATGGTCGTCGACCTCGTTTGTAAGTTTTTTGCGAGGTGATTGTATAACTTCTTCCCTTTCGACTTCACAGTTTGATAATTAGAAACGAAGGCAACCCAACCAATGACTTCTAAACGTACTTGGCAATGTTTCCAACATTGCCCATGTACCAGGTGCAATATCAAAAACTGAGGTTATTCCCTGGTCGTACTCAATTGAGAGATAGGCCTCGTAAGGAAGAACGCACTGGTTTCCAGGGTTTGACTTTTGTTTCGTTCGCTGAGATCGTCTTCACTGAGTTCGTCCGGGTTGCCTGTATTACTTCTGACTTGCGTACGACAGCATCCAAGCCCTGCTGTTCTAGCGGAGAATCGCCCTTGCCAACGATTTTCTCTAGAAGGCTTTTTTTCTCCTGTTCAATGCGACGTTGCTTGAGAATGTTGCTATCAGAATAAATAAATGAATAAAAATGAATCTAATGAGACAACTAGCAGCATACCCTTCACCTCCGCCCTGATTCAAGCCATCAATCCACGTTCTGATAAGTCGGTCAGACGTGATACTTATGGGATCTCCCTGTATTCTTTCATCAAGGTTTCCGCGAAGTGTTGCGCTCTTGCATTCGAGAGCCAATGTTTCATTTGGGGACATCCTATTTTCACCTATTGCAACGCGCCCAATGAAAGGCCGGAAATCTTTTATACGAATGATCGCCGTTCGGTGATCTGTGAGCCCTTTTCCGAAAGCACTGATGGTCTGTCAGCCTTGTCTCCCGACTTTGCAGGTAGAGGACTGACTGACCACTTATACTCATTAGCTGCTTCCGGCAAGAATTTCACAGTGATGTATCGGGTCGAGTCTGATATTCGAGCCCATATATTGCTATCCTGTTCTTCCGAGCCCCGGTGCAGAAACTAGGAGGGCTGCGTTAAAAATGTTAAGAGCGGTGTCATTGGAGACAAGAACCTCAATGATCTGTACAGTCCTTGATTTTTCATGTGGTGGAGCGTTGAAGTAATCAACGCCGTATTGCTCAGCAATGTTGATGAGATACTCTTGGATCCAAGGATGCAAAGGAGGCATTGAGTTCTTCACACGCCGCCAATAGCCATGATCGATCACGCTGGTCACGAAAAGCATCTACGTGACGTCAGATTTGAAAGTAGTGTATGTATTGGGTATGTACGTCAGTGTAAATTCTCTGTGTAAAAATGACTTTACATGGAAATGACAATAGACCTCTGATAGATCACAAATAAATGTAACTGGTATACATGCAGCTCAATGGAGAAGCAAGGGAGTGTGATTGATTCACGTGAAGGAATGGAGTAATTTGAATAGAAGCGAAGCAGCTGATCGACGGCTGTTTTGCATTGTGGACGAAACGTGTCGAAAGCACTGATGTAATGAGAAGATGCAGTTATCGCGCTGCATCAAGTATGCCTCGGACATCTGGAACGCTTGTAAGATCAACGAGAAATGGTATGAGGTCCGTCAGTTCGACGTCATGTGGGTCATTGAACCAGGACGACACAGGAACAGCATTGTGTGGGTGCCATATGTAGGACGCCGGTGAATTGTCCAATATTATGGTATCTGAGATGGGCCTTCCTAGCTGAGACAAATCCTGTCCCGGTATTTTGAGTCATGAAGACATGCCGGGAGAGAATTCACCGACTTTTATGTAACTGCCTTTATGACTAAAACAGCTTTCCCGGAAGAGGCGGTGAGCGACGACCTGATGGGTATCGAGTTTATCTAAAACAGGATCTGCGTACTGATTGACAGAAGTGGATCAAAGAGATGATGATGATTCAAGTCTCAAGAGACACACCTTGCTCAAACTGGCAGTAAAAATGACCACCTCGTAGAGCTCCCCCATTTTTCTCAAGAATTCGTCGACACCGGGTCGTTTGAGAACATGGAAATGATGCCAGTTGTATTCTAGTTCTACAGGCACAATAAAGTCGGCTTGTGGTACAGGCTACACAGACAAGAGATAAATAAAGGGAAAAGAGGCAGGTGAGGGACAAGGTAAGGCAAGTACCTTGAAGCTACTATGAACGAGAGTTTCATCGAGGTCGAGAATAAGACATTTACGACCGACATGTTCCGGAGCGACTGGAGGTAATAATGGTTTTGGAAGACCGTCCTGTAAATGAAAAGTGTCACGGTGTGAGTCGCAGGGAAAAGGAAGTACTGACAGGACCCATGGGTATTCCGTTGCCGCCGTTGCGCATGAGTTCAAGGTCATCTAACATAGCAACCTGTTTATCTGAAATGGTAGCAGTGGATATAGAGGACTCGGTGTCTTGGGATTGGAAAGCATCTGGTGTAGCGTCATCGGAGCCGCTGGGGGGGAAAATGGGGACTACGAGAGGAAGAGGAACGAGAGGTGGGTCAATAGTAGAGGGGCTCTGGAGAACAGCAAGCCTGATCTCTGAAATATGAGATTCGGGATGGCGGATGTCTTTGGGCTGGTTTGGGAGAGGGCTGTCTGCTACGCACGGAACGACCTTGTTGACGACACGAGAAAAGAAGGAGGGTTTTGAGGAGGAGTCTAGATCAAAATCAGAGACAATGAAAGAGATGCAGAGAGAGAAAGACATGCCATGGGAGGGTGGGGACTTGATCTTGCGCCGATAAAAGGGTATACGATGCTTTTTTGTAGGACGAGGCGGGGGACATGGCCTGGAGTCCAGTTCAGAAAAAGGATCCGAAGACAGTGTGTGATGGCGAGTGGCACGCTGAGAGGAAGGAAAGAGGGATCTGTGGAAAGAAAAGCGAGATGGAGCGGGCGGCATAAGGAAGGCACAAGGCGCGGAGGGGAGAAGGGCTGGTGGCACGTGACTGTGTATGCGATAAAGACACGTGAGAAGATAAATTCACGTGACCTTAGTCTGCGATATGTTCACGTGACCAGTGGAGGCTCAGGCGGGCGTGACTCAGCCTTACTCAGCCATTAACTAATGATGCTCTCCTTTCCGGCGCCTGCAAACGGGGGCCAGCCTGTGCAGAATGAAGTTGGACAGACGATGCGCCTACGTGATGAACCCTCCGTGATCACGCCCCCAGCACGTGCTACGCGCAAGCGCAAGTCGCCCACTGCGCCCTCCGACCATGTCCAACAACCACCACCACAACCACCACAACCGCCACAACAGCAACAACAGCAACAACAAATCCAGCACGTCCTCCCACCGCCGCATACCCTCATGCACCTTGCCAGCTCCATCCCCCCCGGCTTCCCCTATGCTGCCCCCGCCGATTATACTCCAGGTGGCCTTCCTCCAGGGCCCCTTCCGATTCCCCAGCAGCACGATCAGCCTCAAACTTCCTCTACAGGCCGCACCCTCAGCAATAGCAAGCGTGCAGAACAGAACAGAAAGGCCCAGCGTGCTTTCCGCGAGCGCAGGGATCAGTCAGCGTTCTTCGCCCTATCAGCCCGCCCTCTGCTTATGCCTCTTCTTTAGACACATCAAGGCACTCGAATCTCGCTCCCAGCTTCTCGACACCGCACTCACCTCTGCAGACGAGGCAAACCGTCGCTGGGAACATTGTCGCGTCCATGCTGATCAGCTCCAGATTGAGAATGCTGCCCTGCGTGCTGAAAATGCCACCCTACGGGCTGAAAATGCTGCTCTCCGCGGTGCTCTTGGTGCTCCTGCTGCCCTTCCATCAGTCACTTCTGTGCCTCCTGCAAATGGTTCCAGTGAAACTTCTGCCCTGCTGCAAGAAGAGAGCAAGGCCGATGGAACAGCAGAACAAGAGATGGACGTGGACGCTGATGTGCCAGTAACAAGCGAGAATAAAGAGTAGTTTTTTCTTGTTTTAATTAATGATCAATGTATTTCTGGGTCGTGGTGGTGGATAGAGAGAAGGAATGCTCTGCATATCTACCATGTTATGTAACCGTCTTTGTCATCCCACTCGACGTCCACCAAAAAGTCTCAGTGTTAAGCATGAGCCAAACTACTCAGATTATGTAAACAATTTCTCCCTTGGCTCTGGCCCAATGCCAAGTGAGCTTTTCTCTGCTTGCTGTCTTTTTTTCTCACCCCTTCCTAATAGCTTCTCCTGTAAAAGTCTATCTCATCGCTTACAACACGCTTTCCGCACTCGCATGGGGCCATGTTCTTGTCTCTCTCCTCGTCCACCTTTTGAACCTAGACGGGAATTCAGACTCTTATCTCTTTCCCCTGTATGAACGCGCCCAGACAGCTTACCTTGGCATCGGAACAGAGACCGCTTTTGTCCAGAGCTTTGCAATCCTCGATGTCTTGCATGTCGTTCTTGGCTGGGTCAGAGCTCCCCTTCCTACATCTGCTACTCAAGTCTTCAGTCGTTTGTTCCTTGTCTGGGGAATCACTGAACAATTCCCTCTTGAGGTACAGTTCTCCCATTAAAAGTCAGGAATGATTGTCACCCTCTTTCCTTCCAGACACAGTCCCATCCATTTTATGCTACGATGGTCCTTGCATGGTCCTTGGCCGAAATTATCCGTTACACCTTTTACGCTTTCAACCTTGCTGGATTGAACTCCAGTACACTTGTTTGGATCCGCTATACCGCGTTTTACGTCCTATATCCGGTCGGTGCCTCCAGTGAGGCCTCCCTGATTTACGCCACTCTCCCCTCCTCTTCAATACTTGGATGGCTTCAAGGCATGTACAAACTGACTGACTATATTCGTGCTGGTCTCTTTATCTTGTGGTGGCCAGGTATGAACTTATACTGGGTTAGTGGTCCCATATTAATTTCGAGTTGATCTAGGTCTTTATATCCTGTACACCTATATGATAGCCCAACGACGCAAAGTTCTATCAAGACAGAGTCAGAAAATCAAAAATATCTGATCAATACCTTTGCTCGGCACTTTTCGTTCGGCCCAGGGCGAGTACTCAAAAATTTCAAAATGAAATAGATTATGCTTGTACCTGTCACAGCTGTTGTGCAGGATCCAAGCTGAACTCATTCATGGCAGTGTTTTTTTCTGAATTCAACAATCTATAACGCAGTGTACGTACACAGTCCGCGGTAGTCTACTGACTACAATTCATGGCAGTGCTGAAAGTGAAGGCACGTAGTTCGTTATTCTAAGTCGTTTGCCTTGCGCGGGTCTTGTCGCTCTCAATCTTTCATGAGGTAGAACTGCTTGCATTGATAATTTTTGTCGCAAAATTGAGGTCCTCTAGGGGATTGGTAGCAACATGCGGATGAGCACTAATGAGCATAAATTAATTACTAGAAGGATCCATATACTAGGAAGATCCATTGTGTAGGGTTGATTGTCCACTGGATAAGTATGGAGAGTTCCTTCACGTTTCACGCTTCAGATACACTGCCCCACGTGCAAGCAACGGGTAACTTCCCATGAGGATCTGGGAATTTCTGAGAATGTAGTGCGTGAGGGAAATTGCAGACTGAGGAAATCTGGAAAAAATTTGTTTCCCGTAACGAGTTCCCATGTCGTGTCGCGTGCGACGCGAAAGCAGCGATATTGTGTATCGTTTGAGAACCCCATAGAAGACACACCCACTCCACCTGGTACATTCACACCTAATTTGGAGCGAGCTCGGTAGTCTCCGTGTAGTGTACTTCTATGTATCTCGCCCACCGCGTCTTAGCACTTACGCATACAACTCTCTCTCAGAGCACATGCTACTCAGCAACAATACCAAAACCCTCACCGCCTTTATTGACAAAAGCTGATCCTCACAACAGTCCATCAACTATACCACAGCCAGGAAGACCAATCTAAATTTTGGAGATAACATCTGTGTATAGCATGCAGTTGATGTTTGAAAAAAGAAAATGGATGGGCTGACGGTTTTCCCGATCACAACACCTGGTGATGTCTGGGAAACCATGTACTTCGCACCCTATGTCCTGTATCTCATCTCAGGCAATTCTGAGAAAATTTCAGTTCTTAGATTTTCTCGGACCGCTCACAGGAAGCTGAACCTATGCCACCTGTAAACTTTGCCCAAACCTCCCTCCTTTTGTTATATATTTTCTTCCTGATGCTGGGTCATGCTTAGGTCCTTACGTCTTAGCACTAGTTTGCTTGTTGCGGAATAAAAATTCTGAATCCGAAAAAAATGATTTGCGACTACCATTTATGGTATGTCTGATTACATTGTAAAAGATACCACCGTATTCGCCTCTATTTATGGTCCACACCAGTCATTGTAACTGGGCTGTGTTAAAAACAGAAATGTTGAAAATAAAATTTTCACATGGATTTCGAGCATTTCTCAGAAAGTAATTCCAGAATTATTACGAGAGGCGTAGTGAGAAACTGTAATGCCATGCATTTGCTATCAATGGGAAATTGGAGAGTTTGTCAAGCTTGATAGCCGCCTTTATCGAGTATGTTGTAGGCGAAAAAGACATTTGAATTATTGATAGTAATTTTAGCGGGGGTTCTGCTGTAAAAGCTCCTTCTAGGTCGTATGAAGACTGGGGTGTGCTGCCCTTTCCACCAAATATATAATGTTGCGAACAATAGGTGGTTGAAATTTTTCTCACTTCTCACAACTGCAAAAAAAACAGCCCCAATCCCATGCTCATGTTTGTAGTATAAAAGAATACCAGACGAGTCTTGCAGACTTTCACTCAGGCTGCCATGAAAGTGTCTTCCTACTTCACACTATGTTTGTTTGCCCTACAGAGCACTCTCGTCGCTGCTGCGGCGATTTCTATCCATAGAAGAGACGACGATTTCCCTGCCCGTGTTCCCTACGTCTTTCCCCCACCAGGAACAAATGAAGTGATTGACTCCCCTTTGTCGCATTGCTTACATGCCTGACAATATGTTTCACTTATTGTTAGATCGCGGATGAGATTCGTAAACGCCGTGTCAATGGGACTTTACTAGCCCTTGATGGCGTCCTGTGAGTTGATTTCTGGTGGTGAAAGTTTTTGACTCGAACTAAGGCCTCTGTCTACCTTCAGTTTGAATGCACCTCTGCTCGCTCAGAGTTGGAATGACATTGCGGGAGTCATTCGCGATCAAAACTCAATCCCTGGAACCATGCGCGAGCTGTTTGTGAGACATTTTTGAACTTTATGGACCTAAGTGTTGAGGATCTGACTTGGTCTGTATATAGATTTTGCGTATTGCTGTCTTGAACAAGGCAGCATATGAATGGTGTGTACATACGTGTTCTGGTATTACAATCACCCTCTGAGACTTTTATAAGGATCCAACACGAGCCTGTCGGGCGGGAGGAGGGATTGACTACTGAACAACTCAAAGCAATTCGATTCACTCCACAATTTGCAGCCAAAGAGGTGGAGGTAATTCTTGGGCCCGAACTCACTACCGCAATGGAATTCTGCGACTGGAGCACTAGGAATATAGCCGTCCCAGATGAAGTATTCAAGAATTTACATACTTTTCTCAATGACACGCAGATGGTTGAAGCGATGGGAACTACCGGGTTTTACAGCTTCGTCAGTCGTTTCACAGTTGGACTCGACGTTGATGGCAAGGCAAACAACACAGTTCCAATTCCTGAATGAAGAACAATAGTTATTCCATAGACTATCTACAGTGTACATCTAAGAACTACAAAACAAGAGATAGCAGAATCCATGATAAAAAGATGAAAACAAGAAAGTTCGGAGATAAATAACACTACTAGATATCTAGGACGTAAGATACGACTCATACGTACTGATCAAACCATAGACAACTCCTGAAATTCCAGAGGTCCCTGATTCTTCTGTGTCCATAATTTCGTTTTTGCTCTGACTTCGATGTTCTCAAAGGAACCAGACTGCTTGAGCTGAACACAGTCACGAGTACCCAGGACAAGGAGCTCGAAGAAGAAGGAACTTGCAGCTCGTCTAGTTGCCTTTGATAATTTTCAGAAAGGACCAGAGAATTCGGGGGAAAAATTTCGCACCTTGTCAGCCATCTGTCGGAAACTTATCATCTTCTCAGAGCTGCCTTCCTCGATCCTCAACTCCTTGCGAACGAGGGCAAGTGCCTTAACCGTGTTCTTACTGTAACCTTTTCCCTCGTCAACTGTTTCGTCAATTTCATCTTGCGTCTGTGCTTGAGTGCTTATTGGGCGGGTATCAAAGGTTGCAATAGGACAATCCACACTGGCATAGGATTCTTCGTTCTCATCGAGAAAGACTTCATTAGGTCCGGAAGTGGAAAATTGTGTGAGCTCGGAAGGTGCAACCGACAAAGAACGTTCGAGATTTAAGTCAATAGGCACAACCTCCGGTTCCTTCGTACCGACTTCAAGGTCATTCATGAACTGCTGGCCCCCATCAAAGTGATCATCCAAAGAAACACCCCCTTGGTCCATGATATCGATACCCAATCCGAGACCAGAGGCTAAACTTCCTGCTCGACGGGCTTGCTCTATTTCATCGTCCACTTCATCCTGTACACCTAACCGAGCTCGTTTGTTCGGGGTTTTGTCAATAGCTGCTCCTTGGCGTTTCTGGGCAGTACTGTGATGGAGTTGTTGCATGAACAAATTGGCAAGCTCTGGGTTCAAACCCGGCGGGCCGGCACAGAAGAAGGGACCGTTGGGTGTATGTTTAATTGGAAGAAAATGAGCGAGTGGATCATCCCTAATCTCTCGGAGCCGCATAACGGTAGATGATCGGGGTAGATACTGCTGTTCGGTTATTATATCGCTGACGTCTTGAGCAACAGGTGGTCCAAATGTTCCCCTCCCTCGACCGTTGACAGCTTCAGGAAATTCAGTGACTTCATCAATGATTTGTTTCTTCTCCTTGAATTTACGTTTCTGCTTGATGGTTGATGGTGGTTCTACAATTCCTAGAAGCTGAGTCTGGAGAGGAGGTGTAGCAGGAGGTTCAGTCAGAGGTGAAGCTAGATATATGAGTTAGTCATTTAGAATATCAAATTTAGAGGACTTATTACTCACAAGCACGGGAAAGTGATCTCGTCTCCTCAGGCGTCTTTTCCGCATGCTCTGTAGTGAGTTCAATGGTAGTGTCAATGGCAGGGTCAATAACCATAGGTGCATCAAAGCCGATTCCGATATCTCCCAAGTCAACGCCAGCCATGTCAACATCCATGTCAGCTCCAAAAGGATGCTCCGAGGGCGCACGGCTCCTGCTCGCGTGGGATAGGAGGTCGGTGTCGAGGGTATGCTTTCGTCCAATCAAGTGAGAAGCAACGGATTCAGCACGACTGACCAAATCACGGCCAACACCAATGCTGCCGTCGACACTCATCTGCTGGTCTTTCTCTGAACTTGTTTGGGGTTCATCACCCCAATTAATTCCAAGGTCGAGATCATTGAAATCTTGGGAGCCAATACCGTCTGCAGGTCCAAGGTCAAAAGTATCAATCCCATCAAAGCGCTGGAAATCGTCGGCAGTTCTGAGTGTAATGTCATCAACACGGGCTTGATGCTGGCCAGTCACTTGCAAGGTTCGACCATCCAAATCAACATCCCTAACGCAATAGACATTAGTGCTAATGTGTGCTATTGAATGTAATCTCGGCATACCAATCTATGTCTGGAAGCAAAAGATTCAGATCCAGATTTGTAGTTTGGAGAGTGATAGCAGTTTTGTTGACAACGAGTTGATCTTCGGTCATGTCGACCACACCGGGTCGGAATGCCTACAACGTCAAAGGTGAGAAGTTGCGCAAAAGCCGAATCATGATACTCACCATCTTTATTTTCAGAAGAGCCTCATTGCAATCATCTAGAAGATATTTCGCCTTGCGGCTGTAGATACGAACAACTCCTAGGAGCAACTGCCCACTCAATCGCAAAGCCATTACTTCAATTTCCTGACCCATTATAGCATCTAGTTCAAGTAAGGGTTGGTCATGTTGTGTAGGACTAACAACATACCGACTGATTCTTCGATGTCAGTTTGAAGGGTTTGGGTTTTGGATAGTTTACGTTCCATGTGGGCAGCCAACCATACTTTTCCGAGGGACCCCCGACGAGACAGAATAGCTTCTGAAAAAAACTACAGTCATTATAGTGATACACGGGCCCTGAAAAGTTAAGGATAGAACGAACCATGGTTGAACGCGTCAGGAGACAACGAAGTGACAACGGCGTGACAATGTGGAAGAGCGTGACAACGATCTTCTGCCAATGACGTCTCTCGCAAGGCTCCTTCCTCGTCTTCACCGTTGCACTATTCACTCGCTCTCGACATTTCCTCATGTTGAAACAAATTTTCAGCAACCATTCTCTGGAACACATCAGAACCGCTATGCCCTTAAGCTCTTGAACCTGCATCAATTTTTGCCCTGCATTACAATTGCCGCCGAAATGAAACAGAAAGGTGTACAGCCGAACCTCCCAATATATAATGCTATGCTTTCTACTGCTGCAGAAGAAGGCCTTTGGCTTGAAGCCTTGGCCATTCTGGACGATATGCTCTATATTGGCATTCAACCCAACGCCATGTCTTTTAATCACCTCCTCCGTGTGAGTTTGTGTTTATACCGGAGACAAAAACCATCTCTATCTCTCAAAGGCAGTACGCTTCAAGCATAGCCAATTAATCTCCAAGGTCCTAGCAAAAATGGAGACTTGTGGTATCAAGCCGAATTCTCAGACCATAACCCTAATCACCTCTCGCTGTACAGCAGAAGGCAACCTGGAGATGGCCATTCGTCATCTCCTTTCATTCTCTGAACAAGGCATCACACCAGGACTCGAGGCTGTCCAGCCTGTCATTCTTTTTGCAGCTCGTAATAATTTTGCCCGCCTCGCCCTAGACCTCGTAGAGTGGTTTGAACGAATATCAACTCGGCGGTTGGAGGAATCCATCTGGGTTGAATGTCTGATAGCAGCTGCAGACACGGCATATGTGTGTCTCTCATTCTGTTCTTCTTATGAGAAAGTTCTTAATATTAATTTTGATAGCCTGACGGTATCAAACGGTGCTGGGAAATTGTCACCAAAAAGTTCAGGATTCTCTTAGATGAGGGAACCTGTATGGCCATTATGAATGCAGCTGCCAGAAATGGACTTCCTGAATTGGCAACAGAAGTTTTGCAGATGAAACAAACAATCGGCATCTCCCCTGAGGAACATCATTTTGCTGCCATCATTGAGGCTTTCTGTAAACGGGACCAGGCACAGGAGGCTATCCTCGTTCTCGACTTGATGGCGTCCTCCGGTATTGAATCGAGCATGGGGACCGCAGAACCCATCGCAGAGTGCATCCAACATAGTGCAGAAAAGATAGATGCAGCTTGGAACCAAGTCAAACAGCTCCATCAAGAGGACCACCACTTGCATGTCTCTATTCATAAAACTATATTCATGGCTGCGGTCGCCAATGGTGATCTCACGAAAGCTCTAGCATTCTGTAGAGCTCTTCCAGACTTCGGGCTTCCCCCAAGTGTTGATTTATACAACCATCTTCTCCATGCATGCATCCGTTCCGCCAATCGCCAAGTTGGTGATGAAATTCTCTCTGCGATGAAATCTGCCGAACTCAAGCCCAATCGGGAAACTTACAAGACCTTTATTCGTCTATGTCTTACTCAAGATGTTTACGACGATGCATTTTTCTATCTGGAAGAGATGAAAGCAGCTAAACATAAACCCTCTTCATCCGTCTACGTTGCTATCATTAAAAAATGCCTGAGCTCGAATGACGAGCGCTATCAGATTGCTGTAGATGAAACGATAGAGTGCGGATACAGTATTCCGTATTTCCTCGAACATGACATATCCAAAAAACAGGGATATTTGATAAGTGAAGACGAGCAGCGATTCATAGAGCGGGGTGGATTGGTCTAGTCAAATAAAATCTCCTATACTTAGAGTTTGAAGTGCGTGTGATGGAAGTACGTTTATTAGCAACTACCGAGCTCATAGTCTTGCACACTGGTTGGGCATACAGCTGTTCGGAGGAGGGATTCTACCCATGTTTAACGTGATTCTATTCCATACTCGTCACAAAAGTAACTTGCCTGTCTATCAAAAAAAATTTGAATACGAAAAATACCGATCACATGATGGATTTTGATGTAATTCCCCAGACTTTTGCAGTGTTCTCACAGTGTAATGGAGGGGCAGCTAGTGATTTGGTATTCATTCACGGATTGTCTATTTTATGCTTCATTAATGACACACGTCATTTTAGTCCTATCTGTGGTAAGAATGTTCGCTCTCGCGATATCAACAAGCATTTGGACGAAAGCTGTTCTGCACGTACAGTCGTGGACAGTTCAAGTCAAGACTCAGCACGCTGTGATGCGTCTGGAGGAGATGACTTCCGAACGGCTAAAGTCCCCAATGCACTCGCTCCTATCTTTTCTAACAAGTCTAAAAGTACAAGTACATCGACGCCAGGTTCAGGCTCGCACACGCGAATAAAGGATTCCTTGAATGTGACATTCTCTCAAGGCAAACGGCCAGCAGCTGTGGAATCCCCAACGCCTGTATCCAAGAAGCATAAATCAATTGTTAATGTGCCCTTGGCCGAGAAGCTTCGGCCAAAGGAGTTTTCTGATTTCCTTGGACAAGCTCATCTCATGGAACCGGGTTCGCTATTGTCTTCTATGCTTAAAGCTGAGGCAACTTGGTCAATAATTCTTTGGGGCCCACCAGGGTAAGCGTTCTGTCATCCATATATGTTGTTGATGGTCTTATTCTTATCTCTGAATAGGTGTGGCAAGACTACCTTGGCGAAGTTGATAGCTGAGAAGAGTTCAGCGATCTTCAGGGAAATGAGTGCGACTTCTTCTGGTGTCAATGAAGTCAAAACGGTAGTCGAGGAGGCAAAGAAGAGTTCTATGCTCCTTGGAAGGCAAGGCCTCTGATACATGAACTTAAATGAAGTTCTGACGTCTGACAGGAGAACCATCTTGTTTCTGGATGAGATTCATCGTTTCAATAAAGCTCAACAGGTATGCATTCGTATTCAAGTCTGATTCTTGGTGGCAGCTGTGTTGGTGATGGTCATAGGATGTTCTTTTACCGTTCGTCGAGCAAGGTTCTCTGCAAGTCAGTATATTTCACAAAATCAGGAGATTTGACATTTCCTATCGTAATTATAGCTAATAGGCGCGACAACGGAAAACCCTTCTTTTCGACTGACTGGAGCATTGATGAGTCGATGCAGGTACATGTTCAATCGCTTGACGCACCAGTCACAACTGATCGAGCTGTGGAAAGAGTGCTCAGACTTGAGCCTCTGCTTGATGACCAAATGTCAAAGCTCTTGAGCCGATCTCTGGAGAGGATCATGACCGAAAATCCCTTCCAAGCAGGCCAAACTGAGGGGAAGAGCTCACGGCTGACTGCTAGTGCAAAGGTCAAGTCCAAAATTATTTCCATGGCAGGTGGAGATGCACGGAAGGCGCTTTCATTACTTGAAGTGGCTCTGCAGTCCGCAGAGGAAGCATCAGAGGAGCAAGTCATAGAAGCATTGAAACAATCCATGATTGTATCCTATGATCGTACTGGTGAGGACCACTATGACATGATTTCTGCCCTGCACAAGAGTGTTCGGGGTAGTGACGGGAGCGCAGCGATGTATTGGTTGGCGAGGATGTTAACAGCAGGTGAAGATCCGCTTTTCATTGCGCGGCGAATGGTGGTCTGTGCAAGCGAGGATATTGGGCTGGCAGATAAGCATGCACTTCCTCTGGTACTGTGACTGTTTGATGCATTTTGGACCTACTGATCACCAGGCTTCTGATTAAAGGCAATGGCTGCGCTTCAGGCATGCCAGGTGATTGGCATGCCCGAATGTCGAATCAATCTTGCACACTTAGTTGCATACCTATCTGAAGCACCAAAATCTACAAGGGCTTACGAAGCCTACAAACGGGCAGAAGAGGCAGCGCAACATTCGACGATTCTGCCTGTTCCGATGCAGGTTCGCAATGCGCCAACCAAACTGATGGAAGAGATGGGGTATGGGAGAGAGTATCGCTATAACCCAGACTATCGGTCGGTTGTGTTGCTTGTCACCAATTGTTAACCATAATGTGATTGACAGACACCCTGTGCACAACCAATATCTGCCAGCAGAGCTCGAGTCAGAAAGATTTTTGTTGAAGGAAGGAGACATGAGTGGAAAGAGGTGGGACGAGGAGGCACTGGTCGCATGGGAGGCAGCGGAGAATGGAGGAGAGCGGTGGGAAGGGCGTATTTAGTAAGCACAGGATATTTTAGTCAGATATACCATCTTTCTGTTGGGATCGATGGCTATGTCGTCTCTGCCCAGCGACAGCGATGTCCACAAACAAGATGTTTTTCGTGTTCTCGTCACTGGCTTCGGGGTGAGCTTTCTTTCCACTTTTCATCGTGTCCTGCTCATCGCCTCAGCCCTATGGCCAGTGGCCAGCCAACCCCTCCTGGCTGGCTGTCGAGCCACTCCACAACCTCGTCTTGTACACAGATCCTTCCAGTCACCCTAGGCCTCCTCCCACTGATGATAAGCCTCCATCCCCTCTCGACGAGAAACTGCTTGTCCCTCGCCTCGTCCACATATCTACACTCCAGATTCCCTCCAATTATCAGTCGATCCTGGACGTCGTTCCTGGGCTCCATCTCAGACCCCCCATTCTCCCAGAGGATGTAAGAGATGACATGTTGAAGCCTCCGGAGAACGGCTATGATTTTATGCTCCATATTGGTCTGACTGGTCGTGGGCCTTTGCGTCTTGAGCGCTGTGGCCACAAGCTCGGATATAACATGAAAGATGCTTCCGAGTCGTATGCTCCTGTCGTTATCCCTCAGCCCAAGGACTTCAGCCGCAGAGGGCCAGACGGGCGGCCCATGACCATTGCTGAGAAGGCTGAGCGAGACCGTCTCGCCAGTCTTGCAGCTGCTTCTGATATCCAAAATAACCCAACGAGCGACGCTAATGCAAGGCCAAACCGTGGATTTGGCGTTCCTTATGAAATGTTCTCTGACGAGCTTAATACAGAGTTAGACGTCACCAGAATTGTCCAAGAAATGAGGCAAACAGGAGTCGAGGTAAATGCATGTCATGACCCGGTCTCCACTTCTGCTCATGTTTCTTCCAGCCATTGCACACGATCTATTCTTCAATGGACGCTGGCCATTTTGTCGGAGATTTTCTCTATTATTGCTCCCTTGCCGAGTCAAGAAGGAGTGCCAATCCATACGAGAAGAGACGCAACACCCATGTCCTGTTTTTACACTGCGCCCCTGTTGGATATCCCTTGCAGTCAAAGGAAGTTACGGATGCAATTATACGTTTGATTCTTTGGGTTTGTAACGAAATTCAAATATCCGCTACAGACGATACCCCTGATCTTCCTCCAGTGGGTTCCAATGCCAAAAACCTTACCAATCGCTATCAATCGTATGATGAATATGAGGAAAGGGCGAGGCGATCTCCCGTCCCACATGATCTTGCTTCGTTGGATCCACCTCCACCTGTTCAGCCCCTTCCACCTCCACCTGTTGGTCCACTTTCTCCACCTCCCCCTGTTGGTCCACTTTCTCCTCCGCCCCCTGTTCAACCGCTCTCTCCTGTACAACCTCCTCCCGTACCGCCTCCTCCTGTACAACCTCCTTCTATGCATCCTCCTCCTGTACAACCTCCTCCTGTGTATCCTCCGCCTGTACAACCTCCTCCTGTGTATCCTCCGCCTGTACA
>Ga0153924_1000418_pt1 | contig 26960 bp, 34 predicted proteins | sample TSNJ008MetaG_FD_104709 | JGI IMG/M metagenome (GOLD analysis project Ga0153924, IMG submission 104709) | Attine ant fungus gardens microbial communities from New Jersey, USA - TSNJ008 MetaG | ecosystem: Host-associated > Fungi > Mycelium > Unclassified | place: USA: New Jersey, Wharton State...
AGAACAGGCGTTCGTCAAGGGCAAGTGGATGGCTGTATCCGGTGTGGTGTACAACCTGCAGTTGTTGGTGAATTCTGCATGGGGTGTGATCGACGAGCCCGTGCAGGTCCTCGGTTGCGAGAATTGAACGCAGATAGCACAGTCTTCAAACATCGTATGTTCAATAATCTCCAGACATGACATATCGACCTCCCTGTTGTCCCTAGTCCGCGCCCAATTCATCAGCGAATGGGAAGCTCAGGGCGAGAAGATGCCTACATTTGAAAAGGCTTACGAGATAACGCTAACTCGTGATCTACGCATCCGCCATGACGCATATCGGTGTGTGCATTTTGATCGAAACTCGACATCCGTGCGATCAATTAACACATGTGTCTCGCGGTTTTAGGGGCAAGAATCTGGAATTAACGGACATTCGGACATTCCATAGTGCATTGTGTGTTTGCGATCTCGGATATGCAGACAACAATATTTGTAGCCGACCAACTTGTGGGATTTGTTGTGCCGTAAAATCTGGGTTCAAGTCCCTTGCGTTCGGCAAAACATCAATGCAAGGGAGGTGAGGGTCAGGGCATCTTTCGAGCGATGAAATACTAATTCAGCTTGCTCACCTTTGGGAGGTTTGGAGAAGGAATTTATTCTTATAGGAATCCCGCTTGTGCCGATAGGTTCTCTACATCTTGTACGACTTCACCCTATCGCGTGATGATTGCTTGCGACACCTTTGTCCTTCCAGGGCAAGTTCATGAGAAAGATGACGTCGGGGTGAGTGCTTTCATCGTGGCAAAGTGCCTAACTCGTATCTTAATTCGATCCTCAATAGATGGACGAGGAGTCTATCTTCACACCAGTGGCTGACGGAATACTTCCCGCCTATGTCATTATGTACACTGTTTAGGGTCTGCTAGGCAACGAGGTTGAAATCCAGGGATCAACTAAGTTGGTTCTCACTTGACTATTTATTATCCTATGTTGCTATCGGTGTATGGAAAAGAGATTTTAACGCTGCTTGAAGCTTGTTTTTCGGTTTCAGAGGTTGAATATCATCAACATACACGATAAGAAAGGCTGGGCGAATTGCATCACTGTTATACACCACCGTCTCTTCGTAATTCAAATCAGCACCTGGCTCACCAATAACCTGAGAGTGTGACTGAGCGTTTGAGATTGAAGTTATGAGAAGAATAGCCTCACAGAGTGGCAGCCAGCTAGTGGCGCGGTCCGATAAATTGCATTGTGTAAGCGTTTCTCGGGGTTGCCAACGACCACTCGGTTGAGAAGGACTACGCGAGTTAGCATCAATCGGTTGATATTCTGGATATAATCATCCGCCTCTGAGACATTCGTGTCAGAAAGGGCATTAGAAGACAAAATTTTTCCTACTGGACGAGACAGATGTAGTATAGATGCCGGTCCCAAATCTATCGCAAGTAAATTTGTAAGCACTGCAATCTGTTTGAATGTCTGTACCGTCTAAATTTATTTTTCTGTCCTTTTAGCAGCGTGAGCCATTAGAGCGGATTTTTTTTTAGAAATCTGAACACATACCACATTTCCTAATATCAAATGAGCTGCGTACTATGCAACATAGGCGGCACTCTGGGAGTATACAAAGATTTGTGTTGGACTTGTCTTCTCCAAGAGAGCAGGCGCGATCGGTGCCATGGAATAGAAACTGTTCATTGGGAGATATGAACGTGCGACAGACGATGCTAGACAAGTCAGCATTGACACGATCTCTGGAGCAGATTGTCACATACAGATTTTGAAAGATAATTGATGTACACTGACCGGTGTTGATAATATGGCATGTGAAAGCTCGGTGGAGATATGATTCTAAAAATTGCCTTTATTCGAGGCTTCTTCTTGTGGGGGTGCTTCCACCCGTTATAAAACTGTCTTTCCACTGATGCGCGTGAGAGATGTGAGATTAGCAGTCGTGTCATCAAGGAACATTTACCAGTGGAATAGTCTGCCTCAGTCAAAGCAAGTAAATGTAGCCTGCTGGTCGTCCAACGACCTCCTTGTTGATTCTTAGGATTTGCAGAGCAGAACGGGTCGCAAGCTATCAAATCTTGGCGCTGGTCCATGTTTGCATACTTCATATCGCCATGAGCTAGCTATATACCCAGAAAACCACGACTTGACTGGCACTAAAGTACATGAAATCTGGGCCCTGAATCAACCAGAGCTGGAGTGTTTCACGAGACACATGTCAATTGCATGGCATTCAAGCAAAAACATATGTTCCATGATGAGCGCTACAGAACAGTAGTTTTCAAGCTCCGCAGCATGCTTTGTTCACGAGGCAAAGGTATATTATCATAGTGCACGAGGAGTCAAGCAAGTGTTCCCTTTTGTACAAACTACCGAGTTGAGCTTGATCTCCATCCGTCCTTTTTTATCCATGTCATCTCGCAAGAGAATGTCCATCTTAACATCGCACTCAGAGTCACAAATCCCTGCAGCTCCTACAACACCTGCATCGCCGACCGGGAATCCTCCAGTCACATATCGTGTCGAAGAGCGTACTCGCACCATTTACGTTACATCCGATGTGCCACCAGTTCAATGGGGCACTCGTAACCTCGGCTCGCTTTTCCCTCAATGTGGCAATGGCCAGGACACCGCCTTAGAGCCAGTGCAACGTACAAGATCCAGGATACAAACCCAATATATCATCACTGAAGAGGCCGAGTCTCCCTCTCGATCTCAACCTCGATCAGCCCCGGCTGTGCTCCCTATACAAGGACAACACTCTCGTCATTCAAATCCCTCGTCGCCTCTTGTTACATCTCCTAATCATCCCTTCAAAGGGCCGCGTTCGCGTATCCTATTTTATCATAGACAGGACCCCCATTACGGTTTTACTAACTTCTCCCCTCATAATGTGAGATATAATGGCAAAGTATATCCCACTAGCGAGCATCTATTCCAGTCTTTCAAGGTTCGGTTCTCTAGACTAGTTTGAACCTCGTCTTATTCTCTTCTCAAGTTTCAAGGTTACCGGGATGACCTTGCCGAGCACATCAGACTGTGTTCACCATTCCCAAGTGTGGCATTTTCCGAAGCCCGACGATTCCCAGACCACATTAGACCCGATTGGAGGAAAGTGAATATACGAATGGTATGACGTGGCGATAATAAACCTTTTTACTCATGAATATCTGTCTATCCAGATGGATGAGTCACTATACCATAAATTTACCCAGCACAATGACCTGAGGGCAGAACTTCTCGCCACCGGCGATGCTGAACTCGTAGAGGTGGGTCATTCTAGATGCTATGATCCATCTACTGAGATGGACTACATAGGATTCCGACAAGGACTCTTTTTGGGGTATAGGGGCTGATGGGAAGGGTTCAAATGAGCTTGGGAAGGCTTTAGAACGTCTGAGGGTGAGGCTCCGAAAAGAGGGGCGTTAAAAGACCTGGCATCGTTCCTTTGCCTCGTGTACATCCACAGTGTGGACACAACTATTGGTCTTATTCTCTAACTTTGACGCATGTCTTCCACGTTAACCTGCCTGCTTCAGCAAGTATGCTCAGCTTACTCAACGCCCACGATAAAACCATGAGGTTGGCGTCTGTCTTCAACACTTATAACCAGGTTCCAGTTCGTCCAGAATCTACCTTAGAACTACAGCATATTCATCGTACGGAGAATGGCTACACAAGCCGTTCCATCTACTCAGCTATGTGATGTAAGTGCCGAATGTCTTTCATCGTCTTTGACCATTAACATGGCATGGCATTCCAGCACTGCCGCCAGAAACCCAGGTTCGGTAACCATCGGTATTGTTCAAGGACATGTGGTACTCAGGCGGCAGCTCTCTGCAATGTTAGTAGCCAGTAACATCTAAGTCTGTGAATGCCAAGTGCTAAAAATTGTCATCAGCAATGCCATAAGAAACCGAAATTCCAGGCACATGATTTCTGCAGCAAGTCCTGTGCATCCACCGCGGGGAACAGTGCCAAAGCAAGTAGCCCTGTTGTAAATGGTCCCACCCCAAGGAAAGGGTGCTCTGGTAATAAGCCTGCTGCGACGAGCGTGGATCCGGTACAAATTGCTCGTAGGTGGTATATCGCATGAACTATCTATTTATCAATTTACAAGTGTTATCTTTATTAAGAGCTCATCGCTCAGCATGTCCATGTCCCTCAGATCCAGTCATTACTACCCACTGTCCAAGGTCAAGGCCCGTCTTCCATCCCTAAACCCGCTCACTTGCAGCAGGCTGGGAACCAATCTTCTTCGATGAACGGGGGAGCTATGCAGGCCGAACAAGGCACTACCGGTATCCGTTCGATATCTTCCTTTCTACGAGGAAAGAAGAAACCGACACTCAATGTTGGCACCAAACAACCTTCTGACGATACTAAGTGTCCTATCCCTGGTTGCAAGCAGTCTGTCTATGTTGACGAAGAAGGAGTAACGAGTGAATTCTGTTCTCTGCGGCATAGAGAGTACGATGTTCCATTTCTTTCTTTCCATACAGGCTAAAGTATCGCTTCCTGTTCCAGAGAAGCAGTTTCGTCCGGTCTCAGAACCCCATGTATCATGTGCTTGGTGCTGCCGCAGAGCAATAATGACTATTTCTGCTCAAACGCCTGCCTTGAGGAATCGATGAACAAGCAAATTGATGAACACGATGACGAAGAACATATGAGTTAGCGGATGCATGTCAATAATTCTTATCCACCGTAGCTGCAAACGATATTGTCTGCTTGCGTTTTTTTTAATTTATACTTATGAAGTACATGTGTCAGATTTCATTGTAAGATTCTCTCATGATTCCCTCGTGAGGATGTCCGTTAGCAAAATCTTATTTGATCCAGTAGAGTAATAATTTGTGATAGCTATCATGTTACCAAGTAAACAGGTTTGATCCATGAATTCCGTTAGCATGATCAACGACGGTGCTCACGATTGATATATGAGATTCAGCGAGATGTAGAATATCAGGCTGGGCTGCCGGTGATCAGCATTAAACGTCAAGTGCGTACGGCCATCACACATCACAACACGCAAGAAGGTGCAACCCGACTGTCAGGCGTCGGAATCATCATCTTTCAGTGAATCCGAAATCTCTCAATGCAGTTTCTTGTACGGTCACATTTCAATCACGGAAGCATGAAACATCGTATGGGTCATGTGTTACGACTTGGTTCTGGGCTTGGCCGTGCTGGCGTCCCCAGAGTACTTAGACGTGAAAAATCATCAGAACCTGCTTACGAAGGCCATATTCCTCTAAATGGCTTCGAGAAAGCCTTTCTTGCGGTTGGATCTGCTATAATGGCACTCTATGATCCCAAAAGAGGAGGTAATTCTTCAAGCATGAATCTTGACACAGCTGATTGTTGATAGATATGGTTGCTGCTCTCGGAGAAACGACTGCTTGTTCAAGCCTGTCTCGCATGAGAGATGTAATGCTGAACGATCCTGAAGGCCGAAAAATTCTGAAAGATCGCCCTCGAGTCAATTCAATAACTGTTGACATGGACCAACTTGCTCGCTATTCTGAAGGGACATTCGGCAGGGCGTACGTGACTTGGCTGGAGCGTTGTGGAGTTACACCGGATACCAGGGAACCCGTAATATCGTTAGCTGTTTTCTCTGTCATTCGCTCAAAATGTCTCGATGAAACAGGTTCACTATATCGATGATCCAGAACTCGCCTACGTGATGCAACGATATCGCGAATGTCATGACTTTTACCATTGCATTTGTGATCTCCCGGTCAATGTTGAATCAGAGCTCGCCCTCAAATATTTCGAATTCGCTAACCTTGGCCTGCCAATGGCTGCCATCTCTGCAATTTTTGGTCCCCTCCGTTTAACGGCCAGGAAGAGGGAACGCTTATTTTCTGAGTTTGTACCTTGGGCACTCAAGTGTGGTGGAAGTGCGAAGAGCCTCATCACAGTATATTGGGAACAGCGTTGGGATCAAAAGGTAGACGACATCAAGAAGGAGTTGGGCATCTGGGAACCCCCTAAGGCTCGATGGAGTAAACCCCTAGACGAGGCTAGGGAGGCCACGGCAAAAAAACAGCAGAGCTAATAGATACCAGAGGTAGATTTTCCATCTAAAAGAGTCTGGAGAATTAAGCACCAAAAACTAGGACCCAGCTATCCAGCCAGATGTGGCACTGCAGGTTCAAATTATTTATCCAGAATACCATATGTTGTATGACATGGACATATGGAGCTGAACCTCAATTAAACTAAACATACCAAAGATGTGTTGTCATGGATAAAACTTATCAAGGATAAAATAGTAAGAGTGCCAAGAACTGGTTGAGCTGAATCACAGCAATAGATGTCTGCTAGGCTGAACTGTGAGCGAACTATTAGGCTTCATAAATAAGCAAGGGTAAATACAAGTCTTACCTCGTTACAATGTTTCCTTTGACCCGTTCTTTTCATCGCCGAACGTTTTTTTTATATAGGAAGTTACGACCCACTAGCCGTATAATTCATACAGCCCATATAGATCCAATCCTCCAGGAATTCACACCTAAGCTTTTAGCAAAACAGCCGGCCTTTGGATTCCTCCCTCAACAAATATGCGTTTTGAAACAACCACCAGAATTCTACGCCTCCCTTTTGGTATATTGCTTTTTCAATCTATTTTTCAGTCTCTATGTTGACTGGCCATCCAGGATTTAATTAGCCGTGCTGAACATCGAGTGTTTATTTCTTCTTTGTATATTGGCTCTGAAGACACAAAGATAGTATGTAATTCACTCCGCTGTACATTCTCGTGCTTATGCCGTTCAAGCTAGATACAATTGTTGATGTCCTCAGGAAGAAAGCATCATTGCATGTTTACTTTCAGCTTGATCTGAATCGCTCCACGAGACCTGGATCTACTTCAACGGCAAGATTATTGGTACCTCTCCTAGAGGAGTTCCCCGCAAGGGTACATGTTTCAATGTTCAGAAGTCCCAGTCTCCGTGGACTCATGGCTAGATTAGTCCCACCACGCTTCAATGAAGGATGGGGAACGTGGCATGCAAAAATATACGGTGCGGATAATGAAGTCATCATCAGCGGGTGTGTCTGTGATCTTTTTAGTCGATGGAATTGAATGGTAAACCATCTTTTAGTGCAAATCTGAATAAATCATATTTTACGAATCGCCAGGATAGATACATTCACTTCAGAACGCAACCGTTGCTCGCACAATATTGTTTCGATTTCCTCCAAACCGTTGCAAAATTTTCCTTCTGTTTATTACCGAAGTCTACATCGATTGGCATGTCACCCTATTCCTTCATTCGAGACGGTTATATCCTTTTCTGGCCGGATCCTGATACACACCCACACTGTATAAACGACAAAGCGCGACATGCGATTACGGCATTCCAGCTCTCGCGACAAGTCGCGTCTCAGATACAACTCAAGAATAACGAGGTTTCTTCCAGATCGGAGTACCAGGTACTGGTGTGTCCCATAATCCAGGCTGGCCAATTCGGAGTTCGTGAGGAAGAGACGATTCTTGAGCTGTTAATCCGTTCTGTCAATAGAGCTGTGAAGCAAGGCTCGCGCAGGCGCCCGTTACTTATCCTCACAAGTGGATACTTCAGTTTATACAAGCCTTACGAGAAACTCATTCTTGGGAGTCGGAATCTGGACTGCAGGATTGTGACTGCTAGTCCGAAGGTCGGTTACCATATTCCAAAATGATTGCTACAACTGAAGTTGAGCAGGCAAACGGATTTTTTGCGTCTAACGGGGTATCAGGAAGAATACCAGAAGGGTATACACATCTTGAAAAGCGCTTCATGCATGCCGTAGAAAAAGCCGGTCAATTGTGGAAAGAAGCCCCATCGGGTATTTCCAGAGGAATTAAATTGTTAGAATGGAACAAACTTGGTTGGACCTATCATGCCAAAGGTAGATTCTTCATGTTTTGGAACGTAGTTACGTGTTGATTGTGTACCTGTAGGCATTTGGATATCTCCTTCCTCGAAATCGGCTCCCATCCTAACGCTCCTTGGTTCAACGAATCTGAACTCCCGTTCTGCGCACCTTGACACAGAACTCTCGTTTCTGATAATCTTACCGTCGCGTCATACCATCGATGAGGCCACCAGATTTCCGCACAATACAATCACCATGGAAGTACCTTTAGCTCCTTCCTGCGAATTCAACGGTGAAGAAAATATGGTTTCCGCTTCCGGTTTACGAGAACACCTGCGAAGTGAGGCGGACAATATCTTGGCAAATGCATCTACTTGGAAGGGCTATATAAGAGGAAAGTGCGATTCTCAACAAAATTAATTGTATGGCTAGTCAAAGGGATGCTGTGATGAATTTTGCCATAACCCTTAGAGCCTTTTTTCAAAAGTAGCACGACAAAAGAATCAACTGTCTGAGCAGTACTGGATGGTACCTTCATTGCAAAGCAAATGATGATATTACACAAGAGTTCTAGAGGTGTTCTAGCTGGAGTACGTCCTGAGGCGTCTATTGACACTCTTCAACAAAAGAGTAGAAGAGCATCTCTTGATATGTGGGCTACATCATTTGGACACATGATGTTAAAGGTTGAGAATTCCTTATGCTCATGAGTTGTATGACAAGGGTGATAGTCGAGTGCCTTTTATTGGTGTATCAGTTTTACTGTGCGCCAAAGCTACAAGAGCTATTCTCAATCATACATTAATTGACGAATAGTTGGCTTGATAAATGATGGGTTTAAAGAAGGAAAATATCATTGTGAGGCAATAACATGCATAACTAGAAGTAGACAACTTTCTTCGGATTTTTTGTTGTGGGTCTAAACATGCCTGACTGCACACTTGTTTTGGGTCCTAGCACTTTTCTTTCTGAGTCTTCCTTTTCTGCTTGTTGTTTGTGCCGTTTAAGTGTGTGGAAATCATCTTCGTCGGCACCTGGACAATCACCAGAGCCCATGCCTGTGAGTGTGCCGACGGTATCTAATGTATTCCCTACTCAGCATGCCAGAAGCAGAAGAGGCTCGAAATGGAACGGACCTTTCCTCTGAAGGTCACAGTCTTTCGCCAAATGAGTGTTTTGGCCACACAGCTTACAACAACCACCGTTTGGATATATGCCTTTTTCTTGGTTTTGTGGACATGCGGACGCTAGGTGACCCTTGCCACTACAAACGAAACACAAAGCGAAGGGGAGGGGATTTGACTCGTCGACTGGCTTCTTACACTTTGAAAGGGAATGTCGGGTCGATCCACACCTTGTAGACTGGTCAGACAGGGGCAAAGCTACATAGGTAAGAAGAGGTGTACCGATAGCAAAGGCCTGCAAATTTCTTTTCTTTATCCATTCCACTATTCATACCCTGACATTTGACGTTTGTGCAATCCTTGGCAGCATGTCCTTTTTCTCGGCAGGCAAAACAAATGGTATCAGCTACTCGTCCTTGTATCCGTTTCTGCCGTCGCATTTCTGACGCTAACAGTCCTGTAGATTACAAGGATGTATCTGAATGAGACATCACTGACATGAAAAGACATTTCAGGCTCACGTTGTTCCTTTTTCATATCCTTCCATTTCTGCTTTTTCAAAGCTTTTTTCGTTGGATGGATGGTCGCGTCTGCTTCAGTGGCAGCAGAATCCTTATCACCTTGCGCTGTTTTGCCATCTTTGTCTCCTTCTGGAGAAGAGATACTCTCTGCCGGTCTTTTCTTCCTGATCCTTTTTCTTTTCTTTTTCGGCGGTTCACCGTCTGCATTAGACGACTTTTGACTCGATACATCAGGACCGAGAACATCTTGGCCATTGGGTGATAAAGCAGTCACGTCTTCAGGTTGACCAGTTGAGCCAGATCCAGCTTCGAGATAGGTGCGTTTTCGACCAAAGTTTGTGACTCGAGTCATAATGTGTCGAGACAGGCTGTTGGGACCTTATATTTTGATGTATTTGTCTCTTGATAAAAGGCGAGAAATGGTACAGTCAGGGTCGCAGGCACGCGATGCAGATTCCGACTTACCATGCATTCCTTTGCCCTGCGCAGGGTTAATGTCACTCGCTTGTCTTGTGCTCACTCTTTTCGCCCACGGCATCCAGCATCTGACTTGTGTCGAGCTTTGATACTGCCTTCACTTCAGCCAACGAAATTCCGGTTCTTCGGTCATCTTGGCCGAGACAATGCGACTACAGCTAACCCTCCCTCAAAATCTATCAAAGAAGGGAAAGAACCCTCTAAGGAAGAGATTCATCTTCCGACCAAGGCAGAGCAGCGGCGTAGTGATTGGGCTATCATCAAGCAGCTGCTTTCTAACGTCTGGCCGAAGAATGACTGGCATACCAGAGGAACGGTGTTGGTCGGTTTCGTGATGCTTATATCTGCAAAGGCGCGTATATCCAGCAGGTGTCTGAGGGATTTCAAATGACTGGTTCATAGCTATTGAACGTCCAAGTGCCAGTATTATTCAAAACAGTCATTGATTCTCTTAACATCGATCTGGCATCTGGATCAACAGTGTGGATAATCGCTGGTTCCACAATACTTGGATGTAAGCACACTTCATATACTTAGGCCCTCGATACTGATTTCCGTGATCAGATGGCTTTGCACGAATAGGTGCAACACTCTCCGGTGAACTGCTTAATTCAGTTTTTGCCAACATCGGGCAACGTGCTATCCGCAAAGTAGCTCGAGAAACATTCGAACATCTTCTCCACCTCGATCTCAAATTCCATCTGACTCGCCAGACTGGAGGTCTGACCCGTGCTATTGATAGGGGAACGAAGGGGATCGCCTTTCTGTTGCAGGCAATCTTATTTCGAATTGTTCCAACAGCATTAGAAATCTCGCTGGTTTGTGGGATTCTGGTGTGTATTTCAAGTCATGGCGTAACTTCTTGAGACCGAATGACAAGGACAGACGTATAAATTTGGTTGGGATTTTGCGGCCATTACTGCCATCGCTCTCGCTGCGTACACCTGGTTTACAGTCCGCACAACTTCATGGCGGTACGTTCGATTTCTAATCAATTTCTTACTTTTTTAAATCTCTTCGTCTTTGTTACGACATTTGTATAGAATTCGTTTCCGTCGTGAAGCGAATCAGGCAGACAACAAAGCCGCGACAGTTGCTGTCGACTCACTGATCAATTTTGAAGCCGTCAAAGTATGGCCTCCGCCCTTCTTCGATTTTTTCATACACTTATCTTTCAATAGATATTCAATAATGAGAAATATGAGGTTGCTCAATACGACACTCACCTTCGCAATTACGAGAAATCCTCAACCAAGATTACAACATCACTTGCCTTCCTCAACTCTGGTCAAAACGTCATATTTACATCCGCCCTTACTGGAGCTATGTTCCTAGCTGCGCAAGGCGTTTTCAACGGAACAATGACAGTTGGAGACCTCGTCATGGTTAACCAGCTCATTTTTCAGCTATCTCTCCCTCTCAACTTTCTTGGTACGATTTATCGCGAAATGCGGCAAAATCTACTCGACATGGAAACATTGACAACACTCGTTAACAAAAACACTCCTGTAGCCGATCTACCTGGTGCAAAAGCTCTCGCACTATCGCAAGGGGGTTCGATCAGATTTGAAAATGTCCATTTTGGGTATTCCCCTGACAGACCAATATTTCAAGGGCTGAGCTTTGATATTCCAGCTGGGAAGAGAGTAGCGATTGTTGGTCCTTCTGGATGTGGGAAGTCGACAGTGTTTCGACTTTTGTTCCGATTCTATCATCCATCTTCTGGGAAAATAACGATTGACGGACAGGATATTTCTGCTGTCGCGCTTGAATCCCTGCGAAAGAGCATTGGGGTTGTTCCTCAGGATACACCGTTGTTCCATAGCACAGTCCTGCACAATATTCGATACGGTAAACTTACCGCGACGGATGAGGAGGTTGTAGAGGCGGCGAAAAAGGCGAATGTGCATGAGAGTATTCTGAGGCTTCCGGAGGGATATGATACGAAGGTTGGAGAAAGAGGTTTGATGATCAGTGGTGGTGAGAAGCAGCGACTGGCAGTGGCCAGGGTGCTGTTGAAAGATCCCGAGATTTTGTTCTTCGACGAAGCTGTAAAGCCTCTTGCATTTCATGTTGAAGTTTGACCTGAGACTGACATGATTATGCAGACATCTGCGTTAGATGCCCAAACTGAGTCCGAACTCCTCAAGTCCATCTACACAACTCTTCTCTCCCCTTCGCATGGAAAACCACGTACTAGCGTGTTTATCGCACATCGTCTCCGTACAGTCATCGAAGCTGATCTGATCATTGTGCTCAAAGACGGAAAAGTTGTCGAACAGGGTACACATGAAGAGCTTCTGGAAATGGGTGGACTATATAAGAGTATGTGGGCACAGCAGAGTATGCTTGGTGGCGAGGATGGTGTGTGAGTCAAAGTGGTGTATTGGATTAGGAGGTTAAGAAGTTGATGAGAAGGCGAAAGTGAAAGGATGAGGGTTCAGAAGGAAGATATTGATTTAATTTATTTGTAGATGCATAATAGATGCCTTTGTAGCTGACCAAATGGTCTAGGATTAGGATTTACAACCTCCTTTACCTGTTTATACCACTGTTCCATCCTGTTTCTTTTGATTGTAATTTTGACCGATTTTCATAGGCAAGGGAGTGATGCAGATGACCTCACACATGACATTGGAAAGGGAAATAATCAAAGGTGACTATAAGTTTGGGTTGCGTGATGCCCAGTGACAAACCATTCATGATATTGATACATCATAATGCAATCTTCTACTATCTTTTACTATGTATGTGTAAAGGGACCATACCAAAGTCCACTCCTGACGCACTAGTGGTAGTGCACCAGAGTGACCCTGCAACTAATTAAATAACAGTTACTCAATATTTAATTAGTTGCCCTTTCACCTGCACTCCTGACTGCTGAGACGTTCCGTAACTAAGGGACTTGTATAGTTACACGTTCATCCGCTGTCGAAGGTTAATGGAATAGTTCATCCTGTGTGCCGTTGTGTCACGGATAATCATCCGCCTCCTTCGTTCCTACACTGTGCGAGTGGGTCAGTCCATTCCAACACGGAACTTGAGACGTTTCAGAGTTGATCATCAGACTCATGACTCATAGTCATGGGTCCTATTGTTTTCGCGAATGTAACCCTGTCACAGATAAATAAAATGTGACAATGATTTTTGTGTATAAAACGCTGAAGGATTTTTCGTATCCGTCAGTCGCTTATGCCTCCTTCGTTGAGCTTTTTATTTCTCCCGCGTCATGTACACGCCATAGCGGCGGTTGAAGATGGCACTTGACATGATTCATGTCGTCTGCTGTTTACGTGAACGCATCTTCCCAGGTCGGGAGACAATTGTTAAACATGACTAAATGCGCCAGTGGTATGTTGTTGACTAACTTTTTGTACAGTTCTGACGTTGTTTAGGTGGAATATCAGACACGGTGCTGTGGCATGCTGATGGTGTCCAGGATTGTGGTCTGGTAGATGAAACCGACATGGCATACTGGATGCTGTGGATGACACAGTGGGTGAGTGGATGGCTTACTGATCGATACGCTTCTGACGTCGTGTAGATAGAGTGCCTAGCATTGTGCTGTGGCAGTTTGATGAATGGCGTCCGGCATGATGCTCTGGTAACAATGATGTGGTCGATTTTTTTGTCTAATATCTGTTAGGAAGACCTGGCATCGTGCTGTGGCAGCCTCTTGACTGGGGTCCAGCATTGTGATTTGGTGAGGCTGATAACCGATGTCTGGCAACATCAGTTCTGCTTCTGCTCCACGAGGTACGTTGACATTGTTTTTAGAATGGCGCCGTTCTGATGTCCTGTAGGTTGGATGTTCGGCATCGCACTGTGATAAGCCAATGATCAATGTCCAGCATGATGCTCTGGCGACGTGATGCTTGGCGCTTGGCATAATCTGCGATGCGATGGTGCGTGGTCAACATACTAACACATTCTTGGTACCATCTTGTAGGTTGAATGTTTGGTAAGGTGCTGTGGTAGCGCTTGACATATTCTATGATGCTCCAGACGAAACAGTACGTGATGAATCTACTAACCCAATCTTAGAATTGTTTTGTAGGTTGAAAACTCGACGTTGTGCGGTGTTTCTGGCGGCCCCTGTGATCGGTGGATGGTATCATAAGCTCCTTGCTAGGGCTTAGATTGTGCGTCATATCATTGTCATATAATTGGTCTCTTGTGGTGTTATGATACGGGGGCCGGCCATGGTGGATGTTGTGCATAATGCACTGTTGGGTGGGGTTCCTTTCTTCGTAGGAATATACAGACTGTAGGTCTTTTGATTGGTGTTCTTCATCGTCGTCTCGCGGCTTCGATGATTAATACATGTGTGGTGAGTTACATGTCTGAATCACAAGGTATAATCTTTGGCCTTGACATATACCCTGAATTGAGGTGTATGGTAAGGACAAGTTTTTTCTCCCGGTCGGGTCACCTTGACAACGTGACCTGTGATGCGCCCTTGACGTGGGTTGGGAGCTTAGTAGGCTCCATCTTATGAGTGGAGCTGAAGCTAACAGCATCCCCTGTCTTATAATAAATTTTGTGTTGATAGCTTTTTGTATGTTTTGTGAATGAATAATTGTTTTCCCATTTATGCATGTGTGATTAGACTGGATATTGAGTAATTGTTATGAACGGCTTATCATCACTTGCCAAAGTATGCACAGGTGATAAGATACTGATCAATCTTCTTTCAGCAAAGTGCTTGTACTATGGCAGGGGCCTGAACACAATCATATAGCGTAATTGAATTATACTGGATATGACTGCCTGGATGCCTATCTCTTTCTAACAACGCAATGGTTATCGCCCGTTGTCCCACCGGTCTGATTGCAGATTCGGCCACAGGACAAGCAAGGTTTGAAGATTGCATGTGGGATCAATTTCTTTTCACACCGAAGTCGAACATTACTGTGTAATTACAGTACCTGGACAAGGTTGTCACTGTCAACGGCCGTCACTGAGGGCACGGTCTTGGCAGAGGAAATCATGACTTGGTCGCAGGCATTTAAAGAAAGTTCATTGTCCATTTGTTGAGGCTGATGAGCTCGAGGCTGAACTGTGAATAACATATATTGAGGCTACGAGCTTACATTGCTGGTCAAACTGCCGAGGACACCTGCTAGAGGCGACAACAAGTCGAGATAGCGTGAATGATGGTGTCAAAATAATTGTCCCGAATTTATGTGGCTACCTCCATTATTCGCAATGCAGCAATATAGATGAGAACTGAAGCATGATTCATCTGTCCAGAGAAACACAAGAGTAAATGGAATTATTGCATTCATACTCACACTCGCACGTTGGTTTGGTGTCAATGGTCCCTCAATGGTCCCCTCTTCATACTGGTTCACGAAACGATGCATAAGCCAATACTACTGAGACTGCAAAAGACGATTCAAGTTCAGTGTATTTTTTTGGAGGGCCCAGATGAAAACCTTGTTATAAGTAACCATGATGGATTGAAGAAATGACCTAGAAGATTTGAATCCTGGATTCCTTCTTGTGCCTGGGGAACATTAGTCAGCTTTGGCATGCTTAAACTTTTTCTGTCGGATACATGCCAAACACATGCAATCAATCGTTTGAATTGAGATCGATACTCAAATTACAGAAACAAATGCAATAATGGTGAGCAATCTCCACCCAATCTTTGAACTTGCAATAATCCACGATTTAGGCCACGCAGGTGTCTCACAGCGACATTGAACGGGAACTTTATACACTTTTCAACGATCACCCTTCTTCCAATGTCAACGAGTCTGGCGAACCAGTCATCCCTGCAGACGCCCTTGTCGACATCCTCAATGCCCTTGCTGACATTTCCCCAATACCTGTCCTTTCCGATGAAGAGACTACCATGCTCAAGACTCTCCTTGTGGACAACCCGGGACTCGAAGTCACCCCCAGTATCCTGCTCCAGTTCATTGCTGAAAAAACGCGACATTCGCCTAGCCCAAATCCGGATCAGGAAGACGATCAAGAGCAACTACAACAAATTTCGGAAGAAGACTTTTGGAGAGGAAGGGATCAAGACAGGCAATCCAATGGTGACTCTCCTCGAAGGTCCCCAAGTAACGAGTCGAACGGTGCATCATATCCAAGGAGTCGATCGCCCTCTCTTGGGGCTCTTGCACGTTCACCCTTTGATTTGGAGCGCCGGCAGCGCTCAACGCCACTAAATAATACCCCTTCAAGCTGGAGTGGTGCCAAGCGACCAGCACCCGCAGCACGCAGACGCAGTTTTGATGGGAGCGTAGATTCTGAAGTAAGCATCATCAATCATCTTACGTTCATTTTTCACTTTGCTTGACGGGTTGAATCTAATCAATTTTTTTAAATAGTTGTCTCTGAGTCCTCCGCCATTCAGTCGACCCACAAGTGGCCAGTTGCGCGCACAGACCCCTTCAAACCCAGCTTCGCCCTCATCAACATACGATGATTTTGGAGGTTCATTTTCACCCATCGGTTCACCTAAACTCTCAAGCGCATATTCCCGACCTTTATCTCGCACCAGTTCGCAGTCTGCGTCAATCTTTACTCAAAGCTTCAGTAGCATCTTTTCTCCTGATCTCAGTTCCCCCCTGAATCTGGCAGACGAAAGTGTTGACAATGACGAAACAGTTGTCACGAATGTGTTGTTGGATACAAGCGGTGAATTACGCCCAGATGAATCTATCAACAGTGGGAAATCGTCTCTTCCTATGCCTACCGCTGCATCAGCGGAATCGGAATCGGATTCTGGTTCAGATAATGAACGGGATGCGTCGCTCGTATTGGAGCGTAACATTGTCTCATCGACTGCATCTCTGGAACCACTCGAACGCCTGGAGGCACTCCAAAGGCGGAACACAGATCTTGGAAGAAAATTGATGGAGGCCGAGCGAACATTGCAGAACAGGCTTGCAGACCACGAGTCAGAATTGGAGGAGATGCAAGGAAAGCTGGAGGAGATGCGTAGTGAGCTGAGTGCAACGAAACGCGAAGAAAAGGAGCTGCGCTCAAAGGAGGTGAACCATTTTCGGCTATTTTTAGCTTGAGCCCATCTAACAGGACTACCAAAATCTAGCGACAAAACATAACCCAGATTTCCGCACTCGAGCTCGAGGTGTCGAAAATCACAAAAGCTCTCGAGTCAGCCAAATCGACCTATACCTCCCTGCAACGTCTGTACCAAGAACAGTGCAGCTTTTCGGAGAAATACCGTTCCGACCTTCGTGTACGAGAAGAACTCATTCGTACTTTACACGAATCAGCATCTCTCCATGAACTCGAAGGTGATAAGTGGGCAAGAGAACAACAAGGCTACGAAGAACGTATAGCTCAACTTGAAGAAGAATTGAATGTTGCACAGGCAGTGTATGTTCAATTGGATGAACAGAAACAAGAAAATATGCTGTTGAAGGAGACAATTGACAGGATGAGGTTTGAGATGGATGAGATGCGTGCAAATCCGGCTCTTGGTCTCCCTCCAGCCGGAGGTGCCGCCGGCGGGATTTTGAGTAAGACCCTTGGTGTGGAGTTGATGGGGAAGATGCCATGGAATACAGAGGATGCAGAGGATGCTGGTGGGGATAAAGAGAAGGAGGAGAGTGTGGAGGAAGATAGTAGCCTGGAGGCTCCTGATAAGAGCGAAGATGAGAGTGGAGCGAGTGTTACTGCTGTTGAGGAGGACGATGATACGGAGGATGAAGACTTTATCCAAACAATTATCACACGTACGAAACGGGTACGTCTTCCTTCTAACCTACTATTTTGTCGGCTGACAATTTGAACAGAAAGTCGCATCCCGTGCCAAAGAACTGCCTAGTCCATCTCAAAAATCACATGCATTCCAGGAACGTACATCTAGCACCGAAGCAGAACACAGTTTCAGCATAGAGGAGTTCAAAGAATATTCAGACATCGCCATTCAATATGATCCTACCCTTGTTTGCGTCTCTGCTGGAGTACAAACGGTTTCTCTTACAGATACCGTTGGGATTCAAAACACCCCACCGGAAGTTACAACTCGTTCATTCCCAATCCAAACAGATCCTCCACCCAGCTCACCGAAGAAAATTACTATGGAAGTAGAAATTCAAACGGAGGTACTGCAAGAGGAATCTACACCTGTACAAACGGGAACAGCAACGCCAATCCAAGGCGAAGGACTTGAGAGCCTAGCTTCTTCCTCTTCAACAATCCTTCCGCCAACTCCGAAAGCCTTTGTACGATCATTGTCGTTGGGCGGCGAGGATGAACCACCGACATATAATCAAGTCGCTGCACAAAGAGCTGAAGAAGATAAAGAGCGACGTGTAGTCAATGAAGCTCTTGCTAGATGGCATGTTGGTGCCAAGTTGAGGTCATTGGCTGCTTCTTCTACTCTCAATCATGCACATCAACATAAGCATCGGGCGAAGGAGGAAAAGCAGCAAGAGGGAGGCACTCTTGATAATGATGGTGTGCAAATTGAACCCATTGAGGGTGGTATTGCTGAAGAATTGGTTGAGGAGTGGAAGGCGTTGAAAGCGGAATTAGGCGTTGAGTGTTTAGTCATCGATAAAATTCTTGAACAGTCTGAGAAGATACCTCGTGGTGCGGCAAATGATGCTTCGTCATCGACGACGACGTCAGACAATAAAGGGAAACGACGAAGTGGGAGGTTTTTCAATATCTACAATACCTATGTTTATGGCTCTTCCGATGGTTCTTCCCCCTCTACTTCTACCCCATCGTCATCAGGGCGAAAGAGTCTGGCAACGACATTGACTCATCTCGCCACTCAAACCCTCCTCTTCGCATCGGCCTCGACAGTTGTGTTCATTGCACTAACGCCATACCTCCTTTCATCACTCTCACCAGCTAATATTCCAGGGGGACCAAACAACTATGACCGTGCCGCCTGGGCGAGTTTTAATGCTCTCGGTGGAGGTGGTGGTGAGGGTATTGCTTTTCCTCCTGCTGTTCCCGCGGGGTTCCTTGGTAACGTTTTGATGGGTCGAGGTAGACGTGTTTTTGAAGATGCTGTGGCGGGTGGGATGGGGGATAGGCAGACTGATGCGGTATGGAGAGTGCTTGAAAGAGTTGGTGGAGGTGCTGTGAGGTTGGCACGGGGGTGGCCTACATGAAGATTTTGAGTGAGGGTGGAGTATAGTACCCGAGGTTTTGTCTATGCATTCTTTTCACTCGGGAACTAATTGGAAGACTTCTTTTTTTCCAATTTCTCGTGGAATTTATACCACCAGTCTTCCTCTTTTCGTCTTATGGTTTGTTTCATACGTTTCATGCATTGCCGTCTCTTTTATGTTCGTGTTAATAATTTCACCTGCATGCATACAATTTTGAGACACTCACTAACTATTCCATTTCATTCCTGCTCGGGGTTCTGTGATCCCTGTAACCCCTTCTTTTGTGTCTGATGCGTGTGTATTGTATATATAAAACTCTTCTCTTCACGTGTATGCTCATATATTGCACACGAACCTAATAGTAAAGATCGAGCTTACCCTCAAGAGTAAAGATAAAGTTCATCCTCTGTATTCCAGGTACATTGTGAACAACCATTTTAAAAGAATGCAACCTCTTGACCTACTTTCAGAATGATCTGAAGCCAGATACTGTTTGCTTTACTTTGGGGATTGGATTTTAGAAAATTGACCACCTGCCAAAGTGTCAACTCAGCGCAGCACGGTTTACAATGGCTGACATGTTCCAGTAAATAACACTTTAGCTTAATCATACTCATAAAAGGTAAAGCAATATTGTACAAATTTCGCATAAGTACATTGTATTTCGAATTTGCTAGGCTTAAGTGAAGAACCCCTTCCTGTCCCACCAATCAACTCTATCCCCTAGTAGACGCTCTTTTCCGGTGGCACTACTCATCTTCATTGCTGTCAGATTTGCCGAACGCATGAATAAGGTCCCATCAATCTTCTCCGCTCCCTTTAACTCTGTACCCTCAAAGTACCCGGCCTCACGACCTCCGTATACCTGAGCGAAGTGTAACAAAGTTCGCTGAATCTTAGAGATGTGGTCATCCGGGTGAACAATGGTTTCTTCAAGGATCAAAGTCCAGGGATTAGAGGGCTTTGTAGGTTGGACGGGAATGCCAGGGAGACAAGGTCGAACAACTACTGGTCCGTCATTAAGAGATTTGCAAGAATCATGAGCAAAGAAAGCTCCAATGTCGAGCTGAGGTTTGCCACGTGCGATGTACCAAGTGAGGCAGATCGAAACATAGGTCCTCAGTAGGAACTCTTGAAATTTCGGCTCCAAATGGATGAGAATGCTGGATAAGAACATCGAAGAAGTGACAAAGTGCATCCTATAGTGAGGGGACCAAAATGTTAGATTATCTACTAGTCTGTCACTGGTGACTTACGTGAAAAAATCAGCATTGAAACTTCCTTCCTTTTCACTCACCAAACCAGGAACAGCATAGATGAGGCAAATAAGGAACACAACCTCTTCCACAGTCTTGTTAAGGCCCTCCTCGGTGGACAAATTTGGTATCCACGCATCAAGATGTGCTATAATCCTTGAGCCGTGGTTTTCAGTGACGCCCTTGTACATATTGAACAGATCCGGCGGTGAGTTCAATATGATCTCGGGATCAGCAACAATACGGGATAGGATACTGAGTACGCTTGATGTCGAATTGGCCTTCGTTGCCCCGTTGCTGTTCCTGAACCGATGGGCATGAACGAGCGGAGATCCGACGATTCCATGAACAGCTGTTTGAGCGAGTCCTGGTTTATTGGAAGTAAGTTTCATATCAAATACTAAGGAATAAGCTGTGATTGACCTTCAGCAACCATTCCAGGAAGACCGAGTTCGAATCCATATCCAGTATGGATCAAAGGATGCAGGAGACCATCGCCGAAGCGAGTCAGCATCTCTACTTGATGTTTTCCATCTGACAAGTTTGCAGCGTCTGAGAATACATACTCCTCAAGAACAGCACTATGGCCCTTGGTTTTCAATTCACCAATAAAAAAGGCGAGGTATGCATTGTAATATCTGCAAGGCTAGGTGAACAAATATACGAGAAACGTCACCAGAAGACCAACTTGTCGTCTCCGAGATGCTGGGTCCAGTTGTCCTTATTTATAGGTCCTGGAGAATCGAACGTGGGGCGCTGGTAAGAAGAGGAGTTCGCGAAAGCCGCTTTGATGACGTCAGGATCGGCACCCAGGTACCAGAGCGCAATAGCGGTGTGTGCAGTATGGCTAAGGAGGGTTTTATGTCAGTATCACGGAGATACACATATGGACGTACTTGTGAAATCCTTTATCGTTGAAAAAGCAGTGAAATTGCCTGTTATTCGCTTGCAAGACTTCACGCAAGGTGGCGGTACTTGCTGGCGTGATTCCAGGTAAAGGCCTCGGAACAGGAAGACTGGTTGACTGGACGGGCACGGGTACAGGGAAGAGCTCGATCCCTTCGTTCTCGCTGTAAGCCTGAGCCGGCATATCTGGGTATAGAGGTACGATGTACTATCAGTAATATATACTGTTTATGATCCGACCTAATTCGGGCAATTATCGAGGTCATCAGTCTGTGTCAAGCTCCAGGTGACATAAGCAACAACCACCACTTATGTACAGGTTCGAAAGATGCTGACAGTCCGAATACAGTTTCAAGCCCAGATTGGCAAAGATATCTCACTGGAGAAGACTCTTACGGAAATGTCTTGCCTTTAGAATCAAACTAACGAGAGAGATTTCTGCCAAAATGTCTCCAAGCTTGAAATAGGTGGGTGAAGTCGCATGATCAAGTGACACCGGACTCGGAATCATATTAACCGATTGATTGATCCATGATGATAGTCGTTTTCGGTGATTTTGTGATAGAGTAGAGCTTTTGTTATAGTAAAAGGCCAGTGTTATACACGATTTTGTGCACAAGCCTATAGCGGAGTATAAATTTTTGATGGCAGATTCTATATATATGCTGCACAGGTCCGTCTGTCATCTATGATCACTTTCTTTCCAAAGCGCGTCGCTGCTTCATTACCTCGTGCATCTGGCATCTTGCGCTTTAAACATACCTCTCATAATTCAAGAAATCGACGCTCTGGTCCTCCAACTATGAAAATTGCTGTTGAAGGGTGCTGTCATGGCGAGCTTGACGCCATTTATGACCATGTCCGAACCCTCGAAACCCAAAACAAGTACAAAGTCGATTTGTTGCTCATTTGTGGTGATTTTCAAGCAGTCAGAAATCTTGCTGACTTGCAATGTATGGCAGTACCGCATAAGTATAAAACCCTTGGTGGGTTCTATAAGTAGGTGCGCCCATAGCTTGTGTTTGTGTTTTAATGGTCATCCAATCTTGTGATCCAAATATATAGATATTACACGGGTAAGAAAACTGCACCTGTATTGACGGTAGTCATTGGAGGCAACCATGAGGCGTCGAATTACATGTGGGAACTGTACGTGTTGTCTTTTGGCCTTTCTGATCCTTTGACCAGGTTCTCACAGCTACCATGGCGGCTGGCTAGCACCTAATATATACTTTCTTGGTCACGCTGGCTGTATTCAAGTTAACGGACTGCGAATCGCAGGCGCATCCGGTATATTCAAGGGGCACGATTTCCGTAAAGGTAAGCTACTCTACTTGGTTCATACCTCATTGCTACATACGATGTGATACTTTGCAGGATACTACGAGAGATTACCATACACTTCTAGCTCGCTTCGAAGCATTTATCACATCCGTGAATTCAACGTCAGACGTTTATCTCTTGTATGTTTCTTTACCAATAACAGCGATGTTCTTATTGATTGAATAATCAACCTCACAACAGCTTTCTCAACCGACGATCTTCATGTCCCATGACTGGCCACGATCTATTGAACATCATGGAAATTTGAAGAACCTCTTATCCTGCAAGAAATTCCTTCGATCTGACGTCGAGAGTGGTAATCTTGGCTCACCACCAATGATGGGCTTACTGAAGACATTGAAGCCTGCGTGGTGGTTCTCAGCTCACCTTCATGTGAGATTTGAGGCGAAGGTTACCCATGTTCCTCAATCAGAGCAGACGGAGGCTTCCAAAGTCAAAAAAGTGGAAGATCCTGATGAGATCGTCATCGACGCCGATGACTTGGACATTACCGCAGAGTCCACCATGCCAAAACCGGACTCTGCGACTCCAGTGTCGACAAAAGAAAACCCGGATGAAATCCTTTCAGACGACAAGGAGATTACAGAGTCCACCATGCCAAAACCGGACTCTGCGACTGCATCATCGACCAGACAAAATCCAGATGAGATCATCCTAGACGAGGAGGAGACTACCGTTGAAGCTCCTGCTGCCCCCGTGCCTGAGACTAAAGCTTCCAAACCTCCAACCACAAAGAAACCTTTTACTCGTTTCCTCGCGCTCGATAAATGCCTGCCTAAGCGTAAATTTTTGGAGGTTCGCTATTGTCTGCATCGTTTTTACTGGTTTATGCTCATCAGCTTTCCCATGCTAGGTAATTGACATTCCTATACCAAGTTCCGCTAATGCGCCCCTAGTACTCGAGTTTGATCCTGAATGGCTCGCCATAACGCGAGCATTCAATGAATATTTCTCTACTCAATACTCCCAACTTCCATTCCCAGAGGAGAATGAAGCCCGGAGAGCTGTCTCAGATGCCTTGCAATGGGTTGTCGAAAACTTACAGAGTATGTATCGGTTCTCTCTCCTTTCTTGAAAAAAGAGAAAACCTGTACTGAAACGTACTTGCTAGACAATGACCCATCACGAGCGCTTCCAATCAGTGATGTAGAGACGTTTGCGCCAACGGCACCGCCTCCCCCATCCCCTTCGCCAAAACAAAAGGTGGAAGAGAACGAGCCTCAGCCGCCGGCGTATTCGAATCCTCAGACGGAAGCGTTCTGTCGGATGCTTGGTATCACGAATAAGATCAATCCTGGGCGCTTCGTAAATGAAGAATGAGGATCGCTTGGATGGATGGATGGATTGTTACAGTGACTATGTTATTGGTGATTTCTCTAATTCGGCTATTGCTTGGTTCTGGCCACAAAAAATATAATATTTGTTTTATCTACCCACTATCTCGCGATGATGATATGATGATCGATTTCCACCAAGTCATGGCTGTCCCCTCTCAAAACCATGATTCAAAAACTTGACCACCGAATCACTCCAAACAAAACTGGATACCGGATACCCACAAAGCTGATGATGATAGTGAATGATGGGTGGTGATGATATTACGCTGGGGATGTCAATATACATACTGTTCTAGATTAGATTTACGACTACAAAACCAACGCGCAACGCGGAGGGAAAAACTCTATACACTCTTTCTTTGAGAACACAATCCCCTCTCTCTTTCTCTCTGAACCTTCGTCTAGCTACAATTCTCGGAAGTTTTGGTCTTCCCTGCTTGGAAGTAGTAGTTTTAAATAAAAAAAAGAGAGAAAAGCTGTGCAGAGTCTCCCTCCTCGGAGCGACTAAAAACCATGGCCCCTCCCGTCCCCTCTCGTAACACCAAAAAACAGCAACGGACAACCAACTCCCTTCACTGCCCAGCCCCAGCCCCAGTCCACCTCTCCTCCCAAACCTTCCTCAACCCCTCACCTTCCTCACCCCCAAACACAACCACCAACATCTCCCTCACATCCTCCACATACACAAACCGAATCCCCGTCTTCACACTCTCCGGTACATTCTCTTCCACGTCTGCGCGATTCGCAGCGGGCGCGATGATAGTCTTAATACCCGCTCGATGGGCTGCGAGTATTTTCTCTTTGAGACCGCCAACGGGGAGGACTTGGCCGACAAGTGAAATTTCTCCCGTCATCGCTTGAGAAACCGAACAAAGAGTGTTAAGAAAAGGAAGAACGAAGAAGGAAGAACGAAGAGTTGATGACGTACCGATATCAGGATCGATCCTCGTCCTCGTAAACAGTGACACAAACGCACTCGTAAGAGCCGTCCCCGCACTCGGCCCCTCCTTCCCAACACTCCCCTCCGGCATATGCACATGCACATCTCTATCCGTCAAAAACTGTTCTTCAGGACTCGCCGTAATCCCAAGCTGGTACGCGTGCGCTTTCACCCAACTCAACCCTATTTGTGCAGATTCCCGGATCACTTCACCGAGTTTACCTGTCAATTGGAGTGCGCCTTTTCCTGGCATGCTCTTCAAGACGAGGAAAGGAGAAAGGAAGGAAAAAGTCAATGTTCACGAGTAACGAACAAGAGTGAGCGTGGCGATACATACCATAGCTTCCACAGGCATAACCGCACCACTCCCATTCCCCAAATACCCCAATCCAGTACTCACACCAGGCGGCGGCGGCGTAGTATATATCCTATCTCTCTGATACGTCGGCGGCCCAACATAATCCTTCAAATTCTCCGGCGTAATGCTAATATGCACCGTTTCCGGTATCGTCATCGGTTGACGCTCGTGCGTAGTGACGATTTTTGTTCGATCCGTTGTTTCTTCGGGTGTTTGTCCGACGAGAGGTTCTTGAGAGTCGACTGTTGGCGATGAGGTAGTGGCGGAGGAGGAAGGATTCGAGTTGGTAGAGGTAGAGGTACCGTCATCATCGACCAATGTTGACGTTGACGACGAGGCGTCCGAAGTAACAGATGCAGTGTCATTCAGAGTAGAAGTGGAAGTGGAAGTGGAAGTATCAGCTACAGCTACAGCTGCCGTCGCATCCTTCGGCTCAGGAAACGTCTCCTCTCCAAGGTCTTCAACAAGCTTCAACGCCGCCTTTCGATAGATCTACAACATCACTCCAACATCAATCCAACATCTTTCACGAAGAACATCAATAAACCTCCTCACCTTATCAATCGACTTTTTCAAATTTCTAACACCACTCTCTCGACAATAATACTTGATCAACAAATCAATCGCAGCATCATCAATCCGAACATCAGTACTCCCCAACCCCGACGCTTCTTTCGCTTGTGGGCCCAAATACCGCGAGGCGATGGCAGCTTTCTCTTCAGTGACATATCCAGACACTTCAAGAACTTCCATTCGATCGAGAAGAGGAGCGGGGATGGTATCTAGGTTGTTGGCCGTACACACAAACAGGACACGGGAAAGATCGACTGGGACGTCTATGCTAGAAGGAGAGAGAGAGAGAGAGAGAGAGAAAGTAAGCGCATGCGCATCAACAGAGAGAGAGAAAAGAAACATACTAGTGATCGAGGAAACTGTTATTTTGCTCGGGATCCAGCATTTCCAACAGCGCACTGGCAGGGTCTCCATTAACCCCTCGACCAATCTTGTCGACTTCATCAATCAACACAAGAGGGTTCTCCGTCCCAACTCTCTTAAGTGCTTGAATAATCTTCCCAGGAAGCGCACTCGATACACACACATCAGTCATTCGTCTAGAAAAAAAAAAGTAAAGCTCACCCGATATAAGTGCGTCTGTGACCCTTAATCTCTGCTACATCCGTCAAACCGCCTACACTGAACCTGAAAAACTGTCTTCCAAGCGCCCTAGAGATACTTTTCCCGATGCTCGTTTTGCCGACACCGGGAGGTCCAACTAGACAGATGATCTTGCCTTGTACGGTACCGCGCAGCTTGCCTACAGCGAGGAACTCGAGAATGCGTAATTTGACATCGTCCAGTCCGTAGTGGTCTTCGTTGAGAACTTGTCTAGCGTGCGTGAGGGAGTAGTTCTCAGGTGTATACTGGCCCCAAGGAATCTAGCAAAATGATAATATATAGACATTTGAGCGTGAAAAGGAACACCAAGTTACCTGGGTCAACCAGTCGAGATAGTTTCTCGTCATGCTCGTCTCACTAGCAGCTGGTTCCAAGCCCTGCAGCTTTGCGAGCTCCTCGTCAAACACCTTTCTGACCGCCTCGGGCATCTTGAGCTCCTGAGCACGCTCCCTAAACTTCTCAATCAACTTGTCCTTCCCATCGCTCTCCATACCAAGCTCCCTCTTGATCCCCTTCAACTGTTCCGTCAAATAATACTCGCG
>Ga0153924_1000419_pt1 | contig 26935 bp, 28 predicted proteins | sample TSNJ008MetaG_FD_104709 | JGI IMG/M metagenome (GOLD analysis project Ga0153924, IMG submission 104709) | Attine ant fungus gardens microbial communities from New Jersey, USA - TSNJ008 MetaG | ecosystem: Host-associated > Fungi > Mycelium > Unclassified | place: USA: New Jersey, Wharton State...
CGGATCTGTTCAGCACCTACCAGGCGACCTCGAGCGATACCTCCGTCTTGACTGCCAGCGGCATATCCGGCGTAACCGCAACGCCGGGCCTGTATACGGTCGAGAGCGTCAAGGCCGCGACGAACACGTCGATCCTCTCCAACGTGAACGCCGGCTACTCGATCACCGACAACGGTTCCGACACCAAGCCGTTAATCGACTCGTACGCCAAGGTTACGCCGCAGAATGGGACAAACGGTCCCGGTGAGATTACCATCGACGGCGTGCAGGTCTCGTACAATGTCGATTCACAATCGCTCGATCAAATTCTGGACGACATCACCACCCAAGTCGATGCCAAGGCCGACGCACAATTCCTCGCGACGCTCGTGAACGGCGTGGTGCAGTTCACCTCTTCGGATCAGCCGATCTCCATAGGTAGCGCCAGCGATCAGGGCAATCTGCTCAGCGTGCTGCAATTGAGCAACGCGCAGCTGCTCAACAGCGCGGGAAGCGGCTCGATTACGGGAACGTCCGACGTCGGCGGTATCAACGTCGATGCTTCGTTCGATAGCTCCTCGCAAGCAGGCTTCAAGACGGCGGTGACTGCCGGCTTCTTCACGATCAACGGAGTGAAGATCAACGTCACGACCAGCGAGAACCTGCAGGACGTACTCAACTCAATCAATAGCAGCACCGCGGGAGTCGACGCGACGTATAATTCGATCACGGGACAGATCGAACTCGTCAATGCGGACGCCGGCCCGCAGAGCATCATCCTAGGCGCCAGCGGCGACACCAGCAACTTCTTGAGCGCAGCCGGCTTGACGACCTCGAGCGGCGCGACCACGACCGTCGGCGGGCAGTCGGCGATCGAAATAGAGAATCCGGACGGAACGACGAGCACGGTCTACAACAGCTCGAACACGGTGACCAACGCGATCCAGGGCCTCTCGCTTTCGATCTCGGGGAACTCAACGACGCCGTTTACGATCAACGTTTCGCAGAATACGACGCTGCTCGTCTCGGCGATGCAGGCGTTCGTGTCGAGCTACAACGCGGCCGTGAGCGAGATCAACAGTGCGACGGCACCGCCCGTCGTTGAAGCGATTCAGCCGGGCACGAACTCAGTTGCCTCGTCGATTCCGGGCGGCGTGCTCTACGGCAACTCCGACGCGCAAACGATCGTGCAGCAGCTCGAGAGCATCGTCGGCGGCTTCCTCGGTTCTGGGAATACCTACAACTCTCTCTCTCAAATCGGCGTGCAACTCGACAGCAGCTACTCGGCGATCGAGGCAACCAGCGTCGATCAGCAAACCTCCACGAGCTCGCCATACCAAACGCAGACCGTGGCTGGTACCGACGGGCAATTGCAGCCGCTGAACGTCAGTGCGTTCCTGGCGGCCTATCAAAAGGATCCGAACGCGGTCCAGAATCTGATCATCGGCGCGAACAGCATTACGACTGCGCTCGGGAGCTACCTGACGTCGGTGACGGGCAGCCCGACGTTGCTCAACTCGGGATCGGTCGGCAATATCCCGAGCGTTTCTCTTATCCAAAATTATGAGAACAGCAACAACGACGTGATCAGCAACCTGCAGCAGCAGGTGCAGCAGATCACCGACAACGCCAATCAATATGCCGACACGCTGCGGTCCGAATATGTCTCCGACGAAGCCACGATCGCGGGATTGCAGTCGGAACAGCAAGAGCTGGCAGCATACTTCGGGTTCTCGACCACCAGCAGCAGCTCGTCGAGCTCGAGTTCATAATGCGCCGCACAAACGAACAGACGTATCTCGAGACGGCGATTCTCACGGCCGCGCCCGAGGACCTCATCGTGAAGATCTTTGACGTCCTCATCGTAGCGGCGCAGCAGGCGCATGAGAAGCTGATGAACGAGCGCGGCGACATCGAGGGAATCCACAAGGCGCTTCTGCGCGCTCAGCGCGCATGTACGGTGCTGATGGGCTCGCTCGACATGGAGATCGGCGGCGAGCTTTCGGAGAACCTGTTGCGCGTGTACGGCTTTTGGCATCGCGAGCTGGTGATGGCGAACATGCGCAAAGACCCCGAACGCGTCGCGCGAGTGCTCGGATATGCTCGTGACTATCGGGAGACTTGGAACACGGCGGTCACGCAATTCAAAGCCGAGCGGCGCGCGCAGAAGAATCTTTCGGGAGGCGACGGCGTGACGTCGACGTTTGCGGCCGTTGGGTAAAGAGCAGCTCGACGAGGTTCGCGCCACGCTCGCGGCGCTCGAACAGCTCTGCGCGCCGCTGGCGCCGCTGATCGATAGCCGCGATTGGAAAGGCTGCGAGCGTTTGCTTTCCGATATGGCGCGCGCTCGCCATGCACTTTCGAATGCATGGGATGCAGCGGCCGATTCGCGCACGCCGCAGTTCGAAAGCGAAGTGCGCGAGCGCATTCAAAAGGTGTTGACGTACCGCGAATGGCACCTCGAGCGGCTCAAGGCGCGTCACGAAGAGATCGGCGAACGGCTCGCGCTCATTGCGCGCTGGAAAGCCTATTCTCGCTCCGTTGCAGGCAAACGCCGCAATCGGCCGGCGCTCTTCAGCGACGTTCGCTAGACTTCGCTCGCCCTACGGAACGAGAATATACTCCACGTCCGCACGGACGTGCGATTCGGGAACGCGTGCCTGACCTTCGCTCGCCTCGATGAGCATAGGCTGCCCGTTAACGAGCGCAGCAATCCGAACGCGACGCGTAACCTCCGGCGGCTCCCATGCGGCCGGCACCGTGGTGCTGTTGAGTCGATCGTAATGGCCGCAGCGCACACCCGGATCGAGTAACACGCCGAACCCGGCTCGCCGCAGGCGAGCGCAGAAGAGATAGTCCTCATCGCAAACGCGGACCCGGCCCGCCGCACGTTCGACGAAAACGTGAGCGGCGAAGTACGGCGGCTGCAGTTCGTGCAGTACGGATACCCGCATCGCGACGCAGCCGAATCCAACGCCGTCGACGGGGACCGGATCGCGATCGAAAGCGGGAATCACGGCGGTGCGCGTATCGCGTTCATTCCAGCGGTCTACAACCATCGGACGGAATCCGTCGCGCGAATAGTAGAGCGCGCCGGCCAGCGCTGCACCCGGATTGGCGGTGAGCGTAGCCCAGAGCCGCACGAGAGCATCGCGCGGAAGCACGATGTCGTCATCGCACATGACGAGCACGTCCGCACCGCGTTCGAGGGCGCGCTCCACGATGAGATCGCGCTCGGCGGGAACGTAGTTGCCGGTAACGACGACACGATCGAACGACTGCGCTCCAAACGGCAGCTCGAGCGTCGCGAGACTTTGCAGAAACGGAGCGGCGGGCGCGCCGGCGCTCGGGATGCCTAAGAAGAGCTTCAATTCGGCAATGCGACCGCGCATGTTGCGAGCAGGTTACGCGCAGCGGAATCAAGAGCGGCGTCACGCTGAAAGAGCACGCCCGTGGTCTTGTCGATGCGCAGACGAACGAATAGCTTTTGAAGCACGGTCATCGAGTGCTGCGCGTACGAACGCAGCGCGTTGTCGATAGCCGCAGCTCGCGAATCGTCGTCAAGCACCACGCGCTGCGCTTGAAGCGCGAGCGTGAGCTGACGCGCTTTGACGAAGTCCCAGCGATCGCGCTCCTCGGAAATCTTGCGCACGACCACGAGTGCCGGTTCCTGCAGCTCGTTCATGAAGACCAGCCGTTCGCCGTCGGAACGGGCGGATGGGCGCACCACAGCGGGCACGATCGCGTCGATGGAAGCAGCAAGCGTGCCGGCGTACTCTCCGATCGGCTCGCGCTTGCCGAGTTTTTCATGCAGCGAAACGCGATGCAATATCTGCGATTGTGCCGCGAGGTGCTTCTTGAGTTCGATCGGGTCGCTTCCCTGCGCGTCCACCGTGCATGCCAGTGCGCTTGCGAAGATACAATGCTGCAGAATCGTCGGATCCCTCGAGCCGTTGAATACGCGCTCGAAGAACGCGAGCGTTGCGCGGTCCAGTGCGCCGTAAAAGATTACCGCTTCACGAACCGGAGCGAGTTTGGGTTCCGGAACTTGCTCGGATGGCGCCTCGGGCGGCGGTGGGTGGTTTGCTGCGCTGGAGAGGGCTGCATCTGCCGCCTCGTAGACGATTGCCTCTTCGTCGTCGAGCTCGTAAATCGGTAGCTCGCTGGCCGGAATTTCCACCGGAATGAGCGGCCTGGGTTCGAACAGCGCGCGGTCCGCGACGACCAGTTCGGTGGCGAATGCGGTAACGCTCCCCTTTCGCTCGAGCAAGAGCGGACCTCCGCCGACCACCGTGGCCTCGCGAGCACGAACGTGGGGGATGACGACCAGCGGACGCGTGCCCATTCGCACGCCGATCTTCCAAAGAATCGTAGCGCGGCTGTGCGCCTCAATCGTGCCGACCGCCAAACCCTTTCCGAAAAGCTGGTCGGCAGCATCGTCGCTGGCCGGACGGCCATCGATGTGGAGCGACCCGAGACGATACGCGGCGCCTCCGGGCAATGGCACCGAAACGACGACGTCCGGCGCACTGCGCACGCCGTCGTTGGCCAAGCTAAGCGCGTACGTAACGACCGTGCCGGGAATGACTCCCGAAGGCGGCGTTGCCGTCAGCGTGATGGCCACGAGTGCGCCTTGGATTTGCGGGACGGCAATGTCGACTTCGACGCCCGGCAGTGCATCGGCCGCGTAGCGGCTCTCCCAGGCTACGCGGCGCTCGGGCGGCGGCAGCCCGAGCGATGCGCGCTGAAGCTCGAGCAGCCGCATGTCGGCACTGGATTCGAAATCCGGTTCGCGATGCATCATGTTCTATGGACCTACGAGCGCCGCGCGAAAAGCCAGCCGAAAATCCCGCGGGGCTCGGGGCTGGCAACCGGGGCGGGCGGCGGCTGAGGTGCGGGCGCGGGAGCGACCTCAACGGGACGTGGCGGTGGCGCAGGAGTGGGTCGCGAGTTGATCCCGCGGCTGACCATTGCCGAGCGCATGTGATCCTCGTTCACGAGCGTGCTGGCGCGGTCGGCGGCTTCTTCCATTGAGGAGTGCGCAAGCATTGTCAGGCGCCGCGGAAGACCGTCGGAGGCGTCGATGAGCAGGGAGCGGGCATCCGCGGTAAAGAGCTGGCGTTCTGGTAAGAGGCCGGCTTTGGAAAGCCGGAAGTCGAGCACGGCGGAGGCCATGGCGTCGTCCAAACGGCCCAAGCGAATCCAGCCGTCGACTCGGTCTTCGAGGTTGCCCTGGTCGGCGATGCGCTGCTCGAGCTCGCTTTGCCCGAAGAGCAGAATGTTGAGCAGCTTGCGCTGCGGCACGTGGTAATTCAAAAGCAAGCGGAGCGCTTCGAGGCTCTCGTCGCTCAAATTTTGCGCTTCATCGATCGAAAGAACCAGCGTGCGCTTTTCTAAGACGGCGGTTTCGAAGAAGTAGTTCTTGAGAGCATTCTTGAGCGCCGCGCTCGATCGTGGAGGAAGGGCTAAGCCGAAAACGCGCCCAATGGCAATTAAAAATTCGACCTCGGTCGCAAACGCGGGGTCGAGAATCTTACCGAGCACGACGCGATCGTCGGCCAATAATTCTTGCTCGAGTGCGCCGCTCAAACTGGTCTTGCCGGTCCCCGCGTCGCCAAGAATCACGGTGAGCCCGCGCGATGCATCGACGGAGGAATAGAGCCGTTCCTTGGCCTTGCGCAGGGCGCCGAACTCGCAATAGAAATATGGGTCGGCCGTGTCCAAGAACGGGTCGCGTTCGAGGCCGAAAAACTCGAAATACCGTGACATAGCGCCACCGATACGTTAGACCCGCGAGCGCAAAGTCATTGTATGCTTACAGTATACTAACGAGGAGCTTGGCGTGCCGAGGTCGAGATTGGGAGTGCATGCCAGGACTCGACTATCTCGACGAGCTCGAAGCCCGCACGATTTTCATCCTGCGCGAAGCCTTTTCGTGCGTCTCTCCGCTTGCAATGTTGTGGTCGATCGGTAAGGACTCGACGGCGCTGCTTTGGATGGTCCGCAAGGCCTTCGTCGGCGAGGTTCCCTTCCCAGTCGTGCTGCTCGACACCGGTATGGAGTTCGAGGAGGTGTACGCTTTTCGCGACCAGTTGGTTGCGCAGTGGAATCTTCCGGCAGCGAACGAGCTCTGTCCGCCCGAGAGCACCGTCGACCCGACGCTTCCGCCGGCCGCGCGCCATGCGGCACGCAAGACAGCGGGCCTGCGCTCACTGATAGCTCGCGAAGGCTATCGCGGCATCATTCTCGGCATTCGGCGTGACGAACAAGCGATTCGCGCGAAAGAACGTATCTTCAGCCCGCGTCACGCCGACGGTTCGTGGGACCCGCGCTCGCAACCGCCCGAGCTGTGGGACTACTACTCGTACGATGTGCCCGACGGGGCGCACGTACGCATTCATCCGCTGTTGCACTGGACGGAATTGGACATCTGGCGTTACACGCTGCGCGAGCAGATTCCGTACGTGCCGCTCTATTTGGCCAGGAAGGGGAAGCGCTTCCGCTCGCTGGGCGAGAGCAACATCACGTTTCCAATCGAGAGTGACGCCGATACGCTCGAGAAGATCATCGCGGAGCTCGAAGTCACACGCGATCCGGAACGCGCCGGCCGCGCGATGGATAACGAGAGCGAAGATGCCTTCGAGCGCCTGCGCACGACGGGTTACATGTGAAGAACGTCCGCATCGTAATGGTCGGCGACGTGGATGCCGGCAAATCCACGATCCTTGGCCGCATGCTGGTCGATCTCGGTCTGGTCACCCCAACGAAGCTCGACGAACTCGAAACCTCTAGTGCCAAGCGCGGAGTGCCGATCGAGTACTCGTTCTTGCTGGATGCCTTCCAGCTCGAACGCGATCAAGCGATCACGCTCGACCTCTCGCGGATCTGGGTGCGCACCCCGCAAGCGGAGTTCGTTTTTGTCGACGCTCCCGGTCACCGCGAGCTGATCCGAAATTTGCTCAGCGGCGCCTCGGAAGTGGACGCCGCGGTGATGGTCGTCGCCGCGGACGAAGGCATCACGCAGCAGACGCGCCGCCAAGCACTCTTCCTGCGCTGGTTCGGCTTCGGCAGCGTGCTCGTCGCCGTCAACAAACTGGATCTTGCGAGCGACCCGCGCGCCACATTCGAAGAACGTGCCGCACAGGTACGCACGTTTCTCGATCAGCTGGGCATGCGGCCGCGCGCAATCGTTCCGGTGGCAGCGCGCTCGGGCGACAACATCGTGCGAACCGGACCACTTACCGCGTGGTGGGATGGTCCGACGCTCGTCGATGCGCTTGGAACGCTCGAGCGCGCAAGCTCGCAGGACGACGGTCCTCTGCGCTTCGTGGTGCAAGACGTGTACCGTCGCGACGGAAAGCGCTTGATCGCCGGGCGCATCGAAAGCGGAACCCTAGTACGCGGCGAGCATGTGACGTTTTGGCCGCTGCAGACCGGCGCGCGCGTCGTGGAGATTTCGGCGTGGCCGCACGTGCTCGGGAGCGCGGGGACTGACGCTTCTATCGCGGTGGAGTTGGATGCGCGCGTTTTCGTGGATCGCGGCGCGGTCGGCAGCCGCGCCACGGACGCGCCTGAGCTCGGTCACGTCGTCCAAACGACCGTCGTTTGGTTGGGCGCGGATCCCGTCTATGCAGGAGAAGCGCTTCGCATGCGCTTGGGAACGCGAGAGATTCCCGTAACACTACAGCGCATTGAGGAAATCGTCGATCCTGACACCCTCGAACCGCGCGAGGCCGACGTGCTGCGCAGTGGAGACGTGGGTGTGGCCTCGCTCGTCGCGCGCGAGCTGATCGCCGCAGACGTCAACGTTCCCGGTTCAAGCATCGGGCGCTTTGTGCTCGTTCGCGGGGGCGCGATCGTCGCCGGAGGACGCGTGGACGTGGTGCTCGGGCGTGCGCGCGGGGAAGGCGCGACCAACGTCGTTGCCATGACGTCATCGGTGGAACGTCACGAGCGCAGCGCTCGCAACGGTCACACCGGCGGGGTGTTCTGGCTCACCGGTCTACCCAGTGCCGGAAAGTCGACGGTCGCGATGGCGGCGCAGCGTATGCTCTTCGAGCGCGGGCGCCACGTCTACGTGTTGGACGGAGATACGCTGCGTACTTCGCTCAATGTCGACCTCGGTTTCAGTGACGAGGACCGCTCCGAAAACGTTCGGCGTACGGCTGCTGTCGCCGGCGTCTTCGCCGATGCGGGATTCATCGTGATTTGTGCGCTGATCTCGCCCTTTGCCGCCGATCGCGATCTGGCGCGCGCGGCGTATCCGAACGCCTTCCACGAGATCTACGTGGCCTGCGATCTGCAGACGGCCGAAAAGCGCGACGTGAAAGGCCACTACGAGCGAGCCAGGCGCGGCGAGCTCGCGCATTTCACCGGCGTTTCCTCGCCCTACGAAGTTCCGGCTCATCCGGATTTCGTGGTCGATACTGCCGTGCATCGCATCGAAGAGTCCGCGTCGGCGCTGCTCGAGTATATCGAAACACACGTGGGCCGCCGTTGATTCAGATCGTTGTCATCGGCTTCTTCGTCGGCTTGTGTATCTCGTACTCCGGCGTCGGCGCCGGCTCGCTCACGACGCCGCTGATCGTGCTGTTTCTCGGCTACAATGCGAGCATCGCGATCGGTTCCGATCTTTTGTTTAGCCTGGGGACGAAGATCGTTGCGCTCCTGACCCACATTCGAGCGCAAACGATCAACTACGGTGCGCTGCTGTTTCTTTCGCTCGGCGGCGTTCCCGGCGCGATTGCCGGCGTGCTCGTCACCGGCTGGCTGCATTCACACCTTCCGCTCGACGTCGTCAACCACGTCCTGAAGATCGCGCTCGGCATCGCCTTACTCGTCGCGGCTGCAGCCGTCGCGTTCACGCGATCGGTCGCGCCCGACAAACGTCCGTCCTCCATCCCGCTGCCGCACGGGCCGCTGGTATTGATCGGCTTCGTAGTCGGGACGCTGGTGAGCATCACCTCGATTGGGAGCGGTTCGCTGACGTTGCCGCTGTTGCTGCTCGTCCTATCGCAGGCGCAGCTTCGAACGTTAGTGGGGACGGATGTCGCGTTTGCCGTCGTACTGCTCGTGCCGGCGATTGCGGGTCACTTCAAACTCGGTGACGTCAACGTTCGGCTGGCGCTGCTGCTGCTGGCCGGATCGATACCGGGGGTGCTGGTCGGGACGCCGCTTGCTAAGAGGCTTCCCGAGCGCGCGTTCCGGGTTGGGCTTGCGCTCATCCTCGTGATCGTGGGACTGCGGCTATTCTTCTAGAGTGCGCTGCCGATACTTAGAATGGTGAATTCCGTTCCAGCGCCCCAGCCGGGGCGCCGAATCATCGTGGTTTTGGGCATGCACCGCTCCGGGACATCGGTGACGACCAACCTGCTCGGCGAGCTCGGCGTTCCTCTCAGCGATGACCTCATGCCGGCGACCGGCGATAACCAACGTGGTTATTTCGAATCGCTCGAGATCTCAAAATTGCACGACGACGTGCTCGGGCTTTTCGGCCTAAAGTGGTCGACGCCGACGACGCTGCGCGCGTTGCCGCACGAGTGGTGGAAATTACCGGTCGTTGCGTCATTTCGCAGTCAGCTCGCGCAGATCGTCGCGCGCGAATTGGCCGACCGGCCGGTATGGGCATTCAAAGATCCTCGGACCGCTCGGCTTATTCCGCTGTGGAACGAGGTCATCGCGCAACTTGGCCTGGATGCGAAGTTTGTGTTGGTGACTCGCCACCCGCTGGAGGTGGCCGGCTCTCTCTTTGTGCGCGATCGGCTCGATCCGGTCATCGGCGAGCTGTTGTGGGTCGAGCACAATGCCGACGCAATGCTCCAGTGCGGCAAGCGCATCGACGCGATCGTCGAGTATCAGGATTGGATCGACAAACCGCTCGTGCAAGCGCGTTACATGATCGAGCGTCTCGGGCTCGACTACGCCGCCGGCGATGCGGAACTGAAGGCGATTGTGGATCGCGTCATTGCGCCGGACTTGCGTCGCCAGGCGGCGTCGGGTTCAAGCTATCGCCTTCCGTTCACCGGCCCATTTTACACGGCGTTGCGTTCGCGCGAAGTCGCCGCGGCAAGTTCGCTGTCGGACATCTTCAATATCGCGAGAGGCTTTACGAACGTCATCGCCTCGGATCTGTACAGACGGGTCGGCGAGGTCTCAAACATTGCCAATCAACGTGCTGCGCGAATCGCTGCGCTGGAACATCAGTTGCGTTCGCTGACTACTGCACCGCTGGTTTCATCGAGCATTCCTCCGGTGACGTGAAGCGGGGGGCCTAGGGCTTGCGGGCAACGATTCCAAAGCTGGTTGGCGATGACAGCTGCGGGGGAAGCGCTCCTTTCATTGCACGAAGCCGCCGAGCGCTCTCGCGCAGCGACGAGGCGTCGCCAAAGTCGAAGTACCGCAGCAGGTTGGGATCGATGATCTTGTCCGTCCACGCACGGCTAATCGCACATGCTAGCCCCTGAAGAACTGAAATCACTTGAGGTAAGGTCACGTAGTTGAAATCATCGATTCCGCCGGCGGGCTTATTGAATTCTTCGACCCACGCCTCGGCAACCGATCGCGGCGCAAACGGCGGCCACGGTATCTCGTAGTGCGCTTCAAAGGGAGCGCGATAGTCGGGTGCCCACAGCACGATCGAGCCGCCGCGCCGCAATACACGAACGAGCTCGAACATAACATTGGCAACGCTTGAAACATGCTCGATAAATTGATGCCCTACAATCAGATCAAAGCTGCTGGACTCGTAAGGAAGTCGCGTAGCGTCCCCTTCGATCATGCGCTGGCTCCACTGCGACGGGAAGTCATAGTGGGGGATCTTTGCGAGCGCAACGCGCAAGCGCTCGGCGCTGTTGTCGATCCCGTACGCGTCGTGTCCGCGCTCGAGGAGCGAAAGCAAGAACGTGCACGTCCCGCAACCGACTTCCAGAATGCGTTCGGAGGGGCCCAGCGGCCGTTGAAGCGCGGCTTCCAGTTCGGTAAACAGGCGGTCATGAGCACCGCGCTCTACAAGCACGCGGCGCGCTCTCGCGAGTGCTTCGTCCGAAAATCCAAAACGCGAGTTGTCGGCGGCGATCAAAATTTCAACGGCGCTATGAAGGTTCTGCTCGTGCAGAGAATCTTGCTGCATCAGAGCTTTTTCCTTTGCACCGTCCCTGCGTCCTTCGCAAGGGACCGGAGTAGTCATACGTGAGCGAACTGACTGCGGACCAAGTTTGGCACAAGATTAACGCGCGCGAAGACGTTGACGAACGTGAGGTTCGGGCACTTGTGAACAGCGCGGAGCGCAAAGATCGCGAGATTGCTCACATTGCGCTCGCGCGGACGAGAATTAGGCAAACTCTTCAGACTTGTGCGGAGCTTGCGCAGATTCAAGGGTACGCGGATGCAGGCACGGTTTCGATCGTCGAGCAGCTGGCGCGAATCTGTGATTTTGAGGGGCCGTACCTAACGTTCTTGAAGCAGCAGGGCCTCGAGGCGGCGCGCCGGGGTCAGGTCGATCGCGCTCTCGATCTGTTGCAGAGTGCCGTCGTTCAAGGCACGGCGGCCGCGCAGAAAGGCCACCGCCGTTCGCGAGAGCTGATGCGCTTTGCCCACGATAGCGAGATTGGCGACGCGGTGCAAAGTCTGGTCGGCGCACTTCCGCGTCCACGGCACGTGCCGCAATGCGGCGATCCCTTAGCGATGACGGTGATCTGCTCGTCGCTGCAAAATGAAGATGGCCCGACCGTCGTGACCGTCAAGCGAACGGCCCTCTTCAGGGAGCTTGGATTTGAGGTGGAGCTGCTCTCTACCGAGCTCGCGGCAACCAATCAAACCGAAGCGATAGCTGCGCTTGAAAGCACGGGGATTCCGTTCAAAATCGTGCCGCCGGGAACGTGGCGCCAGCGAATCGCCTGGATGACAAGTTATTTTGAGCAGAACTCTCGCGATATAGCGATGTTCGAGGCATCGGGCGTAGATCTGCTCGCGCAACTCATCGCGGCGCTTGAAGTCGCTCCGGTTCAGGTTTGGGGAAACAAAGGCTTTGAACCTCAGGCGGGGTCCTACCAAATCGTAGCTCAGGCTCTCTCGCCGGAACAGGAGCGTCTGACAAAATGGCCGGGCGCATCGAAATTCTACGGAGCGGCAGTCGCGCTCGGCGACGAAATCGATGCCGCGCAACCGTTCTCCCACGAGCAACTAGGCTTGCCGGAACATGCTGTGATCCTTGGTACGTTCGGGCGAATAGAGAAGTGTCTGTCGGAGCCATACCTCGAGGCGCTCGCGCGTATCCTCAGGCTTGAAGCAAACGCGTGGCTCGTTCTAGCGGGACCAGATAGTTTCTCGCACCTCGAAAAAATCATGAGTCATCTACGCCGCGCCGGTGTCGCCGATCGCGTGAAGTACCTCGGCCGGCGGCAAAGCGAGGCTTCTCGTCTGATCAAGAGCATCGATATCTACTGCGATACGTACCCATGGCCGGGGGGCCAAAGCTTGCAGGACGCTATGTGGGCCGGCGTCCCGGTGGTCGCCATGCGTAAGGCGGACGACCAGAACTTGGATCCGTTTGGAACCAACGTGGGGGCGATAGCCGACGTGTTGCTGGGTGATATCGTCGAGCTGGCACCTGCCGGTGACGCCGTCGCTTACGCTTCACAAGCCGTTGCACTGATTCAGAACGCAGCCTCGCGCGCCCGGATGAGCGAAAGGCTGCGAGAGAAAGCAGTGCGTGAGTGCAGCATGCGCACTGCCACCGAGCGTCTGGCGATGGATATGCGCAAGCTGGCAAAAAAAGAAAGGGATAACGGGAGGTTACATTGAGCACGACTTGCCATTTACGAGCGCTCGACGGAAACGATAGCGCGCAATGGTGCTCCTGGATGAACCGCCAGGATGTAATGGACGGGCTGGATCGCGCGAAACCCGTTACCGCCGAACAGCACGAAGATTATATCGAGAAGAACGTTACGAAAAACGAGAATGCGATATGGTTTGCCATTGAAGCCGAGGACGGAGTGTACGTCGGCAACGTGTGGCTCTGGGACATCCATTGGCGGCACCGCCGTGCTGAAATGCGCATTTTTGTGGCGCACGAAGGTTACCAGGGACGCGGGATCGGAACTGCGGCGATAGAGCAGATCTCCGCATACGCTTCATCCGTCTTGGGGCTGCACAAGGTTTATGCGTACGTGCACGAAACGAATGTGCCGTCTCAGAAAGCCTTTCAGGCAGCTGGTTTCGCCGTTGAAGCGAAACTCAACGAAGAGGCGTACCGCGACGGGGCATTTCACGCCGTGCTTCGTCTTGCGAAGATACTGAACTAGCTTCCCGTAAAGAAGCGCTCGACGGCCGAACAGATCCGCTCGACGTCGCGGATAGTAAGGGTTGGGAATAGAGGCAGCCGCAACAGCCGTTTACTCACATTCTCGGTGATTTCCATCGAGCCGCTGCTCCGAGCGTACCGCCTGCCTGCAGGCGAGCTGTGAAGAGGGACGTAGTGAAAGACCGAGCCGATGTCGGCCGCGCGGAGATGATCGATCATCAGATTTCTAACCGATTCCGATTCGAAAAGCAGATAATAAATATGACCGTTGTGCCTTGCGTAGCTTGGAATTCTTGGACGCTCCAGTACGCCGCGCTCTTCGAGGGGTGCAAGGCGTTGGTGGTACGCTTCCCAAAGCGCGATGCGTTCCTCGAACAACTGGTTTGACCGTTCTAGCTGCGCGAGCAGGAAGGCGGCGATCATGTCGCTCGGCAGATAGGACGATCCAACATCTACCCAAGTGTACTTGTCAACCAGACCGCGGAAGAACTTTGAGCGATCCGTGCCCTTTTCGCGCACGATCTCGGCGCGTTCCAGAAGATCGAGATCGTTGATGAGAAGAGCGCCGCCTTCGCCGGAAATGAGATTCTTTGTCTCGTGAAAGCTGAGTGCTGCGAGGGCGCCGATCGAGCCGAGCGCGCGGTCCTTGTAGAAGCTGCCGATTCCCTGTGCGGCGTCCTCCAGCATGAGGAGTCGGTGTCGCCTCGCGATGTCTAACAAGGGATCCATGTCGCATGGCACGCCGGCATAGTGGACGGCGACGATCGCGCGAGTGCGATCGGTTATGGCTTGCTCGATCAACGACTCGTCGAGGTTTAGCGTGTCCTTCCTGATGTCTACGAAGACCGGAGTTGCACCTCGCAACACGAACGCGTTAGCGGTCGACACAAACGTGTAGGACGGCATGATGATCTCGTCGCCCGGCTTGGCGTCGATCAAGAGTGCCATCATTTCCAGGGCGGCCGTCGCCGAGTGGGTCAGAAGTGCAGCGTTCACTCCCAGGCGCTGCGTAAGCCAGCGTTGAGCTTCTTGGGTAAACGCGCCATCACCCGAGATTTTGCCGTTACTGATCGCGCGGGCGACGTACTCGAGCTCGCGTGAGGTGACGGAGGGCTTATTGAACGGTATGTTCGCGAATTCAGGTGAGTTCAGGACTGAAATATTCCTTGAGGGCCAAGCATCATCAACGCATCGACGATTGAGACGTGCTGTGTGAATGGTCCGTGAAACTGATGATAGACGGGGTAATCGTACGTCGCGTACTCGAGCTCGATCCCCGCTTGCGCGAACATGGATTCATCGATGTACGATTTCGCAGATGCGCCGCTTAAATAGCGGTCCGCCCCGAGCTCTTTCAAGAGGTCGACGAGGCGCTGCGTCTTGTTTCCCCCCAGACCGAATTGAGATGACCGCATGAATTGCGTTCGCAATCCGATGTGCCGGGCGATTTCGGTGGTTGTTGCGATGGTCAGGTCCGCCAATAGAGGTGTATCGATTTCGAGAATGTTTTCGAGGAACGCATGCGTTGCCTTAAAGTGCGGAGCGCGCGCATATGCATGTCGAATCGAATCGAGATGCTTGCGCCGCCAAGGCGTCCTCGCATCGATGGCAACATCACGTAGCAGGACTCCTTCGCTGATATGCCCCTTAGAATGTACGGGTATCGTTAGCCATTTCAGGCCGGAAGGGGTCTTTATTTGATTCCGATTGCGCCAGCCACCCCTGTCATACTGGACGTCGTCGTAGAAAATGAAGGTATCGGAACGGCGAATCAGATCGAAGTACCCTCGCCAAGGGAGATACGAAGGCTGAAGTATGACGATCGTGTTTCGCCGGGTCATTTCTTTGCGAGCGGTAGCGGACTCGGCGCGCGGCTCTCGGCTACGAGCTGTGCTGCTCGATACAACGACTCGAATTGCCCCGCGTCGGTCCACCAGCCCTCGAGGACGTCGTAGAACAGGTCGCCCTCCTTGATGTACTGGTTGTTGACGTCGGTGATTTCGAGTTCGCCTCGAGCCGACGGCTTGAGGCGTTTGCAAAAGTCGAAAACGCGACGGTCGTACATGTAGATGCCAGTCACGGCGAATCGACTCTTAGGAACTTTCGGTTTCTCCTGGATGTGCACGATCCGATCGCCGTCCAGTTCCGCGCACCCGAACCGCTGGGGATCGTCGACTTCCTTCAGCAGAATGCGCGCGCCGGAGTCCTGTTCCTCAAACGCGCGAACGTAGGGTGCGATGTCGTCTTGAACGATGTTGTCGCCCAGGATGACGACGATGCGCTGGCCCTCGGCAAAGTGCTCGCAGAGCTTGAGTGCGTCGGCGATCCCGCCTTCACCCTCTTGATAGGTGTAGTAGATGTCCTTCAGCCCGAATTCCGCACCGTTGCCCAGCAATCGCAGGAAGTCACCCGCTGAGTTGCCGCCGGTGACGATCATGATGTCTTTGATTCCGGCCTTGCACAGCGTTTCAATCGGGTAATAGATCATAGGCTTGTTGTAAATTGGTAACAGATGCTTGTTCGTGACCTTAGTCAGCGGACGCAGCCGTGTTCCCAAACCGCCCGCGAGAATAACGCCTTTCACTATACCTTCCTTTTTAGTCCTGAGCCTGTCGAAGGATGAGCCTGTCGAAGGGTGAGCTTCCTATCGGTGTGCGTATTGCCGTTTGTAGTATTCGAGAAACTCGCCCGACTTTAGCGGCCGCCACCAATCCTCGTTCGATTGATACCAAGCGATGGTTTCGCGCAGCCCCTGTTCGAACTCTACGGCGGGCAACCACCCCAGAGCGCGAGCTTTCGCCGTATCTACCGCGTAGCGCCGGTCGTGACCCTCGCGATCGGCCACGTGCCGCACGTGCGTCTCCATCGAGCGCGCGCACCCTGCGACCAGACGCCGCGTGATCTCGATATTGGTGTGCGGATTTCCGCCGCCCACATTGTAGGCGTTTCCTAGTTCACCGCGCTCGAGCACGTGCATGATTCCACGCGCGTGGTCCTCAACGTGTAACCAGTCACGAACCTGCAAACCGTCACCATATACCGGTACCGGTTGATCGTCGATGAGATTTGTAATGAAGAGAGGTATCAGTTTTTCAGGATACTGGTAAGGGCCATACGTGTTGCTGCCACGCGTGATCAGCACCGGCGTGCGGAACGTGTTCCAGTATGCAAACACCTGCAGATCGCCGCCGGCTTTCGAGGCAGAATACGGGCTTGCGGGCCGCATCGGATCGCTCTCGAGTGATTCGCCCTCGCCCACGTCACCGTAGACTTCGTCGGTTGATACTTGCAGGTAGCGAGGAATCGAGCGTTCACGGACCGCTTCGAGCAGGACGTGCGTGCCCAGGATGTCCGTGCGAAGGAATTGCTCCGGGTCGAGGATCGAGCGGTCGACGTGCGTCTCAGCTGCAAAGTTGACGATCGCATCAACGCCCGTGCCGATCGCTTCGCGAACAGCGGCTGGATCGCAGATGTCGCCGTGCAGAAACCGGTAACGCCCGTCGGACTCAATGTCGCGCAGGTTTGCCGGATTTCCGGCGTACGTCATGGCGTCAAGATTGACGATCTCGACGTCCGTTCGGTTGCGCAAGACGAGCCGAACGAAATTCGAGCCGATAAACCCAAGCCCACCTGCTACCAGCCAGCGCTTCATCCCTCTGCCGGCGCTCCTCATTGTTTCTGGATAAGCATGTAAACGCTCCCGCGGTCTTCGACGCGTGTGTTGCCTTCGAGGTGATTGAACTGTGCGTCGAGGATGTGGTATCCCTGTGCCTGTACCATATTTACGAACGATTGGGGACTGTAGCGGGACCCATGCTGCCAGCCGGGAGCGGGCGAAACGAAGTAGTCGCCGTCGTTGTTCGCGACGGACACGACAGTCTGGACGATTAGGTAGCGGCGCGCCAAACCATACGACTTGCGCAGGATCTCAATCGGATTGGAAACGTGGTAGAGACCACCGATGTTCGCCACGATGTCGTAAGCGTCGTGCTGGTCGATCGTGTTGACGTCGCGCTGTTCAAAGCGGACCCCCTGCAGACCTAACCGGCGCGCGACCTCGGGCATGTTGTTGCTCCAGCCGTCCCGATTGTTGTCGATTCCGACGGCAGGGCTCGCGCCCAGGAAGTTCGCGAGCATCGTAAAGTAGCCGTCGGCACAGAAAAGCTCGGCGAAAGAGGGCGTCTCGAAGCAGCTTGTGCGCGTCTTTCCGATCGCTAGCGAGATGTAGCCCAGGAGAATCGGCTCCTTACACATCTGGTTCACGCGGAACTGTTCGAGTTGCTGGTTTTCGACGCCGAAGAGCCGGTACGAATGATAGAGCGGTCCAAGGTCGTTAAGGACGTGAGAATCCATCGGAAAGATTGTCGGCGCCCGCGCCGCCTTGCTTGAGGCTTGGTGCCTGGCGCGCCGCCTTACCTGCAAAACGCGGCGATCGACGGGCGATAGCCGGGTTTCCGGCGTTAGGTCGTCGGCCCCGAACGGGTGAATTTGCTACGGCTTGCTGCGCAACGAATTCAGATGCGCCGAGCGTTGCGCTCGATTTGCAAAGCGTGGTGCACGGCCGGCAACCGGCGGCTGAGGCGGCTGGAAAGGTTTGGTCGCGACGACGTACGAGCCCACCTCTTTGTACGTCCAGGGCAACTGCTTCAGATCGACCGTGGTGTCCGGTCTGATAACAACATACGCCCCGCCGAAGTGCGGCTTGTTATACACCACCATGTAGCCGCGTCGCAGGACGAACGACGACCATACGACTTGCGGCTGCGAAGATGTGGGATCGTAGCTGATGTCGTCGTCGAAGATGACGGCCGTCGGATCGAACGCGACGATGTCGTCGCGAATGCCGTGCCGTCCGTATTCCGTGTACAACGACGCATCGAGCGTGCTGCGCGGCCACGGCACGTTCAGATCTCCCGCGTGGCCCGCGAGCATTCGAAAGAACGCGTTGGGATTGACAGTGTGCAGTTCTTCGTCGTTGAAGCGAACGCCGTACGAGGTGAGCACGAGGCGGACCGCGTCCAGACAGTCGTGTCCGGGAGCGGCGAACGTCCAGCCTTTGATCTGCGCGATCGCGCGGCGTGCTGCGGCGAGGTTGCCTCCACCGTCCAGGCTCTTGTAGAGATCGTAACGCGTCTGGTAACCGAGGCCGACGTTGTCGAACGCGCCGGCTCGAGCAAGCGGATTAGGCGTCTGTGCGACCCAAAAATCCTTGCCGGCGGGGCTGGGGTTGCCGTGCGCCATCTCGATTGCACCGACCGTAAATATCGTGCCGTCGCAGCGGAATGCGAACCCAACGTGGCCGAAGACGTCGCCGGCTACGACCGAACCGCCCGGGCGGGAAAACACATAGGCGCCTGGCTGGAGAACAGTCCGGGTTAGCAGGCCTGCGATTTCCGCGGCGCAGCCCGAGAGAAAGGACGCCCGGCTGATCATGGCTGCATTCCTACCCAAGCCGTGGTATACTCTTGCGGCTGCCCCTCATCGGGCGGTTAGTTTACTACGCCCGCCAGGGACGGCGGGCGACGATGGCTTGGTAAGACTCGGCTCGCATCGCCAAGACGGCACGCGGCCGCAAGCCAGATAAAAGGAGAGCCTTGTGTCTGTAGTCACCATGCGTGAGCTCCTCGAGGCAGGCGTCCACTTCGGGCATCAAACCCGCCGCTGGAACCCCAAGATGAAGCCCTTCATCTTCCAGGAGCGCAACGGCATTTACATCATCGATCTCGCCCTCACCGTGCAGAAGCTGCGCGAAACGTACGAGGCCGTCAAGCAGATGGCCCGCGAGAAGAAAGTCATCTTGTTCGTCGGCACCAAGAAACAAGCGCAGGACGTCGTCCGTGAAGAGGCCGAGCGCGCGGGGACGTACTTCATCAATCAGCGCTGGCTGGGCGGCACGCTCACCAACTTCTCGACCATTCAAAAGCGCATCGCGCGTCTGCGCGAGCTCGAAGGGATGAAGACGCAAGGCGACTTCGATCGCCTTCCCAAGAAAGAAGTTGCGCAGCTGCAAGACGAGATGTCCAAGCTCGAGCGTTTCTTGGGCGGCATCAAGGACATGCATCGTCTTCCCGACGCCGTGTTCATCGTGGATCCGAAAAAAGAGCGGATTGCAGTGCTGGAAGCGCGCAAGTTAAAGATTCCGATCATCGCGGTGATCGATACCAATTGCGATCCGGACGAGATCGATTATCCGATTCCGGGTAACGACGACGCGATTCGTGCGGTCAAGCTCATGGTGAGCAAAATCGCCGACGCCATCATCGAGGGCAAAACGGAGAGCGAGAGCGCTTACGACGCCGAGAGCGCCTATGCGCAACCGTACGCCGAAAATTACGAAGAGGAAGCGCCCGTGACGATGGCGCAAGCCGAAGCCGCGTTGTAAGGAGAACCGGTGTCCACGTCTATGTCCTATCAACCCAAAGCCGACGATATCAAAGCGCTGCGCGAAGAAACCAGCGCGCCGGTGCTGGATTGCCGCGCTGCGCTGGTCGAGGCGAACGGCGACGTCGCCAAAGCGAAAGCGTTGCTGCTCGAGCGCGGCGCGGCGAAGGCCGAGAAGAAGGCGGAGCGTTCGGCGAACGAAGGGCTCGTGACCAGCTATATCCACGCCGGCGGGAAGATCGGCGTGCTCGTAGAGGTCAACAGCGAGACCGACTTCGTCGCGCGCAACCCGATGTTCGGCGAACTCGCTCGTGACATCGCGATGCATATCGCTGCAATGTCGCCGCAATATCTGGATCGCACGACCGTTCCTCAAGATGTGGTCGCTCGCGTGCGGGAGGAGTTCCGTGCGGCGGTTCCGGCAGGCAAACCGCCCGAGGTCGCGGAGAAGATCGTCGAAGGCAAACTGAACAAGTGGTACGAGGAGCACGTCCTGCTCGATCAGCCGTTCGTCAAGGACGACTCGAAGTCGGTGGGCGATCTGATTAACGCGGCGGTCGGTTCGCTCGGTGAGAAAATTCAAGTTCGTCGCTTTACGAAGTATGCACTCGGAGAAAATTAGGATTAGCTCGCTTGGACTCATCTGACAGTAGACCCAAGTACAATCGCGTTCTTCTGAAAATCTCCGGCGAGGCATTCGCCGGAATCGATACCGGCGTCGACGTCAACACGACGCGCGCCATGGCCGAGCAGATCGCCGACGTGAGTCGCGCCGGCGTCTCCGTTGCCGTCGTCGTGGGCGGAGGGAACATCTGGCGCGGCAAGGTGCATGAAGAGGCGGGCATGGATCGCGCCACTGCCGATTACATGGGCATGCTTGCGACGGTGATCAACGCGCTCGCGCTGCAGGATGCTCTCGAGCGGATGGGCGTTCCCTCGCGCGTGCAGACGGCGATCGCAATGCACCAGATCGCCGAACCGTACATTCGCCGTCGCGCGATGCGCCATCTCGAAAAGGGACGAGTCGTCATTTTCGCAGCGGGCACCGGCAATCCGTATTTCACTACCGACACGACGGCCGCACTGCGAGCGGTCGAAATCGGCGCCGACGCGATTCTCAAGGCCACCAAGGTCGACGGAATCTACACGGCGGATCCCAAGAAGGATCCCAGTGCAACGCGCTTCGCTCGTCTGAATTACATGGAGGTGCTGCAGCGCGGGCTCGATGTCATGGACTCAACCGCGATGGCGCTGTGCATGGACAACAATCTTCCAATCGTCGTGTTCGATATGGCGGTACCGGGCAACATTCGCCGGGTGATCTCCGGCGAGCCGATTGGTACGGTGGTCGAACGCGAATCCAGTCTGAGCGTGGGAGGCGTTCGCTAGCCATGGCCGACTTCTTCAAAGACGTCGAAGCAAAGATGAACAAGTGTGTCGACGCGACGCGCGCGGAATTCGCTGCGATACGCACTGGCCGGGCGACGCCGGCGTTGCTCGACCGGCTTCACGTCGAGGCTTATGGCGCCGCGATTCCCCTCAAGCAGGTCGCGACCGTCAGCACGCCTGATGCGCGCACGTTGGTGATCGCCGCCTACGACAAAGGCGTGGTCGGAGAGATCCGAAAAGCGATCGAAAAGAGCGATCTGGGCATTACGCCGAGCGTCGACGGGACGACGATCCGTTTGGTCGTTCCTCCGCTCAACGAAGAGCGGCGCAAAGACCTGGTCAAGGTCGTCAAGAAAAAAGCCGAGGACGGCAAGATCGCGGTTCGCAACGTGCGTCACAAGGCGCACGACGATCTCAAAGCGCAGCTGAAGAATCACGAGATCACCGAAGACGACGGCAAACGCAAGCAGGACCAACTGCAAAAGCTCACCGACCGCTACGTCAAGGAGATCGACACGCTGGTCGCCACCAAAGAAAAGGACATCATGGAGGTTTAGTGTCCCGAATCACTAAGCGCCCTCCGCAGTGTCCGATTCGAACGCCGATCTCGCCCTGATGCCGTACGTGCAAGCCCGCACCGCTCTAACCGGACGCCGGTTGCACGTATCCGTTCTTGCACCCGTCGGTTCTTGGCTCGGCGTGGGCACGCTGCGCGTTCTGCGCGCCACCGAAAGCGATGACGAGATCGACCTGGTGTGCGGATACGAGTCGTATGAATTCTGGGATAAGCCGGCGGTGACGTCTTGATCGAGGCTGCGCACGAAATCGTGCCGCGGCACGTCGCCATCATCATGGACGGTAATCGCCGCTGGGCGCGGGCGAACGGATTGCCTGCGCTCGAGGGGCATCGCCGGGGCATCGTGGCGTTGCGCAACGTCACGCGCGTCGCGAGCGATCTGGGCATCGAGATCGTGACGGTGTATGGCTTCTCAACCGAGAACTGGCGCCGCGACGCCAAGGAGATTGCGTTTCTTTTCGATCTTTGCGTCTATTTCGCCAAGACCGAGCTGGCCGAGCTGCAGCGCAATAACGTGCGCGTGCGCATCATCGGCGACTGGCAAGCATTGCCTGGGCGTTCGCGCGCCGCCTTGGAAGATCTCCGGAGCTCGACCGGCACGAACACCGGCCTGGTTCTGAATCTTGCCGTAAATTATAGCTCGCGCAGCGAATTGGAACGCGCGGTGCGGGCGATCGCTGCCGACGTCGCGAGTGGAGCCCTCGCTCCCGAGCGCATCGACGACGAGCTGATATCGTCGTATCTGTACACCGCGGGCGTGCCCGATCCCGATTTGCTGATTCGTCCCGGCGGTGAGCAGCGTTTGTCGAACTTTCTGCTGTATCAGGCCGCCTACGCGGAACTGGTCATGAGCGACGTTTTTTGGCCCGACTTCACCGGCGAACATCTCGCACAGGCCGTACGCGAGTTCTCGCGGCGCCAGCGGCGCTTCGGGGAGTAGCAATGGACGTGCGGCGCATCGTCGTCGGCCTCATCGTCGCGGCCGTCGGTTTGGTGTTGGTTGCGCGCGTGTGGACGTTCGACGGCCTCGTGCTCGTCATCGGACTATTCTCGCTCTACGAATTGAACGCGCTGTGCGAAATGAAGGGACAGCCGCTCGAGTATCCCGTGGCGATGACGGGCGTGGGCGCGTACATCGTCCTTGCGATGTTCGATCTGCTGCACAAGTGGGAGGGGGCGCTTCTTGCCGCAATCACGATGGCGAGCTTTTCGATCGGCATGTACGGCGAGCAGAAGGGTTACTTCGCTCGCACCGCTTACACGCTGCTTGCCGTGTTGTACATTGGAAAGCTGCTGACGTATTTCGTGTTCCTGCGTGCGATTCCGCAGACCGGCATCTGGTTGACATACGACGTCATCGTGCTGATCGCGTTGACCGACATCTTCGGGATGGTGGTCGGTTCGCTGATCGGCCGGCATCAGCTGACCAAGATTTCGCCAAACAAAACGGTTGAAGGATCGGTGGGAGCGTTAGCCATCGTTACAGCGGTCGCAGTCGCCGCGGCCGTGTGGCTGCCGCAGCTGCACCTGCTCTGGTGGCAAGGCTTCGCACTCGGCGTGGCGACGTCGATCGCCGCGCAAGCAGGGGATCTTGCCGAGTCCGCGCTCAAGCGGGATGCCGGTGTGAAAGATACGGGGCAGATCATTCAGGGGCACGGCGGCGTGCTCGATCGGTTCGATTCCTACTTGTTCGGGGGAATGGCATATTTCGGGATGCTGCATTTGATCGGCGTGCTGGCGGTGCCGCAATGACAGGGGCGCAACCCTCCGGGCCCAGACGCGTCGCGATCCTCGGATCGACGGGCTCAATTGGTACGCAAGCGCTCGAAGTGATCGCCGCCAATCCCGATCGGTTTACCGTCGTCGGCCTGGCCGCGGGAAAAAATCTGAGTCGCCTGCGCGAGCAGTGCGAACGGTTTGCGCCCGAGATCGCGACCAGTGCCTCCGACGGACCCGAAGGCCTCAGGCGAGTCGCAATCTATACCCGGCCGGACATCGTCCTGGCGGCAACCGACGGTGCGGTGGCGTTCGACGCGGTACTGGAGGCGATCGAGCGCGGTACCGACGTTGCCGTCGCCAACAAGGAATTAATCGTCGCTGCCGGTGAGGTTATGCTCGCCGCCGCCGCGCGCAGTGCGAGCCGCATCATTCCCGTCGACAGCGAGCACAGCGCCGTATTCCAGTGTCTGGTGGGCGAGGACCCCTTGCGCATAGCTGCAGTCGGAATCACTGCTTCGGGCGGTCCGTTCCGCACGGCGAGCGCGCAGGAGATGGCCGAAGCAACGCTCGAGCGTGCGCTGGCGCATCCGACCTGGCGCATGGGTACGAAGAACACGATAGATTCGGCCACGATGATGAACAAAGGACTCGAAGCGATTGAGGCCAGCCGCTTGTTTGGCCAGCCGGGCGAGCGGGTGCTGATCGCCGTTCACCCCCAGTCGATCGTCCACGGTTTCGTCGTCTTTACTGACGGCAGCATCAAGGCCCAAGTCTGCGCCCCCGACATGAAGATCCCCATCGGCTACGCTCTGGCATATCCCGACCGGCTCCCGCCGTTACCACGTGACCCCGAGCCTTTTGAACGACAGCTCGACCCGTTGCGGCTGCTTGGGGCCCAGGCGGGGGTCAGCGAGCTGCGCTATGAGTTCGAAAGGCCGGACCTCGAGCGGTTCCCCTGCGTACGTCTGGCCTATGAGGCGCTCGCTTGGGGCGGAACCGCGCCGGCGGTTCTTTCCGCCGCAAACGAAGTCGCGGTACGCTCGTTCGTAGAAGGGAAGGTTCGGTTCGGTGAGATCGCGCGGATCATCGAAACAACGCTGGAGCGGGTGGCGCACCGGGATGCGACGCTCGAGTATATTCGAGAAGCGGATTCGGACGCGCGTCTGGCCGCCGCGGAATATGTAGAGGACATTAGGTGCTGTTAGCTTTCGTTACCCTCGAATCGATGGACAAAATCGTCACGTTCCTGGTGATGCTTTCGGTATTGATCGTGTTACACGAGTTCGGGCATTTCGTCGTTGCCCGTCGCAACGGCGTTCGCGTGAACGAGTTTGCCGTGGGGATGGGTCCCAAGATCGCCGGCTGGGTCAGCCCGCGCAGCGGCACGAAGTATTCGCTCCGCGCGTTGCCGATCGGCGGCTACTGCATGATGGAGGGGGAGGACGGCAAGACCAGCGAGGCCGAGCAGCAGCGCGAGTTCCGGGAGTCGCCGTCACGTTCGAGCGGAAACTTTCAATCGAAATCACCGTGGCAGCGTTTAATCATCGTGGCCGCCGGCCCGTTCGCGAACTTTATCCTTGCGTACATTATCTTGCTGGTCGGCGCGCTCGCGTTTGGCATTCCAAGCGATCGCATCGATCGCGCGGTCGTCACCGTCGTGCTCCACGGAAGCCCGGCCGACAAGCACGGCTTGCGTCCCGGAGATCGGATCGTCGCCGTAGCGGTCGCAGGCAAGAGTGTGACCGACGCGGCTGCGCTGGTCGACACGATCCACGGGTCGCTCGGGAAGAGCATCGACGTCACCTACGATCGCGACGGCATCGACAAGACGATTCACGTCAGGCCCGAACCCTGTCCGCAGAACCACAAGTTTGGCTGCATCGGATTCTCGCCGGAGCCCGCCTACGAGCGGGTCGGTTTACTGAACTCCATCCGATACAGCGGCCTGGAATATGAAAACGTCGTGGACCAAACCGTTCAGTCGCTCGTACTGCTGGCGACGCACTTTACGCAATATGCCAATCAGGTTTCAGGGCCCGTCGGCATGGGACAAGTAGCCGGCATCGTTCAGGATTTCGGATGGGGACCGTACTTCGTGCTCGCAGCGACGATCTCGTTTGCGCTCGGCGTCTTCAATCTGCTGCCGGTCCCTGCGCTCGACGGCGGACGCGCCGCATTCATCATCGCCGAAATCGTGCGCGGCAAGCCGGTCGATCCCGAGAAGGAAGCGCTCGTGCACATCGCCGGTTTCGCCGCCTTGATGGCATTGATGCTGCTGGTTGCATTCCACGACATTACCCGCATCGTGTCGGGCCAAGGAGTCTTTTGACGCATGATCCGCTTGCGCCGTAAATCGCGCCCGATCTTCCTCCAAAACAAAACCGGCAAGTCCGACGCCAAGAGCGTTTGGATCGGCGGCGATCATCCCGTTGTAGTGCAGTCGATGACCACCACCGACACCGCCGACGCCGACGCGACGCTCCAGCAAATCTACGCGCTCGCGATGGAAGGCTGCGAAGTCGTACGCGTGACGGTTAAAGATCCGCCCGATGCCGCGGGACTTCCGGCGATCGTTCATCGTTCGCCCGTGCCGATCGTTGCCGACATTCATTTCGATCACAAGATGGCACTTGCGGCGATCGAGGCCGGTGTCGCAAAGCTGCGATTGAATCCGGGGAACATCCGCGATCCCAAGAAGGTCGCCGAAGTCGTTACCGCCGCGAAGGCGCGCGAGATTCCGGTTCGCGTCGGCGTGAACATGGGCTCGCTCGCGCCGGATTTGGAAAAGACATTGGGCCACACGGCCGAAGCGATGGTCGAATCGGCGCTACGCCACGTGCAGATGCTCGAGGAACACGGTCACACCGATATCGCCATTTCGCTCAAGGCGCACGACGTGAATACTACCGTGGCTGCGTATCGCCTGATGGACCGGCGACTGCGCGAGCGCGACACGCCGTATCCGCTGCACTTGGGCATAACCGAAGCGGGGTTGCTCCGCGACGGCACGATCAAATCGTCGATTGGCCTGGGGATTCTGCTTTTCGAAGGAATCGGTGACACGATCCGCGTTTCGCTCGCCGCCGATCCCGTTGAAGAGGTTCCGGTTTGCTGGTCGATTCTCAAGTCGCTCGGCTTGCGCGAGAAGGGCTTCGAGATTACCGCTTGTCCGTCGTGCGGCCGCGCCGAAATTTCGGTGCTCGAACTCGGACGCGCCGTCGAAGCGATCGCGAAAGAATACAGCGCCCCGGTGAAAGTCGCGGTCATGGGCTGTGTCGTCAATGGTCCTGGCGAATCAAAGATGGCGGACGTCGGCGTAGCCGGCGGCAAAGGAAAAGGAGCAATTTATCGTGCCGGCGAGCTCGTCGGCACGTATCCCGAAAACGAATTGCTCGGCATGCTGCGCCTGGAAATTGAGAAAGTGATCGCCGAGAAATATCCGTCGTACGTGGGAGAAATCACGAGTTTGTCATGACCTATCGCCGGCCGTCCGCCCAGACGCTCGTGCTCGGGACCGCAGTTGCGGCGATCGCATCGCTTATGCTCGCGTTCTCGCGCCCGATCGACATGGTCGTCGACGGTCAGCC
>Ga0153924_1000421_pt1 | contig 26905 bp, 21 predicted proteins | sample TSNJ008MetaG_FD_104709 | JGI IMG/M metagenome (GOLD analysis project Ga0153924, IMG submission 104709) | Attine ant fungus gardens microbial communities from New Jersey, USA - TSNJ008 MetaG | ecosystem: Host-associated > Fungi > Mycelium > Unclassified | place: USA: New Jersey, Wharton State...
ATAATTAATTCCGAGTCCGGCGCGGCCCCTATATAGGGCCCTCTTTCTCTGCCGGCCGCAACCGATGCCAAAAAAGTACCGTGGCCCACTGTATCCCGGTGAGGGACTACGGAATATGGGTCCGCAGAGTTTATTGCCGTATTAATTTGCTCCTCCGTATACTCCGCTCCTAAATTAAATCCTTCTGGGAAATTGCCGCGGATGGTCTGATCCCAGATGTATTTAATTTTGGTAGTTCCATCCTCATATTGGAAGGCCCTTTGTGTGTAATCGATTCCGGTATCGATAAACCCGATCAGAACGCCGCTCCCTCTCAAATCCAGGAACGGCTGCTGCTGTACCGCTGTAATACCAGATGCGTCCAACTCAGGCCGGGCAAGGAGACCACATACCAGCGGAAAGATATCGATATTAAACGTCCCAAGATCATTTAGTATTTCAGGAAAACGGTCACGTTGAACATATCCAATTGCATAATCACCCGTCAATGTTTTGCCAATGCGCAGGTATGGATGAGCGGCGATATAGTTTCTTGCAAGTGCGTTATACCTTATAATAAAGGCCGCTGTGTCTGGCCGTGCAATAAAATCTACCAGCGGCATTGTCTCAAGTGTCTGTTCCGTAGGCATAGGTTACCGCCCTCCTAGCACATAATTTGACAATTCGTCCATCGTATCACGTAAGCAAAGGGTTCCATAGCCCCATATGGAATTCGGATAGGGAATGTTATGTTCCCTTCTCGCGCCTTTTTGCAAAAAGGCCTTTACACGCTGGCCGTATAAAAAAGGGTCATTTCCTCTGGCAATACCCCATTCCATCATTAGTGCTGCCGCACCCGTGACAAATGGCGCAGCCATACTTGTTCCCGTAAATGTATCATAACCGCCTCCTGTACGTGTGGATAAAACATCAATGGCAGGCGCAGTTAAATCCGGCTTCACATAGACATTGGTCCTGGTAAATCCGCGCCCTGAAAATATGGCAGCACTGCTTGACGCTGAATTATACCCGCCTACCGTAAGAGCATTTTTAGCGGTAGACGGCAAGGTCAGGGTTATACCGGGGTAAGGGCGGATAAAGGCGGTATTTTCTGAGACCTCTTCAACCGTCGGGAGCCAGATGTTAAACCGGCCGTCGACGACCATATCACCGCGAACTCTTAACCTCCATAACCCGCCCGGAGCATTGCGCTCCCTTTCAAGGAACTGGAAAAACACCTCTTGATCCTCATTGTAATGGGTGGGCTGCCGATAGAAAATATACACGGCTATCCCGTCGGATCGGAAAAACACCTCCGGTGTATTATAGCGGATAGTTCCACTGGACGAACCGTTTGGAGCAATTAATTCAAAGGAAAAGGTGTCGACAAAATTCTTCCATAGGGTAAGGTAAAAAGAGGGAAGATCACCGCTGGTCACAAATTCTACATCCATGACCTGACCGGTTTCGATTTGCCCGAAAAAGTGATGTCCCGCCGCGCCCTCATTGCCCGAGGCTACAACAATAACGGTTTTCCACTTTTCCGCCATGCTGCTTACATAAGAATCAAACAAGGATTCTCCGCTGTGTGAACCGTGATTTGAGCCGTAACTTATATTAACCGCAACAGGCATATTCAGCTCCTGCGCTTTCTCAATCACATATTTAATGGCCCGCATCATGTCGGTTGATTTGGAAAAGGAATCCTGGCCTCTCTCCCCAAGCTTGACAATTAGGAGTGAAGCTTTTGGAGCGGCTCCCATTTCCGGTCCTCTGCCTGACCTTCCATTTCCTGCCGCAATCCCGGTTACGGCAGTACCATGTCCGACATAATCTACTTCCGGAACCAGATCAGGAGGTTCACGTCCTGACAAGACCGCGTCAATTTGCTCTTTTGAATATTCAGCACCACGATGAAAACCCGCCGGAGGTGTACCTTCCGCCGTTTGATCCCAAAGATAAAGGATACGTGTCGTTCCGTCTTCATTTCTGAAATCTGGAAGGCGATAATCAATACCGGAATCAATTACAGCCACAATGATGCCTTCCCCGTTTAGCCGATAGGCGCCTCGTTCGTTTTGAACGGGCGGAATGCAGCTTCGTTCCATGGCGCCATCTAACAAAAGATATAGCCACTTCGGTATTTCTATGTATTCTACTTCACGGAAATTGTATAGTAAATCAATCTGTTCTCGAAATAAGGTTATAATCGCATAATCGGCATCCAGCACTTCCACCAAAACGCCCAACTCATCCTCAAGACGCTGGATATTACCGTTATACTTTACAATGACCTCCCACTTGCCTGAAGCTGGGTCAAAACCAGCGCCTAGTTCACCATTATAACCTTCTTCAAAATATTCCTCTTCAAGAAATTCTAAGTCATTTGTCACAAAATCCCCCCTATCCGGGCTACTTTCTCATGTTTTGCGGGTCCCAAAGTCATGCTTTTTCATGCAAGCATGAAACGCATGACCTTTTGCCTCCTGATATGCCTCCTGATACCTACGGATTGCTACGCACTTTGTGCTCCCGCAATCCTAAAAACATTCGAAATCCGCCCTGTTCGGGCTACTTTCTCATGTTTTGCGGGTCCCAAAGTCATGCTTTTTCATGCAAGCATGAAACGCATGACCTTTTGACCCTGGTATCATCATATATATATTCTCAAGAGAATATGCGGCAAACGCAGCCGAAAAAGACAGTATTTGAAATTAACCGGAAATATCTGCATGATCCCAGCATAATATGAATTAAATAGTCAGCATGTGCAATACCCGTCTTTCAAACATAGAAAAGGTTCTTTTGTATGTTTTTACGGTTTTGCTCATGTCGAATTAAATCGTCAGGGGGAGAAAATTATGCCAAACGGAGGTCCTGAATTGACAGACCGGGGGAATTTACAGGTGGGTCTATTTGCCGAAAGCGTAGGCCGGCCGGTAGGAAACGCACGCATTTCCATAACACCGAAGGGAGAGCCCGCCAATATTATAGATGAATTGATAACGGATTCAAACGGGCAGTCGCCGTCTGTTATCCTGCCGGCTCCGCCCTTGGATTTTTCCATGGAGCCATCGGAGCAGCCATACAGTGAGTATGACCTGAATATAACGGCGGACGGGTTTGCCCCCTTTAGAATTGAAGGAGTGCAAGTTTTCCCTGATGCAACAGCTCTGCAAAACACGACGCTTAATCCATTGACCGAATATGGGCAATACTCCGTCATATCAATTCAGCCTAATACGCTCTGGGGGATTTTCCCGCCCAAAATTCCGGAGGATGAGGTAAAACCACTTCCACCAGGAAGAGGTCTTGTAGTACTGCCTGATCCCGTGGTACCGGAGTTTGTGGTAGTGCACGCGGGAGCGCCGAGTAATGCGTCCGCACCCAATTATTGGGTTCCTTTTAAGGATTATATAAAAAATGTCGGGAGCTCTGAGATTTATGCAACCTGGCCGGAGTCAACCATACGTGCCAATATTGTCGCAATCATATCCTTTACGCTTAACAGAGTTTATACCGAATGGTACAGGGGAAAGGGTTACAATTTTACCATTACAAATTCAACCGCATATGACCATGCCTTTACATACGGCCGTAATATTTTTGACGAAATATCCCGGGTCGTAGATGAAATTTTCACAACGTTTATAACCCGCCCGAACATACGGCAGCCTCTTTTGGCTCAATATTGCGATGGCCGGAGGGTATCCTGCCCCAATTGGTTATCACAATGGGGTTCTAAAGCTTTAGGCGACAGTGGTTATGTCACGATTGATATTTTAAAGAATTATTATGGGTCGGATATTTTTCTTATGCAGGCAACCAAGGTAGAAGGCGTACCGATATCCTTTCCGGGCACGACTCTGCAAACGGGCTCGACCGGTCAACCGGTCCGTGTAATACAGGAACAGTTAAACGCGATATCGAATAATTATCCTTTAATCAAAAAGTTAAGGGTCGACGGTATATTCGGCGCGAATACCAGGGAAGCGGTGGAAACCTTCCAGAAGACTTTCGATCTTCCCACATCCGGTATTGTGGATTACGCTACCTGGTATAGAATATCGAATATATATGTAGCGGTAACCAGAATGGCTGAATTAGTATAATTTTCAGCGGTTAGACAAGGGTTTTACTTTATCTGAAAATAAGGCATCCTCTCTACGGGAATGCCTTGTTTTTTATTTTAGCTCCCGTTTATGAATTGTTGATTTTTTAATATCCGGCAGTTGATAATTGTGCCTTAAGATAAGACCATCAAACGAAAAGGAGGCGTGAGACATGAGAGGGATAATGGCAGGAGTAAAAATTGAGCGAATGCGCCCCTACCTGACAGCCGTTTGGGATATCCTTTCAATCGGGGTTATGGGAATATCCAGTTTCGTGACGCTATTTGTACGCAATCAGGAATTAACCGCTATGGCGCATCTAATAATGCTCGCGCTGATTGCATACATACTCCTGCTAACGGCGGAATTTCTTTTCCTGCGGATTCTCAAAAAGGATAGGAACTGGCGTGAAACGCTTCGCTTTACCCGCAAGGTTTTTCGGCTGATTTACACAGCGATCTATCTTACGATCATTGCCGCTAACCTCTGTGGGACGGTCGGACTAGCTGCGGCAGGCGACGCGACAGGAGTTCTTATACAAAACGTTATCACCTTTATCGGTGTGGCGCTGATTGGAACCAGCTGCCTTTGGAAAGACAAGGCTCTTATGAGATTTGTGGAATATATTGAGCCTGGCAAAATTGCTGGTGGAAACACAGTGCTTAACCAACTATGTAGACATATCCTGAATCTTACGAATACTGAAGTCAGGAAATGCTAATTTAGGCCTATTACTGAGTTGAAAATACTAACTATAAGGAGGCAAACTGTGCTTCCCTCCCTCAAAGACAGGGAGGGAAGCATATCGCTATACACACATAAAAGCATCAATTCGATTTAGAGACAGTCCAAAGAAACTCCATCCAAAGGATCGGTTCCAACGGAATCCGGATACGCTGTTGCGGCCTACTTGAATAGGGAACATCCAGAATTCGTCACCGTTATTTAACCAGACATAGGTGAAACGCCCCAGACAGTTTCGAATAGAGGAGGGGTCGACCCGGAAGGGGGTTATCTGTCTGGAAGGAGTGAAGTTGGGAGGAGCCGTACGGGGAGCACTTCCGGGCGGGCCTCCGGGACCAGGACCAAAACCAGGGCCAGGATTAGAGCCAGGACCGGGAAATGGACCGGTGCTAAAATTTGGACCGGAACCAGGCTGGGGTCTGTTCTGGGAGGGAGGAGGTGTTGGAGGGTTTCTGGGTGGCTGTCTGCGCTGAAACTCCATAAAGTCTTCTTTGGGATTAAACGGATCCATTTGATTGCTCCTTTAAAAGCATAGATGTTAGTAATATTGTATTAAGATGGATGGATTACGGTACCTGGTCCATCATTTTTTTGTGCAAAAATGAATCATGATTTTTTCAAGCGCGGGTGAAAAAAGCTTGTACGTAAGAGCGGATTGGAGTATGATAATTACATTAACGGCGGAGGAATGTATACAATGAAGCAGGACATGATTGTAATCTTGGATCTGGGCAGCAGGTCAAATACTGTGCTTGCCAGAGAAATTAGAGCGTTAGGTGTGTATAGTGAAATCTATCCCCATGATATTACCGGGGAAGAGTTAAGGGCATTGCCGAATGTAAAGGGCGTGATTCTCTATGGCGGCCCGAACCGGATAGTGGACGGAGTCAGCGTGGATGTGCGGGAAGAGCTCTATCGTATGGGTTTTCCCATGATGGCGATCGACCATGCTCCGGCGAAGTGTGAAGCTTATCCGGACTGGGAGGACGCAAAGGGGCATCTGAAGGACTTTGTTTTCACGACCTGCCAGGCAGAGGCCAACTGGAATATGAAGAACTTTGTGGCGGACCAGGTGGAACTGATCCGGCAGCAGGTAGGAGATAAGAAGGTGCTGCTGGCTTTATCCGGCGGGGTGGACAGTTCCGTAGTGGCAGCTATGCTGGTCAAAGCAATCGGCAAACAGCTGGTGTGCGTACATGTGAACCATGGCTTGATGCGGAAGGGTGAGTCCGAAGATGTTATCGAGGTATTTAAGAACCAGCTGGACGCAAACCTGATTTACGTAGATGCCGTAGAGCGTTATTTAACCAAACTGGCCGGAATAGCGGATCCGGAGGAGAAGAGGAAGATCATCGGCGCGGAGTTTATCCGCATCTTCGAAGAAGAGGCTCGTAAGCTGGAGGGCATTGAATTTCTGGGACAGGGTACCATCTATCCGGATATTGCGGAGAGCGGCACGAAGACGGCCAAGGTGGTGAAGTCTCACCATAATGTGGGCGGACTGCCGGAGGATTTGCAGTTTAAGCTGGTAGAACCTCTGCGTCAACTGTTTAAGGATGAGGTGCGCCAGTGCGGATTAGAGCTGGGATTGCCGGATGAAATGGTATTCCGCCAGCCTTTCCCGGGACCGGGTCTAGGGGTGCGCTGCCTGGGAGCTATTACCAGAGAGCGTCTGGAAGCCGTTCGTGAGTCGGATGCCATCCTGCGGGAAGAATTCCAGAAGGCCGGATTGGACCGGAAGGTATGGCAGTATTTTACCGTAGTACCGGACTTCAAGTCCGTCGGTGTTCGGGATGATGCAAGAAGCATGGATTATCCGGTGATTATCCGGGCGGTGAATACGGTAGATGCCATGACGGCGACCATTGAGCAGTTGGAATGGCCGATCTTGCTGAAGATTACGGATCGGATTCTGGCGGAAGTGAAGAATGTAAATCGGGTCTGCTATGATATGAGCCCGAAGCCGATTGCGACGATTGAGTGGGAATAGTTGGCACAATATATAGCGGATTATTTGACACACCCTCCTTTTGAACAATTAACGATGTATGAGAGGGGTATACTCTTCAAGGCAAATGCCCTGATTATATATTTCGGTGGCTGCTTGGACGCCAATATAGCGATAATGGTACGGCTCGTTTATGACTCCTGTTATTTCTGCTTTCGTTATCGCCTCTTCGTCAGAGCAGCCCTCGGCTTTGTAAACAGCAATTTGATCTATGACAAATCTAAAAAGAAACTTATGAGCCTGCGCAGAGCATGACGCTTCGACTTTCACGCGCTTTTCACATTCCTGTTCTGCTAGGCAAAAACATTCATGGAGATACTTTCCGCCATAGCGGAATGGCTGCTTGATAGGCTGGAGGACTTAAACTATTCGCTATGTTATTTTATTATGAGCTGAAACAATGCGGCGCAATAACCGGGGAACTTCGGGCTAAGGCCCGAAGTTATTTTTTACAGGAAAAGAGGAGCCGCGCATGGCGATAACCTATTTCAAAGGGCACCATATCAGCAAGGGCGAAACGATAGCACAGTCTATGAAAGACCTTTTGATTATGGGAAAACCCGTCGATCAAAGGATGGTGAGGACAAATGAAGCGCATATTGATAATTGAAGATGAAGAACTTATACGGGAAGAACTTGCAACCCTATTGTCAAATGTAGGATTTGAAGTGAAATGTATTGAGGATTTCAATAATCCAATCGAGCAGATAAAAGATGACATTCCAGACCTTGTTTTACTTGATATTACTTTACCCGGCTCGGATGGATATAGTTTATGCTCCACTATTCGCAGTTTTTCGCAAGTCCCTATTATCTTTATCACAGGACGTAATACCGCGATGGATGAATTGCAGGCATTAACACTTGGTGGTGATGATTACATTGCGAAGCCGTACAATATTCCCGTTATGTTAGCGCGAATCAATCTGCTGATAAAGAAGGGAAAGAATGACGAGCAGAAAGATTTTATTGAATATAAGGGCATTCAACTTCATCCAGTCGCCGGAAATCTTGTTTACAAAGGGTATGAAATGGAACTTACTAAAACGGAGTTAAGGATTTTGTATTATCTTTTCACCCATGCGGGAGAAATAGTATCCCGGTTAGTGCTTGTGGAATATTTATGGGACAACGAAATTCATATTGACGATAATACCCTTAGTGTCAATATGACGCGGATTCGTGATAAACTCTGCAAGTTGGGGGTTGATGATTTAATACAGACCAAGAGGGGCATGGGATACAAGATATGAAAATTTCCGAATACTTGAAAGACCATAATCAGGCGTTAGTTGCGGGTTTTGCTTATGGACTTGTTTTTACAATTGTACTGTATCTTTTCGGCCTAAATGCAAGCGAAATAGTCTTGATATGGATATTCCTCTTAATTACCATTTCGGCATTTGTTTGTTTTGACTATATCCGCAAAAAAAGACGCTTTCAATATCTCTTATCCATGATGGATTCCCTTGATAAAAAATATTTATTTGCAGAAGTAGCAGACAAGCCAATTTCCTTTTTGGAGCAGACATATTTCCGCCTTATTAAAACCGCCTTAAAATCAATGACAGATGAAGTTTCTTTGTCAAATCGGATGAAAGAGGAATACAGGGATTATATAGAGCAATGGATTCACGAAATCAAAGTGCCGATAACAGGCATTAAGCTGATATGTGAAAACAATAAAACCGATGATATACGAAAAATTATAACACAAACGGAATTGATTGAACGGGATGTGGAGCGCGTACTGTTCTATGCGCGGTTGGGGAGCGTAGAAAAAGACTATTTAATCAGGGAAATTTCCCTGGAAGAGTGTGTAATGAATACTTTATCTCAAAATAAGCAATTTTTGATACAGAGTGGCGTGTGTGTAAATACTGACGCTATTGCCCATAGAGTATACTCAGATAATAAATGGATTGAATTTATTATCAACCAAATAATCACCAACAGTATAAAGTATCGCAGCGACCAGCCGCCGGTTATTGATATTTCCACGGAGGACATGGGCCGTTATGTGTCGTTATCAATCCGGGACAACGGAGTGGGAATCCAGCAGAGTGAAATCAGCCGGATATTTGACAAAGGTTTTGTTGGGAGCAACGGCAGAAGTAGTAAAAATTCAACCGGAATCGGACTATATTTGTGCAAACAATTATGCAATAAACTGAGCATTGATATAGAGGCTGAATCGGGAATCAATCAATATACAACGGTTCGGCTTCACTTTCCTAAAAGCGACCATTTGAACATATAGGGAGTTATCTTACAAAACTGTTAGATAAAATCAAAGGACTTCTATACAACACAAGTACAGCATGGGTTAAGATTAATGCACAAATCTTATCAGGGAGGGCAATTTGTGAAGCAAAAAAATCAAAACGCCTTGCTATTTTGGGCGGTGTTACAGTAGCGATTGTGCTTAGTGTGGTACTTGCAATTGGATTTATGAATGATCGTACAATTATGCTCCGTTCCAACGCTAAAACGGTCAATTTCATAACAGAGGGTGACACCGTAACTTTTGTGAGTGTTGGTACAATAGAAGCTGCTTTTTCACTTGCATTTGGAAACAGCATAAATGTTTACATTGAAGTATCGGACGATATTATGCATACTTATGTTTTCCGATTTGCCGATAAGGACATAACCATTATGGATGGGAAGATTGTATGATGAATATGAAAAATGAGCTTTTGCTCCAAGTTGACCACATAGAAAAATATTACGGTAATCAAGGGATTGTCACCAAGGCGTTAAATCAAGTCAGCTTTAGTGTACGGAAAGGCGAATACATCAGTATTATGGGGGCCTCCGGCTCCGGCAAAACTACTTTGTTAAATTGCGTTTCAACCATTGATACAGTCAGTTCCGGCCATATAATTTTAGATGGCATGGATATTACGGCGATTAACGAGGATGAAATGGCCGCATTCCGGCGCGAGAATTTGGGCTTTGTATTTCAGGACTTTAATCTTCTGGATACGCTGACCCTTGAAGAAAATATTGCGCTACCATTGACCGTAAATGAGTTATCCGCGAATGATATTGATAAGCGTGTAAACGATATTTCCACAAAGCTGCAAATTACAGACGCATTGAAAAAATTTCCCTTTCAAGTGTCGGGCGGGCAAAAACAACGGTGCGCTTTTGCAAGGGCGATAATATGCGGGCCGAAGCTAATTATTGCAGACGAACCAACGGGGTCTTTGGATTCAAAGTCCGCATATACCCTTTTAGAAGTCATGGCAAAGCTGAATGAAGAATTGGGCGCAACAATCCTGATGGTGACGCATGACGCATTTAGCGCCAGTTATGCAAACCGTATCTTATTTTTGCAGGACGGCAAGATCTTCAATGAAATCCTGAAAGGCGAAAAAAGCCGGAATGATTTTTACCATGAGATTTTAGATGTATTATCTTTGTTAGGCGGTGATAGACCATGCTGAAAAAGCTATCATGGCGAAACGCGAAACGACAGTTTAAGGATTACATGCTATATCTGATTACGCTGATCTGCTCGGTTTCCTTTATGTTTGCCTTTAATTCATTGGTGTTTTCCGATAACGTAAAAAGCCTTCCCAATCTTGGAATACTGCCTTATATAATTATCGCTACCTCTGTACTGATTATTTTTATTTTGGGATGGATTGTAAATTACATGACAAACTATATGCTCAAAAAGCGCAGTAAGGAATTGAGCATATATATGGTTTCCGGAATCTCAAATAAATCAATCAGCAATATTTTATTCTACGAAAACATTATCATTGGCGGGATGGCTCTCGGTGTTGGAGCTTTATTTGGCCTGTTGTTGTCACAACTGTTGGAAGCGGTCTTGCTGAATGTCTATGGGCAGACGTTTCTCCTTGCGTTCAAGTTTTCGTTGCCAACGTTAGGACTGACGGTTGCCTATTTTGCGGGGATTTTTCTCTTTGCGCTTGCCAGAAACGCTAAACGGATTCGCAAAGTCAAGCTATATGATTTGCTGTATTATGACAAACAAAATGAAAGCAACCTATTGAAAAATCAGGTATTCACATCAGCGTTATTCATACTATCCTTGCTTGTGGGAGCGGCGGGAATCCTTATTATGGTTTATCGGCCATTCCAATACGGGTACAACGCTTTTATGGGGATTATTATGCTCGTCCTTTTCCTGTTTGGTTTCTTCATCAGTATCCCCTCTTTTCTTACGAAACACTTCGGCAACAAAAATGCTTGGAAGTATAAGAGCAATCGACTGGTGGTGTTCCGCGGGTTTACCTCGAAAATCCGGTCAATGAGTATCGTGATAGGAGTGCTTTCAATCCTGTTTATGCTGGCAATGACCTTTTTCGGGACGGGAATTGCCGCAAGTATACTGTCAAGCCGCAGTATGGAGCTTAATGCCTTTGACCTTTTAGTCCTTCACCAAGGCGAAATGAAAGACTTTGCGAGTTATAATGATGGTATTAATGAGGTAACGCCGATACAATCAAGTCACCAGTATTGTATTTTTACTAATTCGGATGATACATTCCGTAGCGTTCGTGACAAGGCATTGCTTGATTTGGGCCGCAATGAAACATCATTTTATGCGGAATTTCAGAATGACACCTATATGCGGCAAAGTGATTATGTTTATCTGCGAAAAATGCTTGGGTATGAGCCGGTGATAATTGATGAAAACTCTTTTTATGTTCACTGTATCCCGGCATTGGAAAAAGATTATACAAATTATCTGGCACAGAATGATACTACCACGTTTGGGGGGCAGCAGTTAGCCTTTGGCGGCATATATACGGAGCCGTTCAATCAAAACGACGCATATGGAAATGGACTGGACTATATTGTAGTGGTGCCGGATAATTCGACCTCTGATATGCAAGCGCTATACTGCCTTTATGCTGTAATAACGCAATCTCCGTTAAGTGGCGCTGAAATACAAACCCTACCTTTACAGTATGAGAAACTGGCCGTGTTGGACAGGTATACCGTAATTTCCAGTTCCGATTATGGAAACGGATTTGGCACAGCATTAATACAGTCTGATGTTGATTATATTTCAGGCAAAGGCGCGATGCATAAAGAGCAATCCACATTGTATTCGTTTCTTCTCTGCCTGTTCTATCTGGCATTTATCCTTGAAATAACAGGGGCGGCCATTCTTGCAACACAAGTATTGGGCGACTACGATAAAAAGCGGCAGCAGAATAAAATATTAAGCCAGTTGGGAATGAGTGAAAAACAAATTATGAAGTTGGGTACGCGCCAACTCCTGATGTTGTTTGTTCTTCCGATTCTTCCGGCAGTTGTTATCAGTATCAGTTTAATACGATCCGCTGCGAATACTATGCAGCTCAATGCGTACAGCTTTCCGGTATTTGCGAATAACCTATGGATTGTTCAAACAATAGGTATTTCAATCGTCTTTTTCTCACTTCTATACTGTCTTTATTATACAGCTGCCCGTATTAGTTATAAAAAACAGCTTTAGAGAGGAATATTGCCACTTCGGGCCAACAGGAAAAGAGTGTCCACGTTATTATGTTCAACAGGAAGATCAATGGGAGCAGTTTAAAGCGGATGATTATAGTATAATTCAACTTGGCTTTGACGCAAAAGGAGGAAGAAAAAATGCTTGATATTGTATTCAGTGACGGTGCGTGCGGCAACCTGAAAATGGCACAGCATTGCGGCAAAGGAGAGTATTACAGCGGACCTATCAGTGTGTTTGTAAGCCATGCTGATGGCAGTAAGCCGACCGAAGAAGAAATTAGAAACGCTCAGCAAGAAGCCGAAAAACAAATGCAAGCGGAGTGGGAAGCTGCTACGCCTATGGGGGGAAATCCCGCGGATGTTTATGGTTTCTGTTATGGGCTGAGCGTTGGTGATATTTCTGAAAATGTTCCGAGCGAAAAGCGCCGACAGGTGCTTGAATGGTTATATAGCGTCCACCCTAACTTTGATGATGCTCCAGCTTTTACGGAAGAACTGATGCAAAGGGGCAAGGATGTCTTGGAAGAAGTATGCAGCCGCGTTTCCGCAGGCGAAAGCGTCCGTATCTGGTACAGCAATCAGCCCGATGAGCTTTGTGGATTGCATTGGTTTATGGCTCAAATAAATCAACTGGAGCTGCAAAATGGTCAAGTCATCCTCGTTGCGTTACCGGATTGGGAAATTGACGAGAATGGAAATGTGCTAACTCACTCCGGTTGGGGTGGTGTAAGTTTAGGAGATTGGCATCGCCATCTTGCTCTGCAAAGAATAGCGACATCAGCCTTTTGTAGTGGGTGTGCTTCTCATTGGAAACAGCTTCAACGAGAAAATGCCCCTTTACGCGCCATGCTGAATGGGCGGCTTGTCAGTATGCCGGAAACGCTCTACGATGAATTTATCCTCCGTGAAATCGAAGCGGAAGAAAATGAATTTCTCGAAGCAATGATTGTCGGTAGGGTTCTTGGAAAATATGAGCTTGGCATAGGCGATGCATGGGTCGCCCAGCGCATAGAAGTGATGATTTCAAAAGGTGGCTTAATTCCTGTTACGGAGCCTGCGCCGGACAGCCCGATTTATCATCGGAGGTTAAAAAAGTGCGTAGAAGGATAAGAGCAGTTCATCACGCTTTTGAGGTGGTTTTTTGCCGCCGTGAAAAGTATTTACGATTGACGCAAAGAGGTCGGGGAGCCAATAAGGTTCCCCGACCCTGCCTTTAAAATTATGCGCTATGTCCTTCTTTTCCCGCCGAAAAGTTTCTTTTCTCTTATCAGCGCTATTCCGGCGATACCAAGTATGGAAGCGCCCATCGCGGTCCACAGCCAAGCATTAGAGTTGTCGCCGGTGGAAGCGGAGTTGGAGACCGCAGCCTTGACCACCACCTTCAGCGTGGTCTCGGCGTAGCCGCCCTCAAACACTGCCGTCACGGTGTATGTGCCGTTTTTCAGCGTCTTCAGATATGCCTCTTTCAACGTAATTACCGTGCTGCCCGCGGCGGCGGTGTAGCTGGATGAATCCACTTCCACGCCGTTTATGAGCAGCCTTATAAATTCCGGATACGGGGCGTCTATCGTGCCGGTGAGGTCGCCGGCCCCGGTAAAGTCGCTGAAGCCGGACGTGAATCTGTATATCCTTACCAGCGCATTTAGGGCGTCTGTTAACGCTTTCGCAGCCGCGTCTATTTCCGCCTGAGTCACGCCCTTTTTGTCCACCAGCGCCTTTGCGTTTGTCAAGGCCGTTGGCAGTGCATCCCATGTTGCCTTGGTATAATCCTCCTGCTTCAAGGCTTCAGCTTTGGCGATGGCCTCCTTCAGGGCGGAGAAATCCACGCTTATCCTACTTTCCCTGAAATCGTCGATTGCTTTCTGTAAATCCGCAATAGCCTCCAGCAGATCGGCCTCGGAGGATTCGGGGTCGTCCAGGATATCCCACGCCTTGTCGATGGCATCCTGTAGCTTGTCGATCTCATCCTGGGGATACTGTCCGTGGCCGGTTCCGATATCCTCCGGCTTCAGGCTGTCTATCCGCTTTTGCGCTTCTTCAATCAATTCCTTCAACGCGTCCGCGGCGGGGACGGCCTCCAGCGCCGCCATTGCGTCACGGATGGCGTTCTCGCCGTCGTCAAGCTCGGTCTGGGTGACATACTGCTTCACAAGAAGCTCCTCGCCGTCCGAAATCGCGGCTTGCAGGGCGTTCCAGCTGTCCACCGTATAAGCGCCGCGTTTGACGGCCTTAGCGTCGGTTATGGCCCGCTCCAGCGCATCGGTGTCCACCGTGTTTGCCGCGCCGTTAAAGATGTCAATGGCCGCTTGCAGGGCGTCCAGGGCGTTGTTAACATCCGTTTGTGTTGTGGGGGCGGCAGTTGTGATGCCCTGCGCCGCCGTGATGGCCGACGCGAATGTATCCACCGCCGCCTGCGTGTACTGGCCGTTACCAGCGCCAATGACCGCCGCGTTTTTGAGGCCGCTTGCCGTCGTGATCAGCCCATCCAGCGCATCCTTGTCCACCGCCGTTACGCTTACCGTGGTTATGACGGTGTTGTAGTTAGTCGCGTCGGTGGGCGTAAAGGTCACGCCGAACATGCCGGAAGCATTTACCGCCGTTCCCGGAGCCGTCCATGAGAAGCCGCCCGGAACGTCCGCGCCGCCGCCCGTGAGCGCGGATGTAGAAAGCGCCGCGCCCTTCCATACGGCGGAGGCCGTCGGCTGTGTGTGTATGACTGGCATGGCCTTGTTCACCGTTATCGTTACGGTATTGCTGTACACCGTGTCGGACGCGCTTGCCGCGTAATACCTCAGAAAGTAGCCGTTAAAGCTGAAATCCAAGGTCCCGCCCGCATACTCCGTCCAGCCGGAAGCCCCGCCTGCCGAGAGCTGCCAGCCCCGACCGGTTATGATCTCGGTACCAGGAGTGACCGTTGGCGCAATGGGCGTCAGAACTTGTCCTGCGGTTATCGGATTCGGGGCGCTGATATTCCCGACGGTCTGCTTGACACTCACCACACGGGCGCTCTTCTCCGAAGCGGCCTGCTGCGCGCCGGTTCCGCCGTAAAATACCGCAAGCTCAGGATAATAACGGTAATCCGTGTTATCCGCCCGTTTGCTCCAGTTTGCCGTGCCGAGGGCGGACATTGCGCCCCCGGTCCCAAGCGTATCGGCCGCGAGCATCTGCGCCGTGCCTACCCCGGTCACGCCGGAGCTGCCGCTGCCGCCGCCTGTCGCGTCTCCTGCATAGATACCGGAGTTATAGTAGCAGCCCGTGATAGTCCCGTCATTGCTGCCCGCGAAGCCGCCGACATTTTGCGTCCCGGACACCGTGCCCGCGCTGTAGCTGTTTTGTATTGCCCCGGTATATATGGTATCCACGGCGTTTTCACCCACCAGGCCGCCTGCGTTCCGGCCCGCCGCGGTGACGCTCCCGGTGTTATAGCAGCAGGCGATCCCCGCGTCGTTCCAGCCGGTGATGCCGCCGGCATGCCGCTGCGCCCCGACAGCTCCGGTGTTGTAGCAGTATTCGATCGTGCCGTTATGGTTGTTGCCCACTACGCCGCCGACCCCCACATTGCCGGTGACAGCCGCCGTGTTATAGCTCTTGCCGACCGAGCCGCCGTATCCGCGGCCCACCACGCCGCCGACGTAGTCGCTGTCTGGCGCGCTGACGGCGCCTGCGTTGTCAGATTCCGTCACGGCGCCGGATTCGTTGTATCCCACCAGGCCGCCGGCGGAGCTGTAGTCTCCCGCCGGGTCGTCCCTGCCGGTCACCGCGCCGGTGTTATGGCAGCTTTTCACCGTTCCCGCGTTGTTGTATCCCACCGCGCCGCCGATATGATAGGAATCCCTGTTCCCGCCGGCGAGATTGCCCGTGACGCTGCCGGAGTTTGTGCAGTCATTAACCGTGCCGTTGCCTTGGTTGTAGCCTGCGATGCCGCCCCCCGGACAGGATGCGACCACCGCACCCTCGTTTGTGCAGCCCCCCGTAAGATTGTAATTGAGGCCCACGATGCCGCCTGCCGCGCCGTAGCTTTGTACGACGCCATAATTGCGGCAGTTGTAAACGCCCGCGTAGTTCGTCCCTGTGATGCCGCCGGTATTAGCGGTGTTGTCCGTATTATAGCGGCTGTTGATTTGGGCGTAATTGAAGCATTCGGAGATATATCCTCCCTCATTATAACCCACTACGCCGCCGAGGCTGGTTCCGGCCGCGTAATCCATCCAAATATCGCCGGCATAGTTAGTGCATTTTTCCACTATCCAGTTGTTCTGTCCCGCGATGCCGCCTATATGGCTTTTGGCCGTTATGTCCCCCGTGTGGCTACATGCCGTGACCGTTCCGGCATTATGCCCCGTGATGCCGCCGGCGCAATTGCCGCCTGACCAGACGGCGCCGGTGTAATGACAGTATTGAATCGTACCGCTGTTGTAGCCCGCAATTCCGCCGGTAAAGTCGTTACCGCCGACCTCGCTGTTTTTCACGGTCAGGCCATATACCGTACCGGTGCTGCCAATAGTCTCAAACAGACCTACGCGGTTTGTTGTCCCTCGGTTGACCCGCAAATTGCTGATGCTATAACCGCTTCCGCTGTTTCCGTCGAAAAAGCCGCTGTACTCGGGAATCGGCACCCAGCCTTGCCCGTCACTATACCTGGCAAGGCTTATGTTTGCGCACAGGAGAAAATCTCGCTCTTTATGCCTGCGCACATGGTTCATCTGCTCGGCTGTATAGATGTAAAGAGTGCCACCTTCAAAAAACAGCTCTTCGTCGTCGGGGCAGGTGGATGGCTTTGCCCCGATGACGGACTGCCGGGACATGGTGCGCATTATTGCGTTGCCGCTGTCTACGAATGCTCTAAGCTCGGGATAATAGCTTACGCTGCCGCAGCAGGTGGTCGGATCGCTGCGCTGTGTCCAATTGGCGCCCAGTCCGGACATGTTGCCGGCCAACACATTGGCCGCCGTCATCTGCCCGGTGGTCAGGCTGGTCACGCCCGTGGAGGAGCCGCTTGCTACCGCGTAGGACCGCCCGGTAGCCTCGCTGTCATAGTAGCAGATTGTGATACTGGCGTCATTCCCTCGATTTCCCACCAGCCCGCCGGCATTGGTAGGGATATTACTGGTGACGCTACCACGTGCATAGCTGTTCTCGATGCGGCCATGTTGATATCCCGCCAGCCCCCCGGTAGTGGAGCGTCCGTAGACGCTGCCGGTAGCGTAGCAGTTGGTGATGCTGTTATTTACATTCTGGTATCCCACCAGCCCGCCGACAACGGAAGAGCCGCCTGTGACCCCGGTGACGCTGCCGCTTGCATAGCTGTCTGTGATGGTGCTGCCGTTATTTTGCTGTCCCACTAGTCCGCCTGTATAGCTATTGCTCTCGACATTGCCGATAGCGCAGCTGTTTTCGATGCGGCTGTTGCTTGTTTGATATCCCACCAAACCGCCATGGGCATTATTAACGCGGTCGGTAATACCTTTGACATTGCCACTTGCATAGCTGTTTTTAATGCTGCCGCTTGAGTCTTGCACTCCCACCAGCCCGCCGAACCAGGCTCCGTTGCCTGTGACGCTTCCGCTTGCGTAGCTGTTTTCGATGCTGCCGCCGAGTTGGTATCCCACCAGCCCGCCGACATAGCTGAAGCCGTCAACGGAGCCGGTGGCATAACTGCTTGTGATGCTGCCGCCGGTTTGATTCCCCACCAGCCCGCCGGCGCAGCCGGTGCCCCTGGTTCCGTTGACGGTGCCGCTTGCATAACTGCTCGTGATGCTGCCATCAGACAGGTACCCCACCAGCCCGCCGGTATAGCCACCGCCGTCGACGCCGCCATTGATATAACAGCCTGAAATACCGCCGCCACGTTGATATCCCACCAGCCCGCCGGTGTTACTTAAACCTTTCACGCCGCCCTTGCCGTCGTCAATCTCAACACCGAGGTTTTTAATTACGGCATCGCCGGTATAACCAAAAAGGCCGATATAACCCGCGTCGGCGCGGTTGATCCACAGCCCGGTGATCTTGTACCCTGCGCCGTCGAAGGTGCCGCCAAAGGGATTGGCTGCTGTCCCTATGGGCTGCCAGCCCGATGTGCCGGAGGCCAGGTAAGCGGTCAGATTGATGTCGTTGCCCAGCTTATAGTGGGCGGTCAGGTCGCCCCGCACTTCGTCCAGCTGCGCCGCCGTCGTGATAATGTACGGATATTCTGCCGTGCCGTCGCCGTTTGAAAAGGCAAGAAGCCCGGTCGCCATCGCGATGATGTCCGGATATTCCGCCGTGTGGGCGTCGTCTGTTTGCGGCTCCGTCTCCGATATCTCCGCGTCCCCCGTATCCTCCGTGGTCTCCGCGTCCTCCGTGGTCTCCGCATCCTCCGTGACCTCCGCATCCTCCACCGTCACGGAGATTTGGGGCAGCTCCACATCTGTATCCGGCTCGTACCCCTCCGGCAGGACGGCTGTGAGGATATATGTACCCGGCGTACCGCCGTCATACTCCGGCTCGGATTCCCATGTGACACCCGTCACCGTGAGGTCTGCCCCCGCGCCGTCCGTGGCGTTTAGCTCCTCCGGCAGGTTTAGTTCCTTGACCGCCGTGTCCTGCGGCACGCGCTGCGCGGCCACATCCTCCTCCAGCTCGTCAAAGGCCGTAATAGTCACCGTCCCCGCCGCGGCTCCGAGTAATTCCATTGGATCCGTTTCCTCTTTGGCCTCGGCCGGCATCATGCCAAGCGCGGAAATGCACATCGCCAGTATCAGAAAGATTGCCAAAGCCCTTGATGGAGCTTTCCTTGTGTGGTTCCCCTTCATATTTCATGCCTCCCGTTTTCATTCAATTTTTTCGCCCTTCTCAGGCAAATAAACATTACCAATCCGCCCAGCGCGAACCCGATCACCCCGGCCAGCACATAGCCGCCGGCGGTCTCGCCGTCAAATATCGTGACGGCTGCCTGCGCCGTTGGCCCCGCTCCGCCATACTGCCCCGGAATCAGGTCGAGGCATACAAACAGCGAAAGACAGGCGCTTATCAGCGCGCCGGTTATTAAGAGTTCCCGTCTGCGTTTCCTTCTTTCCCTGATTACGGCGGCGCGGCGCAGCGCCTCAGTCGCTATTTCCCGATCGCTCCACATCATGGTTCTCCTTCCTGCTACGGCCAATATTATGGATAGAACTTCTTCTTTTACCATGCGAAAGCATAGTAATAATCCTTTTACTATATTAGGGACAAAAAAACCGAAAACTCCTAAGCGTTTTCGAAAAAATTACCGCTTCACAAATGTTCGTCATTTCATTGATGACGGTTGGTCTGGAACCAGCTTTGAGCGGCCTTCATTCACGGAAATAATGGATTTGGTGGGCGGTGGAAAGGTCGGGAACGGTAATACTATACCCTGTAAGATAGACACGATATATGGTGAGTGAACCCGCAGAGGTGGACATGTTATATTTTTATACGGCCTTGTTTGCATTACACATGTATGTTATAATTATTTTGTAAAACGCAAGTTAAATAAAGAAGCGGCGAAGAAAATTTATATAACACATGTGTTAAATAAGTCAACAGATATAAAGTCAATATAGGGGTGCAATATGAAAACCAGATATGCAGTTATTATTGTTCTTATACTTTTTATTTGTATTATTTTTGCTGGATGCCAGCCTGACAGCAGATCGGATATCGAGCAAGCATTGAAATCCTCTCTTATGGTTGATTATAAGTTTGACTCCGCTTCTAAGGATAAAAATGAGGATGGATATGTAAGAAAAGCATATTATTTCAATGATGAAAATGGAATAGAGTTTAACGTTACATCCGAACATCGCTCTGGTGGGTCTGGGGGAGTTCCCCGTAAGATAGACCTCTGCAATTACGCCGTCATATTGCTTGAAACTGATAAAGAAGCTGTTGAAAAAGAGCTTCAATCTGATTTATCTTTCGAATGGTCTGCGACAAATATGTGCTATGGAATTGATGTGTACGATTATGACGATCTCGTGCAAGCTTCAATTTCCATTGAGAAAGCACTAAATTCCGTTGATCCTTTTCCAATTAACCGGAGTGAATTTTCACGCTATTTTGAATACTACTGCCTGCCCACAATAGACGTATATTATCCAGACAAAAATCTGACTCTTGGTGAATTTCATTTTCTGTGCGATGGTGAAACGCCGCTTACACAATCGCAAATTTTGGATGAATTACAGGATCGCTATAAAGAAAAGATAGAGGAAAGTTCAACAACAAATTAAATGGCTGTCACCTGTACATTATAAGCAGCGAGTGAAAGTCATTTTTCATAAAAAGCGCGTATGGTATAATCATTATGAAAATAAATAACATTTCAATCTTATCAGCCGATTATTAAAGTTAGTTACATAAAATTTAATACTGGATAAAGCCCGTAGGTCTGAAAAGCTTACCGGCTTTTATTATACCCCAATAACGGTTTTTTGACTTATCAACCCAAGTAAAGGTTTATTTTTTGCGCCTATTCCAAACCAATTTCCATGTCTATATTTTTCTCGTTCATACTTCCATGTAACTTTGTGAGATTACGATACTCTTTTGGTGTCATATCAATTAGCTTTTTGAACATTAACGAAAAATAGCTAGGAGATTCAAACCCTATCTGATTGCTTATTTCTGTTATATTCATGCTTGAATTTGCAAGCATGTCAGCAGCTACTGAAATTCTGTACCGTAATAAATATTGTATAGGCGAAATACCGATTGTCCTTTTAAAACACCGTAAACATTCCCTTTCACTAATCGTTACCGCATTGGCAATATCATGTAGTTCAAGCTGATCGATATAATTAGTATGGATAAACGTCAACATATCTTTCAGACGCAAAGAATCCATATCATTTGGAACCCGTTGTTTACTTAAAACCTCTTGATGATTGCTTACAATCAATAGCCATATGCGCGACAATTTCTCGCGTACTAAGAACTCATATCCAAAAGGTTCCGACTGATAATCTTCAAAGGCATCTAAGATATTCTGCACAACCTCTCTATGCCATTGAACGCCTTTTTGAAAATAAATTCCGGGTAGCTTAGTGCAATGGAGTAGCGGGCGTACATAACGTTGTTCAAATGCGCTTTCTATCATTCCGGCAATTATACTTGGATGAAAGACAAATGATTTGATCGTACAGTTATCGTCGCCTATTTTGGCAGCGGACTGTAAAACGCTTGAATTGATAAAAGCGCCTTCTCCTTGTCGTATACAATAGCATTGTCCAACAAGCTCCAATTTTAATGTCCCGTCACATACGACCAATACCTCGACTTCTTCGTGCCAATGCCACGGAATGTCTTGGGTAACATGGTCGCCAACGCTTGTAATATAGCCTCCGCATGGAAACATAGGAGTTCCACGATTATCCGTTTCATGCCTATGAACATCTATGTTTAGCGAACAGGATTTTACGGACATCTTTCTCCCTCTTTCCAGCTTGGTCGTTTTTATTATATTATACGTCAGCATATTGATTGTTTCAAGGATTAGCTGACGTTATTCTTATATTAAAAGAAAAAGCTATACACATGGGAAGGTGTAATTGTGGTGACACTTATTCAAATGAAAAATATCGACAGACTTTTCAACATGTAAATATCTGAAATCTGTTTAGTCGCTTTTATTATACTATACGTCGTTTCAGTGATTGTTTAAAGATTGTTTCGACGGTATTATTATATCACAGGGTAACATCTGAGTTTTTATTAAAAGAAAGGAGAGTCTTATGAAATTGGAACATGTAGCTATATGGACACATCAGCTTGAAAGTCTAAAAGACTTCTATGTACTGTATTTCGAAGCGATTCCCAACGACAAGTACATTTCAGAAAAAGAATTTAAAGGTCGGTTTGAATCCTACTTTTTATCTTTTGACACGGGTGCTCGGTTAGAACTTATGAAATTGTCCGGTATTTCTCAAGGCGACAATGCAAATGGGTTTGAATCGACAGGGCTGACGCATATTGCGTTTTCCGTTGAGACACCTGATAAATTGGATTCGTTATACAATCGACTGAAAGAAGATGGAATTAGGATTGTGGGAGAGCCCCGCATGACTGGTGACGGCTATTACGAAACATGCGTTTTGGACCCTGACGGGAACCGGGTGGAAATCACAGTAACACCGTAACCGGAGGTGCAACAGTGGAATAATTTACGAGAAGCTAAGTGGCTAAATGACCTGACAAATGGAGGTAATGCGTTCTATGAGGACGAAAGAGGAATACTACGACAATGTACTTAAAAAAAGAAAGATAGTTGCCGACCCTAATAATTTGAAATGCACATGTACGAATACTTTATGTGATTGGCATGGAAAATGTAAGGAATGTGTAGCTTTGCATAGATTTGAGAATGAGCATATTCCTGTCTGCCTAAAGCCGGTTTTTCATGACACCTTGGAATCCCTGGAATCCTTGTTTGGAATCTTTGACATGGAGGTCACCAAAAAAGAAGACACACCACCGGAATATTATCGTTATGTTAAAGAAAGAGACGTGCAGGGTCATTATACTGAATAGAGGCGATTTTTTACTTTCCTAGAATTTAATTAAACCGCTGTTCGGCAGCGGAGCCACTCATATCAATTTGGCCAACCGGCGGCTTCGAAATCAAAGCCGCCGCTTCCTTTTCAACAAGGATGGAAACGGGAGTGCAGTAATTGCGCTCTCATTGCAGGAGGATGAACGGCAAGGTTTATACGGGAAAACCACGATTTTCTTACAGTCTTTTGAACAATACACAGGTTTTGGGATTTCAGCTAATGAGTGAAGCTATCCGTTGTAAGAGACTTTTTCTAACCGATATCCTAACCTGCATAATATCTCGTTTGCGATTGTTCCTGTTTGCTCTGCGATTTCACAGGCGGTGATTTCGGCATTACCGGATTTACCAAGAATGACCGCAATATCGCCTTGCTTTACACCTTTAATCTCAGTAATGTCAACCATCATTTGATCCATACAGACGCGACCGACAATAGCGGCCTTTTGACCGTTTATCAATACATGGCCGACGCCGCAGGAAAGACGTCGTGGGATACCGTCAGCGTAGCCGATAGCCAGACCAGCAATTCTCATATCATGCGGTGCGGTGAACGCAAGCCCGTAACCTGCCGGCTCACCGGCGAATAATGATTTTACCGTGCTGATTCTTGCCTTTACCGACAAAACGGGGAGAAGGTCAGTCTTGTATTTGTCTGTATCTTCCGGGCTGCTTAACATGCCATAAAGCGCAATGCCTGTTCTGGCGTAATCAAAAGCTAAATCGGGACGGTTAAAAATCCCGTAACTGCTTTGCACATGTGCTTTCGGGAGTTTGAAGCCATTTTCTTTAATTGCCATGAGAACGGAATAAAAATTATCAACCTGTCTTTGCGTAAATGCCATATCTGCCGGCCCATCACTGTCATCGGCGCAAAGGTGTGTGAAAACGCCGGATATAACAAGATTCTCACACCTAAATATCCGTAAAATCGCGTCAATGTTTTCTGAGCGTTCACCTATACGGTGCATACCCGTGTCAATCTTGATATGAACGGTGAATTTTTTGCCGTAACTATCTAATTTCTTGGCATACCCATAATCAATGACGGTCTGTGTAAGGCGGTATTTTCTAAGTAAGTAAAATTGCTTAAGATGGGTATATCCCAAAATCATAATCTCGCCTTTGATTCCGTGTTTACGCAGCTCCACACCCTCCAAAACCGAAGCGACACAAAATGTTTGTATTCCGTTGGTATTTAACTCCTTGGAAATTTCCACCGCGCCATGCCCGTAAGCGTTTGCTTTAACAGCAGGCATAAGCTGGCAGTTATCCGGCAGGAGGCCACGCAGGACGTTTACATTATGACGAAGGCTTTGCATATCAAGTTCAATCCATGCCCTGCCCATCGAAAATGCGGGAGATTTCTTTTTGAGCTTCAATACCGCTATAAAAGCGGAGAATGCAAGAGACAACAGACAAACCGTGAGATAATGAATGAGGCTGTTTTCTATCAGCAGGCCGGTAAGCCCTGTAACCTTTGCCGCGCCGCGAACGGCGATTATAAAAAACGGATGTAGAATATAGACCAACATAGAAACATCACGCAGTAGCGGAAGCGCTTTTCCTTTATGAGTAAGCAGGAATTGGAACAGGAAAAACATGCTTGGAATGAGTGCGATATACATGCTGTCGTGGCGTTAGAAGTCAAAATGATGTAATATCAAGCCTTCGGCCAGCATGAGAAACATGGACGCTGTAAAGCCAATCATGCTCATCCTTACGTTTGACTGGTATTTCGATTTTGCTAATGCAGCCCCCATAACAAGGAGTACCGGCGCATAAAACAGCCCGTTGCGCGTGTAGGAAAATATACTAAATCCAGCGTTATAGGCGGCATTCAAAAATGGGATTCCAGACACAACACCGTAATAGCTGTCTCCAAGCAAGCCAATGAGGTAAAGAAAAACTGTTATTCCCAATATCACACGGAACGAGAATTTACGGCCCAAGAGGAAAAGCAACAGCACTCCAATAATAGCGGCCGGTAAATACCACAGATGATAAAACATCCCATCAAAAATAATGTTTCGGATAAGGTTGACGGCTATATTGCCCTCCGAATAATAGCCCGCATAAATGCTGACAGGGAGGTATAGCAGCGTCGCTCCGGCGTAAAGCAAGCCGGTCTTTTTAACAAAACTGATAAGTGGCTTTGCATTGCGGCGTTCTTTCGACAGGTATTGCGGCAGCAGAAAATATCCTGTTACCATGAGAAAAAACGGTACTGCAATACGGGCGAAAACGTGGATAATCAAAAAATCGAGTTCTTCGTTGACGGAGGAAAACGGGGATATATGTATCCCCACGATCAACAGCGCGGCAACCAGCCTGAAAATGTCTATCCCGCCATAGCTCTGCGCGCTTTTCATCTGTTATCCCTCCATAGGGTAACGATAAACCCACCCATATTGTCGCCGGATACCGAATATGGCAGATCGTCCTCTACTTCAAATAAGGCAGATTCCTCTCCCGCTGAAAGATAAAATATCTCAACATCCGAGCCGGCAAAAACATACCGAAATGGCCTTCCCCCATAAGGGAAACCTCGAAGCATAAAATGGTATTCTTCCAAAGCGAGGCCCGTTTCCTGCATAATGGCGGAATGGGGTGCCCCCACATAGCGAAAATGCCATGGCTCATGAGCGATACCCGTTATATTCTCTTTACCTTCGGGATACCGCTCTACAAAGCCAAACTGTACGGCTTTATCACGGAAGATTCCGCAAATCCCCGTGTATGGAAAATAGGGGCATAGAGTATCTATGTCCGGCCGGTTCAGCGCAAGATCGATAGCCAAGCCGCTTTGATGTTCACTGTGATTGGGGCGCGCCACATATTTTGCGGTAAACTTGCGGGTAACTCGTTTTGGCTCATTACTCTTGTAATCCCAAAGGATGAACCGGCCTTTACGGGCTTGACAAACAGGGGATAACCGAGATTCTCCGCCTGTTCCAAGGCTGGTCTTGCGTCCATCCCGTTTTCCAGCACAAAGGAGCTCGGGATTCGGACGCCGGCCACATGCGCGAGCTTATGTGCCTTGTCTTTGTCCATATAGAGCGAGGAACAAAGCGTATTGCAGCCGATAATGGGTATACCGGCAAGTTCCAATAACCCCTGAACAGCGCCGTCCTCACCGTTTTTTCCGTGCAGCACGGGCATGGCTGCGTCGAGTCTGATTGTACGGATTTCGCCCGCGTCAAATTCCAACACGCCATGCGCTTCCCGGCTGGGTGAGATAATGGCCCGGACACAATCAGAGGGATTGTACCAAGTATTTTCCTTAATTTTTTGGGGCTTGCCGAAAAAACGAAACCATTCGCCTGTTGGGGTGATACCGAGCAAAACGGAGTCGTATTTGTTTTCATCCAGGTGAGTAATCACAGCATAGGCAGATTGCAGGGAAATATCATACTCAGTGGAGCAGCCTCCGAACAGTACCGCAATTTTCATCTTCATTATAAAATCAATCCCCTTTCCCGATTATCAGCGTATCGTTTGGAAGCTACATCTGAAAGGCTAACCGTACTTGTATCGTTGACCGCGCAGTTACTACCAAACCGTTTGCTTAAATGTTCGATTGTGAGTTTCAAAATATCATCTCCATTCATATACTTAATTATTTTGAGTGAATAATTCCTATCGCTGTTTTCCATAACTTTGTATGGCGAAATATCAAATGAAAAAGGCTGTATACCAAATACCCAAAGATACCACCCGCAAGATTTAGTATTAAATCGTCAATGTCCGACGAGCCGCCTATGAAGTATTGCAATGCCTCAATTGAAAACGATGATAGAAACACACATAACAATGTTCTGTGAAATTTACGAAGGTTTGAAAACACAATAGGCAATAAAAATCCAAATGGCATAAACATTAGAATATTTGCAACTACTTGAACCATCGTAAGCGCCTAGTTTTGGGGTGTACCTAAAACTCAATTCCGGATCCCCATTGTTGGAATTCCGGAATGAAAACGTTTTACTCTATTTTATTCTTGCAAAGTTCCCGAACCGTTTCATTCCA